>Ga0334884_1005997_pt1 | contig 11210 bp, 20 predicted proteins | sample GraSluR1_MG_7_FD_207215 | JGI IMG/M metagenome (GOLD analysis project Ga0334884, IMG submission 207215) | Sludge microbial communities from methane-producing bioreactor in Wageningen University, Netherlands - Granular Sludge_12_05 R1 | ecosystem: Engineered > Bioreactor > Anaerobic >...
TTTATACTATTTTTTCATGGATATAACGAATAAAAAAAGCTTTAAATTTGAAGCGCCCCCTTACGGGGTTTTCAACAAAATAGAAAAATATTTTTTAAAATATCTGACCGATATTTGACATTTTCATCAGTAGTCATTTTAATCAAACTTTGTTGATTATCACTTTTTTTTATTATTTTCTTTTAATAACTTATTATTTTCTTTTAATAATTTTATATTTTCTTTTGTTTGGTTATTATTCACTTTTATAAACTTATTATTTTCTTTTAATAATTTTATATTTTCTTTTGTTTGGTTATTATTCACTTTTATAAACTTATTATTTTCTTTTAGAATTGTATTATGTTTTTTTAATAGTTCTATTATTTCTTTATTGGATTCCGTTGATTTTATTAATTCTTCAAATATTTTATCCATTTTATGATTTATTTTCTGTAATTCTTTTATTTCCGTTGGAATTTCTTTTAAATCAATATTTTTTTTCTTTGTTATTCATATTAATCTCTTTTATTGTTTATAATATTAATTGATTTTATTTTTTCAAATTCTTTATCAAATGAAACAAGATTGTCTATACTGTGTTCTTTCATTGTTTCAAGTATTGAACAGTCTGTAAAAGATAATTTAGTATTATTTTCTTTGTATATATCTATAACATTATCATTGAAATTACTAATTTCATATTCATTTATAGTTTTAAAATTATCTTTAAAAGCATAATAAGAATAAATAGCTAAATCTAAATCAATTTTATTTCCAATAACTGTAACTATTTCATTAACTATAAGGTTACTAATATAACATTTATTTTCAAATATTCCTTCTTTTTCTAATTTTAATGCTTTATCATGTTGTTTATCTGAATCTATTACATAAGCAACTAAAAAAGAACTATCTAAAAACACTTTCATTTGTATAACTCCTTTACTAATTCAACAGAATCAGTTTCATAATCTAAATGCCCCTTACCTCTAACATCAGATAATTTAACTTTTTTCCTAAATCTAATTTCTGGTTTGCCTTTTTCATTAACAGACCATTCTATTAAGTCATCTTTGCTGATGTTACATTTTTTTCTTATTTCAGATGGAATAGCTGTTTGGTAATTTTCATATATTTTAGTTGTAACAGTCATTTTTAAAACCTCATATATATTATATTTCTAATGATATTTATATTTAACAGATATAAATTACTATATTTTTATTCTTTTTTTCTTTTAATGAGTCTTGGCCATAATTCTTATTTTGGGTTAATTTTATATATTAGGTTTTACTACATTTATTTAATGGAGTGTTTATTTTTTAGGGTGTTTTTTATGGTTTTAGTTAAGTCTAATATTGAGCAGAAAGAATGGGATCTTGTTAATCATTTTGATGATATTCCAGAGGATCATATTGTTCGTTTTGTTGATGAATTTTTTGATGATCCTATTGATGATGATTTGGATAAGAAGCCTGGTAGGGCTATTTTTTCTAAAAAGATTCTTATTAAAGATTGTTGTTTATGGTAAGATTGATTGTGTGAATTCTACTAAGTTTTTGGAAGATATGGTTAAAAATCATCGTCATTATCAGTTTTTAGCTGAGTGTTTAAAGCCTTCTGCTCGTACTATTCGTCGTTTTAAGGAAGAATATGGTTATTTGTGTGGTGTGATAATGGAATCTACTTATGAAGTATGCTAAAAATAAGAATTTAACTGATTTTCACCATGTGGCTATTGATGGTTACTATTATTAAGGCTAATAATTCTAATTATAATATTTTAAAGTTAGAAGATATTGATTTGATCTTAGATTTATTAAAATTAAGTTCTAATGATATTGATGCTTATTTAAAAGAGAATAAGAATGATAAAATTCGTAAGTCTGCTTATGATTTTTTAAAGAATACTAAATCTTCTGCAGAGGATAACAGTTTCTTTTTTAAATAAATTAAAAGATATTTTATTTGAAAGTAAGCAGTTCCTAGTGGGGGTTTTAGTTGATAATGATGCTCATTGGATGATTAATAAGAAAAATACTTCTGAGATAAGTTTTAATGTTCAAGCAGCAGTAGGATTATCAAATCTGGATTAATAGTATCTTTAGATTTAGTACAAAATCCTACAGATAAAAAAACATCTTATACCTAAATTAAAACAAATAAAAAATAATTTAGGGCGTTATCCCAAAGGTGTAAGTGCTGATTATGGTTATTGGTCTCATAATAATTTAAAATTTTTAAATGAACAATCAATTGACGGTTACATACCCAATCAAAAACAAACTCGTAAAAAAAACAGGAAAATCCTTATTCATAAAGACTATTTTGAATATAATGAAGAAAAAAACCAATATAAGTGCCCTAAAAAAGAAATATTACCCTATCAAAGAACATACACCATATGAAAACAAATCTAGACGATTATATTACACTCAAAAATGTAAATCCTGCCTTAAAAATGAATACACAAAATCCAATATCAAAATAATTTCCAAATACAGAAATGAATTAGAACAAAATATGATTAAAAAAATAAACAGTACTGAAGGAAAAAAAGAATATATTAAAAGAATGCCTACAGTGGAACCTGTTTTTGGAGTATTAAAAAAACAAGACAATTTAAATGAATTAAAACAAAGAGGAAAAGAAAAGATACAAAATGAATTACATTTAATGGCAAGCTCCTATAATATAAAACAACTATATTCTCGAAGGAAAAAACATCAAAAAGAAAACACTACTAAACGAACTAAGGAAATTATTCTTTTTTGAGAAAAATTTCCAGAAAAAATTTCCATAATTTCACTTTAAAAATCATGATTTTTAATTTACCCATATTAATTTTCAATGATTTATGGCCATTTTCATTGACCCCTATTTTCAAAGATTAGACAAAATTCTAAATCCCAAATGCAGCCTTCTACTGCAACTTTCAAAAAATAATATACATATTTGGCCAAGACTCGAAGAAAGAAAAAAAATTGTATTAAAACAAATATTAATTGAAAATAATATAAAAGAAAAATTACGAACTGAAAAAACAATAAATATAGTATTAGATAATTATACTGTACATCATGCATCCCTTATTAAAGATATAGCAGAAATTTTAAATATAAATTTAATATATTTACCGAGTAATTCTCCAGAATTAAATCCTATTGAAGATTTATGGAGAATTATAAAAAGAACAGTAACAAACACTTTTATAAAAAGCAAAAAATCACTAGAAAATCTTTATACTACTTTATTTTATGAAAAAGTAAACGATAAAACATTATATGAAAACTGGTTAGAAGAATTTATAATTTCTAATAAAAGTTAGATAAAATACTATATCATTTTAAGATCATTCTTTTATTAAATTAATGTTTTTTGCTCTTTTAAATTCTTTGTCAAATGATACTAAGTTTTCTATGTCATTAGCTTTCATTGTTTCTAGTATTGCACAGTCTGTAAATGATAGCTTAGTATTATGGTTTTTATAACTATTCATTACTTTATCATTAAAGTTAGCTATTTCATATTCATTTAATATTTTAAAGTTGTCTTTAAATGTATTATAATTATTTACTACATCTTTTAAAGTTCCTTTTTTTCCTAATACTGTTACAATTTCATTAACTATAAGATTACTAATGTAACATTCATTGTCAAATATTCCTTGTTTTTCTAATTCAATAGTTTTATTATAATTAGAATCGATTTCTAATACATAAGCTATTAAGAAAGAACTGTCTAAAAATACTTTCATTTATATAGCTCCTTGACTAATTCAACAGAATTAGTTTCATGGTCTAATTTTATACTACCCCTAATGTCTCTTAGTTTCATTTTTTTTCTAAATTCTATTTTTGGTTTGCCGTTTTCGTCTATACTCCATTCTATAACATGATCTTTTGTTATGTTTAGTTTTTTTCTTATTTCAGATGGTATAGCTGTTTGATAGTTTCCATATATTTTAGTTGTTACAGACATATTTTCACTTCTATAATATTATTATGTTAACAGACATATTTATAATTAACATAAATTATTAATTATTTATAAGATTTAAAAAAAATTAGGATTTTTATAAAACCTAAAATTTATTAAAATAAGATCTTTTTTCACTAAATTAACAAAATTACTTACTGAATGATAAATGCTTAATGAATCATCAAATTTTACACCAAAATTCATAAAATAAAAGTTTTTCAAAAACTTAATTATTGGACACCCCCAAAAGAAGATTTTAAAAAAGAAAAAACAATTAACATTATATTAGACAATTACAGAGTTCACCATTCTAAAATAGTCGAAAAAGTCTGTGAAATATTAAATTTTAATCTAATATTTTTACCAATATATTCACCTAAATTAAATCCCATAGAACAAGTTTGGAGAAGTATGAAAAAAAGAATATCTTCGATTGATTTCAAATCGCTTATAGAATTGTTGAATAAACTAAAATTCTATTTTAAGAAATATGTAACACATAAATCATTTACAAAAGAATGGATGAATAAATTTATTTTTAAAAGTTAAGTCGATTACTATAATTTTAAATCTACATTTACTTTTTAGAAAAGTTAAGTAGAAAAACTTAATAATAAACTTAATTAAAAATGTTATATATAAGATTTTAGGAGATAATAAAAAATGCAAACTTTTAAAAGAAGAGGAACATTAACTCATTTTCAAATACTTTCTGAAATAGCTAAACAAGATTATCATTTAAAGCAAAAAGATTTAGCAGAAACATTAGGAGTTACTATCCAAGCTGTGTCTGAGAATATTAAAACTTTAATTGAAGAAGGTTACATTACATCTAAAGATGGTAGATCCCCATATACAATAACTCAACTTGGAATCGATAGAGTAAAAAAAGAAGCTGTTGATTTAAGAAAATTCACTGATGAGGTTTTAGACACTATGAGTGCTTATAAAACTGTTTGGCCTGCAATAGCTGCTGATAATCTAAAAAAAGATGAAAAAGTTGGGCTTTATATGGATAGAGGTATATTATATGCAGGGCATGATCCAAAAAAAGCTATGGGGACTGTTTTAGAAGATACTGAGAAAGGAAGAGATGTGGCATTAGGTTCTCTAACTGGTACTATTGATTTTGATATTGGAAAAGTAACTATAATTACCTTACCAACTATAAAAGAAGGTGGATCAAAAACTGTAAATTTAGATTTAGTAAAAGAAACATATGATAAACTAAAATCAGATGAATTAAAAGTTGCAGTTATTGGAACTATTTCACATGCAGTTGCAAATATGTTAGATATTCCAATAGACATTGAACATGCTGCAGCACAAGCTACTGCAAATGCTGCAAGAAAAGGTTTAAATATATTAGTATTAACTGTTGGAGATATGACTAAATCTTTTATAAGAGAATTAGATGATGAAAAAATAAAATATGATACTATAAATGGTAAAAATAATTAAGATTTTACCATTCTAAAAAGAGATGCAGCTATTTGCCTAGAATCATAATTTTCTTCAATTAAAGAATCAATTAAAACCATTTCCTTTTTTAAATTATCATTATTAAGAGAATCTCTAATTTCATCTAAAATAGTATTATCCTTAATTTTTTCAATTTCTTTATATGATGGTATTTTCTGCTTTTTAATTTTAGATTTAGTATGTTTTTGAATACTTTTTAATATTTTACGTTCCCTTCCAGCAGCAAATGTGAAAGCAAAACCAGTTTTACCTGCTCTTCCAGTTCTACCAATTCTATGAACATAATAATCATTATTATTTGGAACATCATAATTAAAAACTACTTCTACATCAGGAACATCAATACCTCTAGCTGCAACATCAGTAGCTACAAGAAGATTAATTTTTTCATTTCTAAATTTTTCCATAACTTTATCCCTTTGATTTTGACTCATATCTCCATGAATTCCACCAACAGAATAACCTTTACGTTTTAAAGATCTAACTAAATAATCCACTCTTTTTTTAGTATTTGAAAAAATCAATCCTAATTTAACATCATAAATATCAAGTAATCTGCACAAAGTATCTAATTTATCTTTATCTTTTGTTTCAAAATAATATTGTTCAATTTGAGGAACAACCATATCTTGTTTAGATATCTTTAAATGTTTAGGATTATTTTGATAGTGTTTAGTTATTTTTTTAATTGGTTTTGGAATAGTTGCAGAAAAAAGTAATGTTTGCCTTTTTTTAGGAGTAAATCTTAATATGTGTTCAATATCTTCCCTAAAACCCATGTCTAACATTTCATCAGCTTCATCCAAAACAACTGTTTCAATACCCGCCAAATCTAAAGTTTTTCTATCAATATGATCTAAAACTCTACCTGGAGTTCCAATAACAATATGAACACCTTTTTTTAATGCTCTAATTTGCCTACCAATTGGTTGTCCACCATAAACTGCTAAGATTTTAAGTTTTTTAATGTGTTTAGCAAGTTTTTCTATTTCCCCTGCAACTTGAATACATAATTCCCTTGTAGGGCATAAAATTATAGCTTGAGGAGACCTATCTTTTATGAAAATTTTTTCAAGTAATGGAACACCAAATGCAACTGTTTTTCCTGTTCCTGTTTGTGCCTGTCCAATAATATCTTTCCCTTCTAATGCCTCAGGAATAGCTAATTTCTGGATAGATGTTGGTTCATCAAATCCCATATCGCCAATAGCTATTTTAATATCATCAGATATATCAAAATCATTAAATTTAACATCTGTCATAATATCGTCTTAAAATTAGTTAATAATATTTTATAAAAATTAATAATGAATAAGAATAATCAATAAAAATAAAATATATAAATAAATATATTTCTTATCTTATTAATAGCTTTCTATTAATTAATTAAAAAAACACATAGTTAAAAAGATTTTTAAATATAAAATTTATATTCTTAAACAACTAATAATGCTCACAATAGCTTTGAAACCTACACTTTTCACATTTATTATGATTTTTTGTAGGTAAAAATGGCTTAGATTCATTAAATAAACCATCCATCCTAGCTATTAAAAATTTAATTCTAGTTTCATTACTTACATCAAAATCTTCCTTCCAAAAAATATTATCTGTTCCTCTTTGGCGAAGTGCACCTGTTATTTTACGATTATCTTCACCAATCATATCTTTAAGTGCTAAACAATAGGCTCGAACTTGATTTATAGTAGAATTATATGGAGTAGTTCCTGGTTTATCATCAATTATAACAAATTCATTAGGTTTTAACCAAATTTCATCAATAAAACCCCTAATTCCAAATTTAGGAGATATAACTTGAAATTCCCTAGATAACAATTCTTTTTCTTTTGAATTTTCTAATGCATCTTTAAAAGTTGTTGGTGTTGCTGTTTTTTTAAATTCATCCTCCAATTCTTGATGTTCATAAGTTCCTTGAAGCATGGCTCTTGTTGGACCAACTTTAATTTTTTCAATATATTCTAAAAACAAAGAATATTCGCAATACCCTTGTTGATTAAGCCAGCTAATTGGAAAATTATTTTTACCATTAATAATTTGAAGACCTTTAATTTTAGGATGTTTTTTAATATCTAAATCATTATTAAAATTTTCAATAATCTTATTTTCCATATAATAATTTAAATTAAAACTAGAATATAATTTTTTCTAAAAAAAATAAAACTAATCAGATAATTTTAGTTTAAAATTAAAAATTTTAAAAAAAAGACAAAATTTATTTAAAATAAACATATAAAATAAACATAATGAAAAGAAAAACTATCTCAATTATATTTTTAGCTCTTATGATTGGAGGAGCTATTTTAAGTATCTCTAATGAGTTTATAGATGAAGATGTATTTGCAAAAAACTCAAATCAAGGATCTATTCTTATTAAAGATAGTGAAACTAATAAAACTGAAAATATCACCTATGAAGCAAAAGGGAAATGTAATAAAGTAGTTGATGGTGATACTATATGGGTTGAAGGAGTAGGTAAGATTCGTTTAGTAGGAGTTAATACACCTGAGAAAAATGAAGATGGTTTTAGTGAAGCTAAAGATTTTGTAATAGAAAAATGTCTTTATAAAACAGTTTATTTAGATATTGATGATAAAAAAAATAAAGATAAATATAATAGAACACTAGCTATTGTTTATACAAATGATACAAATATAAATCAAGAATTATTAGAAAAAGACTTAGGTGAAGTGATGTATATACCACCATCAGAATTTGAAAAAGGATTTAAATAGCTCTTTTTAAACCTAATTCAAAATGATATTTCTTTTCCATTCTTTCTACAACACGATTCCATTCTTCTTTTGATATATATCCTTTATCTGGAATTAAATCTTTGAAATAATCTTCTGATAAATTTAAAATATCTGCTAAAACATAGGTTAATACATTTCCTTTACAAGCAAGGTCAAATACATCATATCCTGTAACATATAAAATCCAAAATCCTCTTCCAGAATTATATTCTTCTTTTAAGGCATCATACCAATTTAAAACCTTGTTTTTAGGATCTGATTCTGGACCATATGAAATATAATAATCTTCCCCAGTCCATAGAATTAAATCATCTAAATTAGATATATCAGGATTTTTTGATTTAATATGTTTTTTTAATTCATTTTCACTATGAAAATAACCAAGTAAATCTAATTCATCAGGATTTTTATCAGCTAAATCATATATTAAATCTTCATCAAGTTCAGAAACTTCATATCCATCAATAACTTTATCTTTATATGGTTTAAAATCAATTGCATAATTTATAAAGTCATCTTTTTTCAAATACCATAAAACTTGAAGTTTTTTAATCATTTTATCTCTTAATCCTGAAGTTCTGAAATAACAACAGTTTTACTTATCTTAGCTAATATTCTATTATCAGCTTTTATAATTTTACCAATAGCCCAGTCAAAGATTATTGGAATCCAATAAATTTTAGAAAGATTTCTTATAATAGCTTGAGAATAAGAAATATTTCCACCATCTTCTGAAACTACTTGTATATACATTAATGCCTTACCAACAGTCGCTTTTTTGAGTTTTTCACAAAAAACAAAGTAAACCATTATTAAAATAGGTACAACATAAACAAAATAATGATAAACAGCATAAATACTATAAGGATTAGCAACGATTGATAAAAGGAAAGAGATTATCCACATAAATGATGAAACAACGAAAAAATCAAGAACATACACTATAGTTCTTTTTACAAACATACTTACCATAAATTCACCTATAAATTAATTTGTAAATTCTATTATTTATAAATGATTAACAAACTCTTGGAACAGGATCTGCAATTGGACTTTCTAAAATTCTTTGCCCACCAACAGGAGTTTCAATTAAAACATGGTTTCCTTCAATAACTTCACCAATAATAGCTGCATCAGAACCATATTCACTTTTTTTAATAATCTCCAATACTTCATCAGCTAAATCTGATTTAACCCCCATAACTACTTTACCCTCATTAGCAACTTCAAATGGATCAATACCAAGCATTTCAGATGCTGCATGGACTTCTTCTTTTATAGGTATTTTTTCTTGGTCTAATAAAACTCCAACACCAGATTTTTGAGCCATTTCATTAATGGCATTAGCAAAACCCCCTCTTGTTGGATCTTTCATAGCTGTAATAGCTTTCATTTCAACTGCTTCTTGAATCATGTTCCAAACAGGAGCAACATCAGATTGAAGGTCTGTTTCAAAATCAATACCCTCTCTAAAAGACATCAAACTCATTCCATGATCTCCTAAAGTTCCAGTTACAATGATTTTATCCCCTATATTTAAAGAGGAATCTTTTATAACTTCTCCTTTTTTAGCTATTCCAATACCTGTAGTAACAATAACAATCTCATCAATTTTATCATATTCCATTACTTTAGTATCTCCAGTGACAATAGCTACATCTACTTCCCTACATGTTTCATCCATAGATTTTATTATTTTTTCCAAGTCTTCAATTGGAAAACCCTCACGAATAATCATTGCATTTGTAATAGCTAGTGGTTTTGCACCCATTACTGAAACATCATTAATTGTACCTGCAGCAGAAATTTTACCAATATCTCCACCAGGAAAAAAAAGAGGGTTTATTGTATGTCCATCTGTTGTAATAACAATCTCATAATCACCAATTGGAATCGTTGCTCCATCGTCTAGTGCATCTAAACTTATACCATTATTAACACTTTTCTTAGTAATGTTGTTTAAAATAGTTTCAGCTATTAAGTTACTCATTACTTCTCCGCCAGCACCATGACCCATTCCAATTTTATTATCTGACATAATAATCCCTAAAAAAAAGTTTTATAAAAGTTTAAAAAAAAGTTTAAAAATAAAAAAAATAATTAATCTTTAACTAAGATTCCATTAATAACGCCATCTTGACCTGGCCTAGATGTAACTTTAGCATTACCTTCAGAAGTTTCTACAATAGCTCCTTTAGTAATGATATTACGTCTAACATAATTGGGATCAGCTTGATTTTCAATAACACCTAAAACATCTGCGGTTTTAGATTTATTAGTTTTTGAATCAATTAAGTTGATTTTATTATCAACCGCTAATCGTAGTTTTTCATTTCCACCACGAGTTCTAATTTTTCTAAGTTTTTTATCGCCGATTTTTGTTTCAGCTGGATCTCTACCTAATTCTGCTTTTCTTTTTCCACGGTTAGCTATATTCCTAGCACCTGATAATCTTCTTGTGGATTTTCCTTGAGAAATTGCCATAATTTTCACCTAAATAATTAATATATAATCGCAATCAATAAAGCTATTTCAATAAATAAGTTATGCAAGATTTATAACATATTTTAATCGAGAACAAAAAGAGCTTTAAAGAATAATGATAATAAAATATTAATTTTTCATTATATATAAATTGTTTGTTTATGAAGATAAATAAAAAACTTATAAAAACAGTAATATAATTTTTAAAAGTACAAGAATGCATATCTTTGCAATCCACCAAAAAAGATATGCATACTCATAGAAAAAAACCTTTAAAAAATTGTGTTTCAAAATTTCATATAGAAAAAGGGTAAATTTTTTATAAAACTTACCCTAATCTATATAAATTTCTCATACAATATAAAAGTTTCTAACTTATATGTCGGATAAGATTGAGAAATTGCTTTCTCGCACTCTCCTAAGAACGGCTCGTGTCACTTTCATGACAAGTCCGCTCAAGCAAATCTTTATCTGTTAACAATTCAATGCTCGATTTTTAAAATAATC
>Ga0334884_1006001_pt1 | contig 11205 bp, 6 predicted proteins | sample GraSluR1_MG_7_FD_207215 | JGI IMG/M metagenome (GOLD analysis project Ga0334884, IMG submission 207215) | Sludge microbial communities from methane-producing bioreactor in Wageningen University, Netherlands - Granular Sludge_12_05 R1 | ecosystem: Engineered > Bioreactor > Anaerobic > Unclassified...
TGCCGGGCCTAGTGGAAGGCTTCCTGCTGGGCCTGGCAGCCGCACGTCTGCAAGACCTCAGGGGCAGCCCCTGACACCCACGGTCTTATGTGTGAGTAACCGCCAGCCGATTGTGGGAGCGAGGCGGCGCGTTCCTCTTCGCGGGGCGTTACTCCGATCCCCGCACCTCCGACTATGACGAGGTCCTCGCCCTCTACGCCGGGCGCCCCGAGGCGTGTGAGGAGTGGCAGGACATGGACTTCCTCTACGAATGGATGATGGGGCCACGCCGCACCGAGAGTACCTCGTATCTCCGCTACGGCGGTGACAGCGCTCCGCGGCCGGCGGTCGAGGTGGCAACCGAGGCGATCGGGTGTCTGGTGAAGTGGAGCAAGCGGCCGCCTGGCAGCGTCGTGCGCGAACTGGGCTCCATCGAGTTCGGTCTCCGAGCCATCACCGCCGCCGCGCAGGACTGCGCCGGCGGCGTCTTGGCGCCGTCGCTCGTGGGCTACGCCATGCTGGCATCGTCCTGGTGCCTGCGGGCCAGCACGGCGGCCTACCTGGACCACGTAGCCGATGAGGCGCTGTTCCCAGACGAGTTGGCGCCGCATCTGCGGGCCGCGGCGGAGCTGTACCGCGAAGCGTTCGGTAAGTGGCCGCAGTTCCAGCACCTCGTCGACGAGCACTGCGAGCTGCATGCGCCCGAGGACGACGACGACAACGCGGATGAAGACGATCGCTGCGAGGATGCGTTCGACGACGATTGCAGGGACGAGGAGGGCCCGGACGACGACGACGTCGCCGGCCCGGAGGACACAGAAGAGCACCCCGCGGACGGCGCGATACCGGACGCCCCCGACGGGAGGCTCGCGGGCGAGGAGGACGCCGGCTATGACCTGATCGGGCGCCCGGTATGGTCCGCCAAGCGATGCGCCGACGGCGCGGCGCTGATCCGTCAGTGGCACGACCTGGAGGCGGCGGCCATCGAGGAACTCAGGAAGGTGTGGCTGGCTCTGGACTAGAAGTCCGGCCGAGAGGCCGGTTCTGCCGCCAGTATGTCATTCTGAGCGTCCATCTCGCGCAGCGAGATAGCGGAGAATCTCGCCGAATGCCAGGAGATTCCTCGAGCTGCTCCCTGCGGGAGCAGACGCTCTCGGAATGACATCTTCAGCGGAGCGGGGTTTTCGGCCGCACCTCTGGCGGACCGCGCTACTGGCCGTTCACGGGCCCCGCGCCCGGCACTCGCCTCGGATGCTCGGCCGGATGAGCGCCACCGATGCGCCGGCCGCCACGCTGAGGGGACGGACGTCGTCGCCGGCGTCTCACCACCATCACCCACGGCGAGCACACCGCCCGAGGAGCGCCCCATGGACTGGCTACTGGTCGCCCTGCCTTGCACTGCACTCGCTTCGGCCCTCGCAGCCCAGACACCTCCCGACGAACCCCTGCGCGACAAGACCCTGGTCGTCTGGGCCTCGCCGCGTAACCTCACACAGCACGGCGGCAGCGCGCTCACCATCGACGGCCGGCACGGGAAGTTCGATGCCATCGTGCTGGGCGAGCTGTGCCCGGCCCGATGGATGCCCGGCAGCACGGGCTTCTCGCGCACGCAAAGAGACCAGGAAGCCTGGCCGCAGGAGACGGCGGCCCCCGGCGAGTTCGTGCAGATCGCCATCGCGTACCGGGGCGACACCCTCGCGATGTACCGCAATGGCCAAGCGTACGCCGCCTACCGGATGCCCGGTCCCGCGGCGAGCTTCGGCCCGGACTCCGTGATGATGTTCGGCAAGCGCCACCTGGATGTCGGGCAGCCCGCGGACAGCTTCGCGGGCACCATCAAGGACGCCCGCATCTACGCGGAAGCTCTGAGCGCCGAGGCCATCGCGGCGCTGCGGCCGGGTGATCCGGCCGGGCCCGAGCCGTGGGCCTGGTTCGACTTCACCGGCGGCGCACTTGGCGAGCGTACCGGGCGCTACGCTCAGATTCGACTCACCGGTGATGTGGCGATGGGCTCCGAGGGCCTCGTCCTGGCCGGGGACGGGGCGAGCCTCATCGCCTACCCGCGGGCGGAAGACGCCGCCTCACCAAGCACCTGGTCGGGGGGCGAGGCGGTCCCGCGCCACGTCATCCAGTCGGCGCGGAACCTCAGGGGCCATCTGCTGGCAGACCGCTACCGCCCCGGCTACCACTTCTGCATGCCGGAAGACAATGGCATGCCCGGAGACCCCAATGGCGCCCTGTACTGGAATGGCCGGTACCACCTGATGTACCTGTACCACGATGGGAGGGCCTTCGTCTGGGGGCACGTGTCCAGCAAGGACCTGGTGCACTGGCGCTACCACCCGATGGCGCTGGGCCCCGGCGAGGGCGACACGGGGGTCTTCAGCGGGGGAGCCTTCCTAGACAAAGGGGGCGTGCCGACCATCACCTACTGGGGGCTCTCGGAAGGCCCGGGGCAGGGCGTCTGCATCGCCCGCAGCACAGACGCTCAGCTGGACAGATGGGTGAAGAGCCCGGCCAACCCGGTGGTGCGGTCCACCCACTGGGGCTACACGGTGCAGGCCGGCGCCGACGGTGAGGAGATCATCTACGGCTCCGCGGACCCGTCGAACATCTGGATCAAGGACGGCCGGTACTACATGCTCGCCGGCAATCTGCTGGTCCTCAACCACTACGGCAAGGAGCTGGGCCAAGTCGAGCACCAGGGAGACACGGCCTATCTGCTGGTCTCCGATGATCTGGAGCAGTGGGAGTACCTGCACCCCTTCTACCACTCCGACCGCAAGTGGACGCACGCCGGTGAGGACAACATGTGCCCGGTATTCCTGCCCCTGCCGGCGAGCGCCGAGGGCGGCGCGCCCAGCGACAGGCATCTGCTGCTGTTCATCAGCCACTGCGACGGCTGCCAGTACTACGTGGGCACCTACGAGGGCGACCAGTTCACTCCCGAGACCCACGGGCGCATGACCTGGGCCGACAACGCCTACTTCGCTCCCGAAGCGCTCGTCGACGACCGCGGCCGGCTGGTGATGTGGTCCTGGATGCTGGACAATCCGCCCCGGGAGCACATCGACATCCAGGGCTGGCAGGGCATCTATGGCCTCCCGCGCTTGCTGTGGCTGGGCGATGACGGCACGCTGAGGCTTCGGCCCGCCGATGAGCTGCAGAGCCTGCGGCAGGAGGAGCATCGCTGGGGCAATCTGCAGCTCCCCGCCGGCGGCAGCCTGGAGCTCGACGGGCTCGACGGCGAGCTGTGCGAGCTGCAGGTGGGCCTGGGGCCGGATCAGGTGGGCCGGTGCAGCATTGAGGTCTGCCGCTCGGAGGACGGCCGCGAGCGCACGGTGATCGCGTACGACCCCGCCGAGGGCAAGCTCAGCCTCAACACCACCAACTCCAGCCTGGGCTTCGGCAGCAAGCAACTCGAGACTGCCCCTCTGGTCCTGGCCGACAACGAGCCCCTGGCACTGCGCATCTTCGTAGACCGGTCGATCGTGGAGGTCTACGCCAATGACCGCCAGGCCATCGCCAGGCGCGTCTACCCGACGCTGGAGGGCACAGGGGTGGCGCTGGTGGCCGGCGAGGAGGCGGCCACGGTTGCGTCGGTGAAGGCGTGGGAGCTGATGCCGGCCAATCCATTCTGAGCGGGGAGAGCGGAGGGGAACGGATAGAGGCCAACACCTCACCACGGAGACACGGAGAGCACAGAGAGCCACGGAGAACGGCGGACGGCTGACCACAGAGACACAGAGACCGGGAGAGCGCAGGGAACGGCGGAGCACGGCGAGGCTGTGGGGATCAGCGACAGGCGCCGGAACGCCCCGGACGGGGACGGACACTGCAGCGGACGGCGAGACAGAACGAGAGATGACGCTCGGGAGACCCGAATGCCATGCGCGTCGGCCTTGCTGTGCCAAGGATCACGACGGATGTCGAGACCAACCTGAGCACCATCGCGCGGCTGGCCGAGGACGCGGTGGCCGAGGAGGCCGATCTCGTCCTCTTCCCCGAAGCGGTGACAACGGGCCTATCGCTCACGGACCGCTTCGAGGACGATCTTGCCCTGGGGACGACGATCCCCGGACCGATCACGGATCGCCTCGGGCAGATCAGCCGCATCCTGTGCGTGTGGCTCGGCGTGGGGTTCCTGGAGCGCGAGGGCACCCGGTTGTACGACTCGGCGGTGCTGCTCAGCCCCGACGGGAGCCTGGCTCTGTCCTATCGTCGCATCGACAGCCACTGGCACGCGTCGCGCGTCCCGCCCAACACGTACTGCGAGGGCAGCGACCTGGGCGCCGTCGATACGCCGCTGGGGCGACTGGCCTTTGCCATCTGCGGCGACCTGTTCAGTGACGAGGTCGTGGAGCGCGTTCGTGCCGTGCGACCCGACGTGATCCTGCATCCCATGGCGCGCTGCTTCTCCGACGGATCGAGCTCCCAGGATCGGTGGGACGGTGGCGAGGTCTCCGCTTACGCTCTGCGGGCGAGGGCCGCGGGCACCCTCACTCTGACCGTCAACTACCTGGCCGACGTGGGCCTGGGCGGAGGCGGCTTCGGCGGTGCCTGGGTGTTCGGGCCGACGGGAGCGGTCGTCGACCAGTTCCCGCTGGGGAGAGAAGGAGTGCTGGTGGCGGAGCTGGGCTGACAGAAACAGATGGCGAAGCCGGACCACGGAGACACAGAGTACGCGGGGGCCCACACAGAACGACAAGACGGAGCAACGGCCCACAGCGGCCGTCGGGCAGACACTCCACGGGCCTCGAGCCCATGTACCCAGCCGGAGGCACGCATGTCCGTCGAGCGTATCGACCACATCGCATCCATCGACTGCACCGCCGAATGCCCGCCGGAGCGGTACTTCGGCCACGACGACGTGCGGGTGGTGCATTCGCCGCTGGGAGCATACAGGGAGGCCGGAAGCGTGCCCGCCTCGCGCTTCGGTTACCGGTTCTCGGTCAAGCGCGTTGGCCGCCCTCACCTGCTGGTGGTGCGCTACCCCGACGACAAGCGCCGGTACATGTGCGTCATGGACGGCACCTGCTATGACCTCACCACCGGGGTCTTCACCGGCGTCGCCCAGCCGGTGAGCCGGAGCATGCAGGAGCTTCAGGTGGTCTTCTGGCCCCGCTGGGAGGACTGCAGCGTCGTGCTCATGACCTGGGGCCACGGGGAGCCCGCGGCGGCGGCGAGCATCGAGGTCCACGAGCTTGCCGACCTTCCGCCCATGAAGCCCATCGCCATCCAGGGCGAGACGCAGCGGCGGCAGTTCGGCATCCAGTACGAGGACCCCTGCGGGACAGGGGCCAGCCAGGGCGCGCGCACACCCGAGGAGTGGATGGAGCGGGTGACCCAGTACGCCGCCTACACGGGCCAGACACACTTTGGCTATCCTGTAGCCTGGTACCACGGTCCCCGCTTCCCCTCGGAGCGCGAGCCCGCCGACGACTTCCGCATGGTCGTGGCGCCCGACCGCAAGCAATACTCCTGGTGGACCACCAATCCCCACGACTGGGTGGCCGACTTGCTCCCGCGCTTCGAGGCCGCAGGCCTCAAGCTCCAGGCCTCCATGACGCTCCTGCGCCTGGGCAGCCTGCTGCAGCGGATGAACGTCGATCGCGAGGCGATCGCCGCGGGGGCCGAAACCTACAACAACGCGCTGTGGGACGGCAACGTCCAGGCCGGCACCCAGGACTGGACCCCGGTGTACAATGCCCGCAACTACGCCGGGATGCTGCAGCAGGACCGCGACTGTGTGGATTTCGCCGACGTCGAGCTTGCCTATGGCGAGAAGACCCGTCAGCCCTACCCGCCGGGGCCGATGTTCAACCCCCTGCACCCCACGGTGCAGGAGGCGCTGGTGGGCTTCGTGGGCGAGGTGGCCCGACGGTACGCCGACTCGCCGGCCTTCGCGGGGGTCTCGATCAACATCTGGCACGCAACGTTCCTGTGGTTCGGCTCGCTGCGCTCGGGCTACGACGACTACACGACCGGTCTGTTCGAGAGCGACACCGGCATTGCGGTGCCTGTGGACGCGAAGGCGCCGGATCGGTTTGCCCAGCGCCACCGCTTCCTCACGCAGGTGTGCCGCCCGGCGTGGGTCTCCTGGCGCTGCCACAGGATCCGCGACCTGGTGCGGCGCCTGCGGGATGCCGTCACGGCGGCCCGCGAGGACCTTACGCTCACGTTGACCTTCTGGAACGAGATGACCATCCCCGCACTACTGGGCCCCATCGGCGCCTCGCACCAGTTGCACGCCCGTCCGAGCAACGCGGAGGTCTACCGAGACGGTGGCCTGGACTTGGAGCTGTACAAAGGCGAGCCGGGGCTCTCCATCGACCTGCAGCTCGAGCCGGCCCGCGACCGAGGCCTGTGGGGAGGCTCCGGGGACCAGACGCCGCTGGAACAGGCCACCATGTTCCGGGACTTCGACTTCCTGGACGACGAGACGCTGACGGCCGTCAGGGAGCAGGCGCACCCAGGAGCCTTCATCTTCAATAGCTGGGTGGAGGCCTGGGGCGAGCATCGCTGGTTCGCCTGCGAGCCCGATGACCCGCTACCGGCGCAGATTGCCGCCGACTACCACTCCCACCTCGGCGAGGACACCGGCGTGTTCCGGATGAACTCGGTGTACCCCGAGGACGGCTTCTGGTTCGATTCGCAGTTGCGCATCACCCCTGCCTTCCCGGCGGGCGACCACTTCATGGAGCACTACGCCCACGCGCTGGCAGAGCTCGACGCCCACCGCATCACCCGCGGCGGTCTGTTCCTGGACACCGCCCACACCGAGCAGTTGCAGCGCTTCTCCCGAGTGTTCCGCGCCCTGCCGGCCGTAAGGTTCCACACCCTGTCGCGCTGCTCCGACCCGGTGGCCGTGCGAAGCGCCCATGCCGATGGCAGGCTCTACCTGTACGTCGTCAACCGCGAGTACTACCCGGTGGACGTAGAGATCGAGTTGGAGCCCTGGGAGGCCGCGGCCACGGATGTGGTCTCAGGGGAGACCCAGGTGCTCGGAGGGCTGATGAAGCTTTCCCTCGAGCCGTATGAGTTGAGGGCCTTCACCCTCGACGAAGAGGCCGACCTGCAGTTCGCCATCGCCACCGTGCCCGCGGAGATAGAAGAGGAGCTGCGCCGACGAGCCGGGCAGGCCGTGGCGCGCCTGGAGGCGACCATCGGCACCGGGAGGCCGGTGCCCGGCATCGAGCAGATGCTGCGCCGTCTGCGGCAAGCGGTGGAGGAGGAGCGCTGGGCGTGGGTGAGACGGGCGCTGGAGTCCTACGTCGTGCGTGGGGCCTGCGGCCAATCGGCCTGAGAGGAGCCCGCGGCCTCGTAGGGCGAGATGTCGCTCTCAAATACCGCGCCTTCCACTTTGGCAGGAACCCATATGGGCGCGCTTCCTGACGCTCGGGTTACGTTCTGAGCCCGCGATCGCCCGATTCGCCACCTATCCCGATCGAGAGCGAACGGCGCAGACGAGCCCCAGAGCTTGCTTCAGGCGCGAGGAAGCGCGCCCACATCGGCGTCTGGCCCCGTGATCCCGGACAAGACCACGGACAGCGCCCGTCGAGGTGTCGAGATGATCCAGGTGCACAAGCACGGACACTGCGGCCCGATTGTCATCGTGCTCCACGGCGGGCCCGCCGCGGTCGGCAGTGCGTTGTCGCTGGCCGCGGGCCTCGAGGGGCGGTTCCGGGTCCTGGAGCCCTGGCAGCGCGGGAGCGGCCACGGCCCGCTCTCGGTCGCCCGGCACGTCGCGGACCTCCACGAGGTCATCGCGGCCCACTGCGAGGCTACCGTCCCCGCGCTGGTGGGTGAGTCTTGGGGCGCCATGCTGGCCCTGGCCTATGCCGCCGAGCATCCCGGCTCCGCGGGGCCCCTGGTCCTCGTGGGCTGCGGGACGTTCGATCCCGCGTCCCGACTTCGCCTACAAGAGACCCTCCGCGAGCGGCAGGACGCCGACCTGCAGGAGGCCCTGCAGCGCCTGGAACGCGACATCGCCGACCCGGCCCGGCGGCTGCGGGAACAGTACCGCCTGACCCGTCGTTTGTATGACTACGATCCGATTGAGCTTCCCCCGGATCGCCGCGCAACGGACCCGGCGCTGGATATCGAGGCCCACCGCCAGACGTGGGAGGACATGCTGCGCCTGCAGTCCGAAGGCGTCTTCCCGGCGGCGTTCTGCGCCATACAGTCGCCGGCCGTCATGCTCCACGGGGCCTACGATCCGCACCCGGGGAGGATGACCCACGATACCCTGCGCCGCCACATCCCGCACCTGGAGTACCGGGAGTGGGCACGCTGCGGCCACCGCCCGTGGGCCGAGAGGCACGCACGAGACGAGTTCTTCGAGTTTGTGTGCGACTGGTTGCGGCCGAGGCCAACGCAGTGACTTCGCACGCACTCCACAGGACTTGCATGACTCGCCGATCCAGTGAGGTTTTCCATGGTATTGAGAAGCACGGCTCTGCAGTTGGCAGTATTGGCCCTCTTCCCCATCGCCCCAAAGTCGCAGGCCCAAGAGCCCGTCCCGCCCCCCTCCGCGCTGCCGGCGCAGGTCAGCGTCGGGGGCCGCACATCCACGGTTGTGGACGTCCCCATTGCCGCCTGCGGCACCTCGATCCCCGCCACCTTCACCGGAGACAGGATCGGCAACTGCGAAGGCTTCTCCTGGTGGGTCAGCCAGCACTATGCGCTGCGCACGGACTATGCCGAGGCCCGGGCCAGGCACCTGCTGACGCTACTGGAGCTGGCGTACCCGCACTATGTGGAGCTATTCGGGGCAGAGCCAGAGGGCATCGCCGACAAGCGCATGGCGGTCTGTTACGCGTCCTCCAAGGAGAGTCTGGACAAGGCCCTGCGTAGCGACGGCATCGTGTGGAACTTCGGCGGGGGCGGGATCTGCTACGAGAACCGCTACTCCGTATACTGCTATCCCAGCGGCTCTTTGCAGTACCATCAGCGCTACATCCTGCTCCACGAATGCGTGCACCAGATACAGATGCTCCTGGCCGGTACGGTGTCGGTCACTCCGGGCTGGTACTACGAGGGGATCGCGGACCTACTCAGCAGCCACGTGCTGTCCGCGGACGAACGGCGACTGACCCTGTTTGTCCTGGACAAGGCCACGGTCCACAACTGTCTGGATGAGGGAATCGCCGAGCTCGCTAAGACCGGCCTTTCCCCCAGCGCTATCCACGACAAGGGCATCGTCGCCCGCGGACTGAACGTGCTGTGGGTGGCCTACCTCAGTATCGACCCGCTGCGGGCGGCCAGGCTCACCGTATGGCGCGATGAGCTGCACCGTCTGCAGCTTCGCGGAACCAACGAGGAGCAGTCCTCCGGCATCCTGCAGGAGCTGTACGGGCCGTGGGAGCAGATCGACCGCGACTTCGCCGCCTGGGTGGACACCGTCGCCAACACCTTCCACTACGTCTCATGGGGCTGGGAGCAGGAGGACCACACTCTGTGGTCGTACGGGTATGCCCCGAACGGGCAGCTCTCGCAGACGGACCTGAACCTACCTCCCGGCCGCCGGCCGGCTCCCTCCGCCCTGAGGCTGGACTACGACCTGCAGTCGCCGCCATCGCCTCTCGTCGGTGGGGTCGCAAGCGGCGTGGAGGAGCCCTCTTTGGGCTGCGTGCTGGACTTCAGCCGCACGCCCGGCACCGGCGTGGCGGGCCTCGGGTTGGGCGTCATTGAGCAAAGCCTGCTCAGCGTGCTGGTGGATGCGGAGAAAGCGCTTCGGCTTGACGGCACCGCCCTGGACCTGCAGTCGGTGAGCGTCGAGTTCCCCGCTGAGTTCGCCGCCGCGATGGTGGCGAGCGGACACCGGGCCGGACTGACGCTATCGATCCGCTCCGACAGGCTGGACGCCGACCTGCGCGTCTTGCCCCCCGACGCCGCGGCGCCGCTCTTGCTCCACGCGGAACTGCCCATCGACACCGCCGCGCGGGAGAGACTGCTCTCCCGGCCCTTCGCGGTGCTCTCCCGCGGCGGGCGCCACGGGGTCACTCCCTTCGCGGACTGGGGTGAGCGCACCGCTTTCGAGCCGCCAACCCCGTCCCCCGCCAACCGGTGGGGCAATCCGGGCCAGGGACGCCTGACCGCGCTGGTGGAGGCCAACTGGCGGCTGGGCGACGCAGCCCCCGGCGCGCTGGCTGAGGCGATCGCGCGCCTGGCGGCGGCGGCCGAGGACCCGGCGCGGCAGCAGACGGCGGTGCAGGCCTACGACGGCGAGCTCCCGGCGCTGCTGGCGGAGATCGAGTCCTGCGCGGCGCCGGAGGAGACCCGCCGGAGGGCCCTCGAAGTGCTCAGAGCGGCGGTCCGGTGAGTGCAGGCGATGGTGGGCAGGAGATGCGCCCGGCCCGAGCGAAGGAGCCCAGATCACGACACGGAGGTATCGCACGCATGCTAAGAGCCGCAGTCCTACTCTTTGCTCTGCTCGCCGCGGCGGCCCAGGCCGGCGCGGCCACCGTTCTCTTTGACTTCGAGACAGACCGTGACATCGCTGTCTGGCACAATGAGAACAGCGACGCGCTGGGAGCGGATAAGAAGCTGGAGGCAAGCAAGCAGTTCGCCGCCTCCGGGCAGTTCTCCATGCAGTTCCGCACTCCGGCGTGGCGGCCCGAGGAGCACGGCGGCGCCAGCGCCTGGCCCGCCTTCGAGGGCAGGCCGCCCATCACCGACTGGAGCAAGTACGACCGCATGGTGATGGAGATCGTCAATGTCACCGACGCTCCGCAGAAGCTGATGCTCTTCATCTCCGACTCGCAGAAGCCCACACGCAGCGGGCTGAACCACCGCGAGCTGCTGGGCCCCAAGACCCACGCACGGGCCATCATCGACCTGGCCAGGGGCCTCGCCGAGAGGGGCGTCAACCCGGCCGACATCGCCGTCATGCACTTCTTCACCGAGAACCCGCCGGAGGACTTGGTCCTTCACATCGACCGACTGCTGCTCTTGGAGCCCGACGAGGCGATCCCCGCATTGCCGACGAGTTACCTCCAGGACATCGCCTCTTTGCAGACCGAAGCCGTCGAAGCGCTGGCCACCTCGCTGGACGAAGCCGCCCAGAGGATCGCCGGCGTCGCCGCGGGCTCCCCGCGTGTCTCCGCCTGGGCCGGCGAGCAGGTCGGCGCCCTGCGCCAGAAGCTGGACGGCCTGCTCACCATGCTGGCCCGCGGCGATGAAGAGGTGCTCCAGGCCTCCGCGGAGCTGCTAACGGTGCAGGAC
>Ga0334884_1006010_pt1 | contig 11195 bp, 2 predicted proteins | sample GraSluR1_MG_7_FD_207215 | JGI IMG/M metagenome (GOLD analysis project Ga0334884, IMG submission 207215) | Sludge microbial communities from methane-producing bioreactor in Wageningen University, Netherlands - Granular Sludge_12_05 R1 | ecosystem: Engineered > Bioreactor > Anaerobic > Unclassified...
GGGAGCCTCGGGAGCCTCGGGAGCCTCGGGAGCCTCGGGAGCCTCGGGAGCCTCGGGAGCCTCGGGAGCCTCGGGAGCCTCGGGAGCCTCGGGAGCCTCGGGAGCCTCGGGAGCCTCGGGAGCGGCGTGCCGGCCGATGTGGCCAGGAAAGCGGAGCTCGAAGGTGCTCCCCCGGCCCACCTGACTGGCCACCGTTATCGTCCCGCCGTGGGCCTTCACGATCCCGTGAGAGACCGCTAGGCCCAGGCCGTTGCCCGGCACATCGCTGCCCCCCAACTCGCCCTTGGTGGTGAAGAAGGGCTCGAAGACCCGCACGGCCACCTCCGGAGGCATTCCGGTGCCCGAATCGGTCACCCGGACGACCACCTCCGGCCGCGAGCCCTCTTCACCGTGCGTCTCCGTGGTGATCGAAAGTACCCCGCCGCCGGGCATGGCATGGGAGGCGTTGATGAGCAGGTTGACAAACACCTGCTCCAGTTGACCGGCGTCGGCCATGACCTGCGCCCGGCGCGCGTGGAATGAGAACCTGGTCTCGATGTCGGCCAGTTCCAGTTGTCGGGCCAGCAGGCCGTGGGCGGCCTCGATGGCGTCCTCGATGCAAAGCGGCCGACGCCGGGGAGTCTGAGGGCGACTGAAGGTGGCCAGCTTCCTGCAGATCTGCGCCCCGCGTTGGGCCTGGCGGCCCACGGTCTCCGCCAGTTGCCGGTAGTCGTCGATCGTGTCGCTGACCCCTGCATACTCGGCCCGCAGCATCAGGGTGGCCAGGATGTTGTTGAACTCGTGAGCGACTCCGGCCGCCAGTTGACCCACTGCCGCCAGGCGCGCGGCCTCCTCGACCTGCTTGCGCTCCGAGATGTCCATCGCCATCACCAGCGCCGCCGGACCGTCCTGCAGACGAATCGGCACAGAAACGCTCTCGACGCCTATCGTCGTGCCGTCCGCGCGCAGCACGGAAAGCTCCGTAGGGGGATTGGGTTCCCCAGACATGGCCAAGGCGTGGCGTTGCGCGACCAAGTCGGCCTGTCCCGGAACCAGCAGAGCCTCCAGCGGCCGCCCCTCGATCTCCCGCCGTTCCCTGTAGCCCAGCAGCCGCATCGCCGCCGGATTGGCGTACACGTAGCGCCCGTCCCGGGTGAGCAGGATACTCAGCGGGCTGGCGTCGATGATCGTGCGGTAGCGCTCCTCGCTTTCGCGCAAAGCCGCCTCCGAGCGCTCGCGGGCCTTCTGATGCTCCATGGACAACAGGGCGAAAGAGATGTCATCGGCCAGCTCGCTCAGAAGCCTCATCCCCTCCTCATCCAGTAACTCGCTGTCCGAGGTGCTCACCCCGAGGGCTCCGGACGTGCCTTCCCCGACTCTGAGGGCAAAGGCGGCCACCGCGTCACATTTGCCCGCCTCCCACAGAGCTCCCCACGGTCGGATTGACGCCAGGTCATCGCCCCGCAGGACGCAGGGCCTGCCCTCGTCCATCGCCCGCTGGCACGGCCCCAACGCCGTCTTGGCCGTCGAGAGGGTCTCTGAGAGTGCCGCCACTTGCTCCTGCCCCAACCCGTAGGAAGCCTTCAGAGCCAGGCCCTCGGCCTGGGGGACGCTCTCCGCGATCCACGCGGCCCCAAACCCCCCCTGCTCCACGGCGATGCGGCAGATGGTCGCCATGAGCGCATCGTGCTCCCGGAGCCGCACCATGGCCTGATTGGCCTCGCTGAGCACCGCATACAGCCTGGTCAGCCGCAGGATGCGCTGCTCGGCCAGCTTGCGCTCCGTCACATCCTGTAGGAAGCCCAGGGAGGCGATGAGGTCACCGCTATGCCCGTCCCGGATGGCCGTAGCCGCGTCGCTGATCCACTTCTCACGGCCTGCAGGGGTGACGACACGGTAGTCGGCGCGGAAGTGGTTCACCTGGCCCCGGGCGTAGGCACGGTCGTAATCCAGCCACTCCGCAGGAGCCTCCGGATGGGTATTGACACGCTCGCGGATCATGGCCCGGAAAGCAATGACGCTGAACTCCTCGGCCGACATGTCCAGGAGCTCGCCGATACCGGCACCCACGAAGTCGTAATCGCCGGTGCGGTGGTCGCGACGATAGGGCACCGCTGCCGCGCTCTCGATGGCCTGGCGATAGAGGTCCTGAGACTCTGCCACGGCCTCGTGCGCCCTCTTGCGCTCGGTGATGTCCGTGCCCAGCTTGACGACACCAAGCAGGCCGCCCTCCCTGTCCCGCACCGGATGGGCGCGCACCCGGTAGGTGCGCCCGTCCGCCGCCGTCCACTCAAGCTCATGGACCCGTCCGCTTCTGAAGGCGGCCAGGACCGGACAGTCAGGGCACGGGCTGTTGCGGTCGTGCCGCAGGCGATAGCAGGTCCGGCCTCCCGGTGCGCCGAGATCCGCGCCGGCAAGAGCCTGTGCGGCCCGGTTGGCCCAGGCAACCTTCAGGCTCGCATCTCTGTAGTACACGACGCTGTCGCCGATGCAGTCGAGGGCCGCGAACTGCTCCCGTTCGAGACTCGTTGCCCTCTCACGTCCCGATGCGGTGGCCTCTGCCTCCAGGTGGCCGCGGATGATCTCCAGTGCATCCGCGGGGATGTCGGTCCGGTGCAGAAGGTCATCAAGCCTCATCGCCACAACTCCTCGGGTTCTCTCCGTACCGCGGGCGGCCTGCCGGCTCACACTATGCATGAACGGAATGGAGACACATTTGGCCTTGGCTGCGCCGGAAACGTTCGTGCCAAGGCCGTTCTCCCCCCTCCTCCCGTCTCCGCCGGCCGTTTGGCGGAGTAAGGGAGAGGGGGCCGGGGAGGTGAGGCGACATGAGTGAGCGCCCGCGCACAAACCGCATAATGTGAGTGCCAGGTCCGACGCTACGCGGCTCGCCGTCCCCTCCACGCCCGGTAACGTTCCTGCTCCGCGTTGAGCGGCGGCAGCCACAGCCCTTCGTGGCGGCACGGGGCTGCCTCCCGGCTACTCCCTGCACGATCTGTGCCGCCTGAGGCATCTTGCGCGTCGACGTCCCCCGTCGCTCGCTCTTCCCGGCCCCTGTGGGCGCCCTCCCGGCGGCGAACCTCCATAGACGTGCTCGTTGGTTGGAGGCGGAGCTTCGCTACCCTTCAGCCTGCCGGCCGCCTGTCGGCCAGCACCGCGCCCACGGCGGCAAGCATTTCCCGGATGGAGAGGGGTTTGGGTAGGCAGCGGGCGGCGCCCAGGGCCAGCAGCTCGGAAGTGATGTGGGGCTCGGTGCGCCCGGTCAGAACGATGACCGGGGGCGGAGCGGCCAGGATGCGAGTCCGTTGGATGACGTGCCTGCCTCCGCCGCCGGGCATCAGCAGGTCTGTGAGCACAAGGTCGAAGCGGCTCTGGGCCAACCGGACCGCGGCCTCCTCGGCGTCGGCGCACGCCGTCACCCGATAGCCGTGATCGCTGAGCGCCTGGGCGACGAGGTCTCGCAGATCCTGCTCGTCCTCCGCCCACAGGATTGCCTTCCCGTTCTCGTCGCCGACGGCGGTCGGCGAGGGCCGTTCCGGCTCCCACGCGGCGGGCGGGAGGGCAGGGGTCTCCTGTGCCAGTGCGGCCAGGCGCAACTCAAAGGTCGTACCGGCCGCTACCTGACTGCGAACCGTCAGCGTCCCTCCGTGGGCGGCAACGATCCCGTGCGACACGGAGAGGCCCAGTCCGGTGCCGGGTGTCTCATCCTCGCCCAGCAGCCCCTTGGTGGTGAAGAACGGCTCGAACACCCGGGCCAGGTTTTCCGGAGCGATGCCGATCCCCGTATCGGTGACGGCCGCCACTACCTCCTCGCGCCCTCCCGGGTCGGTGGCCAGGAAGGTCGAGAGGATCAACTGACCGCCGGAGGCCATGGCGTGGCAGGAGTTGATGATCAGGTTGAGGAACACCTGCTCCAACTGGCTGCCGTCCGCGTTCACCCGTCGTCCGGAGGTCTCGTAGCGACGCTCGAGGCTGATCTCGGCCAGCTCAATCTGGCGCGCGGCCACCGCCAGCGCCGCCTCCAGCGGGTCCTCCATGTACAACGGCGCTCGACTGGGCAGGCGCGGGCGGGCGAAGGTCGTCAGATTCCTGCAGATGTCGGCGCCTCGGGTGGTGGACCTCAGTACCAGATCACACAGTCGCTCGTACTCATCGTTCGTCTGCAGGGACGAGGCCCTCTCGGCCCGCATCATCATGCTGGCCAGGAGGTTGTTGAACTCATGGGCGACGCCCGCGGCCAACTGCCCCACCGCCGCCAGCCGTTGGGAGTTCTCGGCCTTCTTGATGTCGGTGATGTCCTGCGCAAACACGGCCACCTTGCTCACCTGAGCCTCGGCGTCGAAGATGGGATGCGCCGTGGTCATCAGGTGCCGATCCCCCAGGACGCCTTCGGAGCGCAGGCGTCGCCCGTCCTCCACCACCCTGCCAAGACTGCGGTCACCGTCGCCGGTGACCCTGTCGGGTAGGAAGTCCCCCAGCGGTCGCCCCGGCAGCTCTCCCGCCGCTCTGCCCAGCAGCGTCGCCGCCGCCTCATTGGCGGCGAGGATGCGAAGATCGCGATCCAGCAGGAAGGCGATGTCATCCGTCGCGTTCAGAATCGCCCAGGCGGTCTCGCGGCTCTCGCGCAGTTGCTCCTCCGCCCGCTTGCGCTCCGTGATGTCGGTGAGCATGGCAAAGGAGCCCCCGAACCGCCCCTCTCTGTCCTGCAGCGGGGTCGCCGACACCAGCATGGTGACCACATGCCCGTCTCTGTGCCAAAACCGACGCTCGTACGTCTCGCCCTTCCCCGACCGCCGCACCAGCATCCTCTGCCTGTGGTCGGCAATCTCCTCGGCCGGCAGAAAGTCGGTGATCGGCCGCCCCAGCATCTCGGCCACCTCGTAGCCCAGGGCGTTGGCCAACTGCTGGTTCACGAAGCCCGTGGTGTCGTCGGGGGACACGGACCATACGCCCTCGCTGGCCGTCTCGACCACCCGGCGGTACCGCTCCTCACTGACCTCAAGCGCCTCCTGTGTCCGCTTGTGCTCCATGATGGTGCCCAAAAGCGAGCAGAAGACCGCGGCGATGTCCTGCTGAACGGGGTCGATCTCGGCCCCCTCCTCGCCGCCGTCATTGCACAGCATCCCGTTGGGCCCGGTCCCGGACTGGATCGGCGTCCAGACCGTCCATGGGATCCCCGCCGGTGCGCCGTCGGCCCACGGCCATTCCGAGGCCCCGTGGATGTCCCAGTTGGCCTCACCGCGGGCGCGCGGCCGGAACACCTGGCCCCAGGAGTCCGGCAGCGGCAGTCGCCGCGCCCGCTCATCGCGCAGGGCGTCCCCGCCGGCGGCGAGATACGTTCCGGCGTACAGGTCGCCCTTGAGCAGGAAGATGGCACAGCGCGCCAACCCCAGGCGTCTGTGGGCCCACTCAACGGCCGTCCGGGTCAGCGCGTCCGTGTCCGTGCACCTGATGAGCTCGGAGGCGACGGCAACGACCGCCTGCAGGCCCTCCGTGGTGCGACGCTGCTTTTGCTCGGCCTCCTTGCGGCCGGTGATGTCCAGAACGGTGCCGTGCAGCCGGGTCACCGACCCGTCCGGAGCGTACTCGGCTTCGCCCCTGCTGAGGGCGTGGCAGATGCCGCCATCGGGGTGAACGAAACGGACCTCGATCTCGTAGCCCTCGCCGTTGCGTGCGGCGTGCTCGACGGCCTGGGAGAACGTGGGCCAGTCATCGGGGTGGACAAACTGTCGGTGCGCCTCGAAGCTCGGGACCCCGGAAGCCGGGTCGAGGCCGGAGATGCGGAAGCACTCGTCCGACCATTCCGGCTGCCCGGTGGCCGGGTCGTAGCTCCAGCTCCCCAGATGAGCCAGCCGCTGGGCCTCGAGGAGCTCCTGCTGCCGGCGGCGCAGCGCCTCCTCGGCGCTCCTGCGCTCGCTGATGGCGCGGAACAGGCCGTAGTTCACCATGGACCCGTCCGATAGTGTCACGATACTCGGGGTGATCTCCACAGCGACCACGCGCCCGTCCGCGGTGAGCACCTCCCCCTCCACCGTGGAGCCGCCGCCCTCAGCCAGATGGCTGCGGAAGAGTTCCGCGTAGTCTCTGTCCCCCTGCGGGTGCAGTTGCGTCTGGTGCCGGCCGATGATCCTGCTGCGCGGCAGGCCCAGCAGGTCCTCGGCGGCACGGTTGGCGTCAAGGATCGTGCCCGTGTCCGCGTCCGCGACGAAAGCGGCCTCCCGGATACCCTCGAACAGCGCCGCGTACCTGCTCTGAGCCTCCAGCAGCATCCGTTGGGCGGCCCTCTGCGCGGTGGTCTCATTGCCGATGCACAGAAGCCCCGCCCCAGCCGTCCTCGCGTCTCCGATGGCTCGGAACGTCCAGGCCACCGAGAGCAGCCGGCCGTCACGGCTGCGGTGCTCCAGTTCGGCCTGCGCGGTCCCCTCCGCTGTGGCGCCTACCTGCTCCCACAGCGCCAGATACGCATCGCGGTTGGCCTCGTCGTCGCCGATGATGGTCCCGAACAGGCCCTTGTCACAGGTCTCCTTGGCCGAGTACCCGAACAGCCGCTGGGCGTGCTCATTGACGAAGGTGACCTGTCCCGCCCTGTTCAGCGTGAGGATCGCGCTGCTGGCGCTCTCCACCAGCCCCCTGTATCTGGCCTCACTGAGCCTCAGCGCCTCCTCGGCGCGCTGTCGCCGGGCCAGCTCATGCTGAAGCCTGCGGTTGGAATCGCCCGTCTCCGAGAGCATGTCCGCGAGCGTGGCCAGGTGGGAGATCATCGCCGAGACATCCTCGCGGGCGAAACACGGTACCCGCTGGAGCGCCGCGAGGTACGCCTCCTCATCGAACCCGAACTCCTCGGCCTGCCCGCGGAAGAAGCCCACATCGAGCTCCTCGTCGGAGTAGCGAAACTGGCCCAGGAACAGCGTGCCGATATGCTCACCCTCCACCACAATCGGCATCGCCACATCCCACAGCCCGTTCCGGCACTTGTAGGCCACAGGGGTAGAGCTATCCAGGTGGGCCTTGATGTAGGCGTCGCTCTCCCGGCAGCGGGCGGCGGTGGTGGGGTGGACGCGGTGGAAGCACGTGCAGATGTCCTGCCAGCCCCTCGCGATGAGCACCCGCCCATCGCTGTCCAGGATGGCTGTGGGCATCCCGGTGAAGTCGCAAAACAGGCCGAGCACACGCTGAAGCGCGGGCAGATCCACAAGTTCCGATAGGCTGAGACCAGGCATGGGCGGCACCCCGGGGTGAGTGGATCGCGTCCGGCGGGGACCGATCCCCATTGGGGCGGGGCTCGGACACACGCAGTATAGCGTCACCTCCCGTTCCACAGCAAGGGCGATGGTGGGCGGCAATGTGGCCCGGACAACGAAAGTGCCGGTCTGTGGCACCGGCCGGAGGAACAGAAGGCCGGACGCACCCGGAGGTGGCCGCTTTGGCGCAGCGAACACTCCGCAAGACGGCCGGGCCGCGCCCCGCCGACAGACACTACGATCCCGGAGGTAGCCCGACCGTGACCGACCTCGGCCATCGCGCGCCCCTCGATGACGCCCTCTTCCTGTGGCTTCCCGGCCACCGCTCCCCTCGTACGACCGGGGCCGCCCGCACAGCCACGGAGCCGCCCGAGACCGCAGCCCGCGCAGCCCGGAGCCCCGGCGGCGGGCAGGCGGCCCGACTCGATGGCGGACACCTCACGGTGGGCGAGGGCCTAAGGGTCACCGGCACCCGCATGACGCTCTACCTGCGCCTGCGCGCCGCCGAGGGAGGCTGGAACGGCCCCATCCTGGCCCGGGCCGACCCCGAGGACCGCCACGGCATCATCCTCCGCGCCACGCCCCGGGAGTTGGAGTACATCTGGCACACCACGCCGCTGCAGCAGCGAGTGACGCCACAGTGGTGGGAGGAGGCAAGCAGACGCGATCTGGAGCCCGACTTCGTCGATGGCGTCCTGCGCCTGTCGGTCCCGCTCGCTCACATCGGCCCCGATGGATGGCACGACATCCTCGTGCGCTTCGATCACGCCCGGCTCGAGCTCTTCGTCGACGGTGTACTGGTGGACGAAGAGTGGCCCCACGGCGGGCTGAGCGACTTCCGTGGACCCTTCCTGCTGGGTGCCGGCTGCGAGGACGGCCGCCTGCAGCCGGGCTTCCGGGGGCTGATCGCGCACTTGGCGATCTGGGACAGGGCGCTGACCGATGAGGAGATCTCCGCCCTGTACGGCGGCCCGGAGCGCGTGGCCCGGCGGGAGCTTGAGATCCTCGGTCCCCCGCCCGAAGGCATCCAGTACTTCAAGCCCCGAGGCCACAACGCCTTCGCCGGCGACTGCATCCCCTTCTGGCATGACGGTGTCTTCCACCTGTTCTACCTCCACGACCGCCGCCACCACCACAGCAAGTGGAGCCAGGGAGCACACCAATATGCCCACGCCACCACCACCGACCTGGTACACTGGGACCACCACCCCCTGGCCGTGCCCATCATCGAGCCCTGGGAGTGCTCCATGGGCACCGGTGATGTGATCTTCCACGACGGCACCTTCCGCATCCTCTACACCGACTGCGGCGGCCGCTGCGCCTTCCGGGACAAGACCCACCGCGGCGACTGGATCTTCGTCGCCGAGAGCACCGACGGCATCCATTTCCACAAGGACCTGCGGCCGTTCTTGCCCGGAGGCGACTGCGAGGTGTTCCAGGACCCGGCGACGGGCCTGTTCCACCTGATCCGCAGCGGCGTGGAGCGCCTCGTGTCCACCGATCTGCGCAACTGGCGGGAGGCGCCTGGCGAGTTCCTCGCCCTGCGCGAGGGCATCAGCCACGAGTGCCCCAACCACTTCGAATGGAACGGTTGGTTCTACTACATCCTGGGCCGCGCGGGCCTGTGGAGATCGCGCTCGGCGCTGGGTCCGTGGGAGGAGATCGCGCCCAACGTCTACGACGGGCTGATGGTGCCCAAGGTGGCGGCCTTTGGCGATGACCGCCGCATCCTGGCCGGCTTCCTGCCCGCACCGGAGTGGGGGGGCAACATCGTGCTGCGCGAGCTGCTCCAGGACGACGACGGGACGCTGCAGATGGGCTTCGTGCCCGAGCTTGCGCCCGCGGTGGGGGAGAGGGAAAGGCTGGAAGCACTGCCCGTCCGCGGCCAGGTGGAGGCGGCGGACGCGTCGGTGAGGCTGAGCGGCCGCGGCGGGCTCGCCGTGGCCGCTCTGGAGCCCGTCCCCGCCGAGGCGCGCATCACCCTGCGCATCGCCCCCGGCCCGGACGCCCGGGCCTTCGGTGTCTGCTTCCGGGGCCAGGGCGATTACGAGGCGGGTTGCGAGCTGCGCTTCGAGCCGGACAGGGGCCGGGCCCAGTGGGGCACGCCGCACGATGGCGGGCTGGCTCCGGAAGCCACCGACCCGTGGGCCAGCGGCCTGAACTTCGCCATTGACGGTCTCGACTGCCTCCGGCGCCCTTTCACGCTCGAGGCCATCCTCCGCGGCAGCATCATCGATGTGTGCATCGATGGCCGCCGCACCATGATCACCCGGAGGCTCGACGGCACCACAGGCGACCGGCTGTTCCTGTTCAGCGATGGGGGAGAGGTGAGGTTCGATGAGACTGATGTGACGGCGCGGGGAGCACTGCGGCACAAAGGCCAGCCAGAAAGGCCTTGACTATCCGCGACGTCCTGTCGATAACAGCGGCAGTACACTGCCGTGAGGTGCCTTCAGGCCTCACGAAATACGCCGCCGAGCCTCTCGGGGCTCGCAAGACACCGCCGGGGACCTCTGCACGAGGTCCCCGTATTGCGTTCTTGGGGGCGTCATCCGAGGGCCGTGCCGGGGTCCCCCGGCAGGTCACCTGCCATCGCCTCGCGAACCCCCCTGTATTCGTGGCTGTCGCCGTCGGCCTCCGGAGGTGTCGCTCATGCGCGCCCTGCTCGTCGCCCTCGTCTTGCTTGTCCCTGTGCAGCTTCTCGCCGCCGAGACCAACATGCTGCGCAACGCCGGGTTCACCCAGTGCACCAACCCCGGACAGCCCGACTACTGGGGCACCGGTGCTCCGGAGTATGTGAACAACTTCTACGGCAACTACCGCACTCACCCCGCCTCCCCGGTGGAGGGCACAGACAGCCTCATCCTTCGCAACCAGGAGGGACAGCCCGGCTGGACGGTGCAGTCCCACCTCTACCGCGGCCTGGACCCGGAGGCCGAGCACACGCTCTCGGTGTACCTGCGAGCAGGCGGGCCGGACACACCGGTGACCCTCGGCATGGGCCCGGCGACCAAGTCCATCACCGTCTCCGACCGCTGGGTGCGCTACGTCTGGACCGCCAGGCCCGGGGTCGCCTCCTGGGGCTACACGGTCCGCTTCGGTATCCCCAAGGGCACGCTGTGGATCGCGGCGCCGATGTGGGTCAAGGGGTCAAAGCCCGCGGAGTTCGCCCTGCACCCCGCCGACGCTCCCCCGTCTCTCGACACCGCCGAGCCGGCTCCCGCCGCCCCGCTGCCTCGGGTTACGGTGCCCCTCAGCGCCCACCACGGACTGGGGACGTACCTGGACCCCGACGCGGCGCCCTGGACCGAGGCCGTAGCATTGCCGCCCTTTGTGGCCCTCTACGGCGGCAGGCCCGCTGCCTTTCAGACGCAGGTGCGCCTCGTGGCCACCGCGCGGGCTCTGCACATCGCCTTCGACTGCCTGCAGCCCGACATGGCCAACATGAAGGTTGATCCTGGCGTGTACCCCGGCGAGTGCGTGGAGCTGTTCATCGCGCCCGAGGGCGCGACCGGTCCGTACTATCACTTCGCGGTGAACCCCGACGGCGCCACGGCGGACGAGCAGGGCTTCGATACCTCCTGGAACGGCGAGTGGCTCGCCACCACCACCAAGCACGCCGACCGCTGGACCGCCCTGATCGACATCCCCTGGGACTGGCTGCCCATCGGCTCCCGGACGGAGGAGGTGTGGGGCATGAACTTCTGCCGCCACGCCGGGGCCGGGGCCGAGGAGTACAGCCAGTGGTCCCAGACCGAAGGGGGCTTCCACAATCCCGCGCGCTTCGGCCTCGTCACCCTCCCTGAGAGCATCGTCGCCCCGCGGGCGATGGACCTTGCCTGGACGGGAGCCTGGACGGAGGACAACGCCTGGGGGCTGACGGTCAGCATCACACCGGGCGCCAAGAGCGCGGGGCGGCTTACCCTCGCGGCGGCAATCCGGCCTCCGGGTGGGCCCCAAGTGGCACCCCCGGGC
>Ga0334884_1006014_pt1 | contig 11190 bp, 7 predicted proteins | sample GraSluR1_MG_7_FD_207215 | JGI IMG/M metagenome (GOLD analysis project Ga0334884, IMG submission 207215) | Sludge microbial communities from methane-producing bioreactor in Wageningen University, Netherlands - Granular Sludge_12_05 R1 | ecosystem: Engineered > Bioreactor > Anaerobic > Unclassified...
GCTCTCGACAGCCAGGGGTGGGCGCCGTGGGAGCTGGCGCCGGGCTTGCGCTTGCTCGCGGCCATCGATTTTTCGACGACCCCGGCGACGCCGTGGCCGGCCTTCAGCGACTTCGCGACCCGGACCCGCGGCTTTGGACAGAGCGCCGTCGCCGTGAGCTACGAGTCGCCGACCTGGGCCGCTGATCTGGGCGCCGATTTCATCCAGGACCGGTGGAGGCCGCGCTGGGCAGAGACGCTAAGCCCTGCGGCGCGGCCCGCAGCGGTGGACACCGCCCGGTGGCCGTGGGTGCGGATGCGTAGCCACCAGCGTCCAGCACCGTGGTTGCGCTGGGAGCTGGAGGCGGGCATGACCCACTTCTCCAGTGGCGATGGCGCGGCCTTCATCGATTGGGGCGAGGGGGGATTGGCGCCGTGGGCGCTGCAGGGGGAGCGACCGCTTGGCGCGGGCGATGGCCACCGCGACGCGGGTGAGCCCTGGGCCTCGGGCTTGGCCATGCAGGTGCGTAGCGTGCTGCGCTGGCCTGTGGCGCTGGGGTCCTTGGCGCGCCTGGACTTGGCGACTGAGGCCTGGCATGAGACCGTGCTCGGCGACAGTGGGCGCTTGCGGGAGAACCAGACGCGGCTCGCCTTGGGGGCGGAGCTGGGCACGACCTTGGCCCGGCGCTACGCCCCAGGGACCCACCTCCTGCGGCCTGTGGTGAGGTGGCGGTGGGAGGTCGCCGACTTTCGGCGGCCGGCCAGGTCGAGCAGCGTGTGGTCGTGGGACGTGGCTCCAAGAATAGGACACAGCCTGGAGGGAGGCTTCGGATCCCAGTGGCTTGGCGCGAATTGGGCGTGGCAGGCTGAGATGGGGGCGGTGCTGGCCCTGCCCGGGCCGGGTGAGGTGGAAGGCAGCGCCAGCTTCCTGCGCACCCAAGTCGGATGGGACGACTCGCCTTTGAGCCTAGGGGGCGACTTGGTGTGGAGCCACGGCGGCAGCGATAGCCTCGCCGGAGGCGCTTGGATCGCTTGGCGGCCCGATGCGCTGTGGCGTTTGGTCGCCGCTTATCACCGCATGGGGCGCTGGTTGCTCTGGAGTGGACGCCCTGGCGCCCATGAGGTGGCGACGGCGTGGCGCATGCCAGAAGTGACGCCGTCGGACATGCTGGCGCTGGCGCTCCAGGGGGCTCTTGGCCCCACCATCGCAGGGGCCGATGCCGCTTGGGTCTTGGGCGCGTGGCCAGGGCTCGATGTGAGCGCCTTCTGGGACTACGTGGCGGGCTGTGGTTGCTGGCGGGTGGGGCTGCGCGGGGCCTGGCACGTCGATGCGCCGCGCTGGGAGTTGGGCCTGCGCTTGAGCGTTGGCCCCTCACCGTGAGTCCATGACCTGAATGCTGAGGCCAGGTGGGACGCCCGAGAGCAGCAGGTCCTGCCACTTGCGTTGCCGGAGCAGGTTCGCGAGGCTGCGCATCTGGGGGCGGTTCGTGCGGGTGCTTCCGGCCACTGCGCCGTGGTGCCAGACCTCGGCGATCTGGTGCACCAGGTGGCGGACAGGGGTGAGGCCTTCGAGGTCGACATTGACGAGGCGGTCGCGGGCGAAGTGGGTGGGGAGGTTGACCACGAGCAAGCGCTCGCCCCCTCCAGCGGCCTCGATGAGGATGACGCCGTCGAGCCAGAGGGGCTCAGGGGTGAGGTGTCCCGAGCCGACGACGAGGACGAGGTTGGGTCGGTCTGCCGGCGCGAGGCGCTTGATGACTTCTCGGGTGGCGTGGAGGCCGAGACCGCTGAGGAGGATGCAGGCGTGGACGTCGGCGCTGCGGAGGGCCGCGTTGCCACGGCGCAGGGCCTCTGCGGCGTCATCGAGGCGGAGCCCGGCGTTGCGCAAGAAGCGCGGGTCCGTGGGGTGCCCCGGGGTGAGGCCCAAGAGGCCCACGCGTAAGGGTCCGTGTTCAGCTTGCTCATGATGGAAAATTCGGTAGGGGGTGAAGGCTGCCTGCCCGCTGTGGAGGTGGAGGAGATTGGTGCTGAGCAGGGTGACGCCCTGTTGCGCCGCGAGCTCGCCGAGGACCTCGACGGGCAAGACGAGGTCGCGCAGGCCGACGAGCATGGTGTCGATGCCGAGCTGGCTCAGGGCAGCCAAGACGTGCTCTGCGCGTTCTCTATGAGCGGCGCTGGGCTGGAAGTGAGGGGGGCTTGGTGACAGGTTGTTGCCGCCGTCGAGGCGCAGGGTGAAGAGGGGACTGGCCGTGTGCTGCCAGCGTTCGAGCTGTGCCCGGTGGTGCCCGAGCACTTTCGTGATGAGGGGAAGGGTAAGGGCGCCGAGGTCAGCGCCGATGATGATGGCGATCTCTTGGCTGTGCGCTGGGGGAGGCAGGGCGAGGGTGCCCGCGATGGCCGTGTCGAGGAGGGGCGCGGCGCTACTGAAGAGCAGCTCTGCTGCGGCCATGACTGGGAGGGGATGGTCGGCGCTGGGCGCGAGGGGGGGAGGTTGCGCCGCGGCGCTTGGGAGGGGCGCTGTGGTCGTGTCGGCTGGTGCGCGGGCCTCCTTGGTGGGCTCCTGCTGGGTGCAGCTTGCGGCAGCACAGGCTAGGAGCAGAGCAAGGCGGAGTCCTCGGCGCACGTTGTCACCTCTGGGAATTGCGCGCGGCCTCCAGCGCAGGATTTACTTACATTGGGCGCTGATTTCGCTGAGACGCTTCTTGGCGTTCTTATGGCCCACCTCCACGAGGGTCTGATAGGCCTTCTGGGCGACATCGCAGTTACCCAGCGCGGCGGCGCTGTCGCCCATGGTGGCGATGACGTCGTTGCGCTGTGGGCCATCGGGGAAGGTCTTGAGGTAGGTGCGGGCTGTCGCGATGGCGTCCTGGTGCATGCCGTCGACGCTGAAGAGCAGGCAGAGGTCGGCCAAGGTGGCTGGAACACGGCTGTCGTCGGGGTAGCGCGCGATGAACTCAGAGTAGGCGGCCCGGGCTTCAGGATTGCGGTTGGCGGCGCGTTTCTCCGTAGCGAAGGCGAAGAGGGCCTCCTTTTCCTTGGGGAGGACGATGGTCTTGCCCGAGTCGGTGGCGCCAAGCGCGCTGACGATGGCGCGGACATCGTTGCCGAGCTGGGTTAGGGTGCGATCTTGGGAATCCATGCGGCCGCGTAGCTCGGCGAGCTCCGTTCGGGTCGATTCCAACTGGAGGGAGAGATCGACGCTGTTGCGGGTGACGAGATCATGGGCTTGGCCTTGGAGCTCGGCCAGCTCGGCCAACTTGACGTCGGCGCGCAGGATCATCTCGGTGACTTGCGCCTGGTCGTTGTTGATGCGCTGCTGAATCTCTTCGAATTGGATGCGCAGGGCGTCAAGCTCCCCTTCCATGCGCTCAGCCCGCGAGGCGCAGACGAAGCCCGGCGTGACAGGTAGCAGGAAAAGCAAGAGAAACAAGAGGTGTCGACGTGCCATGTCCTAATCTCCTCGGTGGCCAAGACAGACCCACCTGGGCAAGATAGGGCGCGAAGGGCCAGGTCGTCAACACCATCCCCGGCGTCTCCTCGGCGATGAAGCGCTGTGAGCGGGGCCTTTGACATCGCGACCGGCTCTGTTATCCTGCCGCCGGGGAAAGCTTTGATGATTATAGGGGGTTTTCTGCTTTTCTTTTGGCGCACTGGCGCAGACTTTGTGGAATGTCTTCCATGGGCGTGGATGCAGCACCAGCCGAGACGATCACGGCGATTCGCAACCTGTTGAATGCCGGACGCAGCGAGGAAGCCCTCGGCCGGGCCGAAGAGGCGCTTTGCTTTCACCCCGACGATCCGGCGTTGCGTTGCCTCTTTGCTGAAGCCATGATGTTACTGGGGGAGTGGGACGATGCGCGGGTGGTCCTGGAAGGGGTACAGGCGCTGGCGCCGAGCTTTGGGCAGGCCTCCTTCCTCCTCGCCCGCTGTGCGCTGCGTGAGGTGCCGCGCCGAACACAGCGACCATCGCCGCCGCCCAACCCGCGCCTGACCCCAGCGGGAGGGGGGAAGAACAGCTCGTCCATGGGACGCCGTGCTGGGCCAGAGGCGAGTCGGGCTCGGCGCGATGATGCCACCTTCAATGTTCAGGAGGTGCGCCAGCAGGTCCTGCGTTCATTGGCCAAAAAAGATCTCGACGTCCTCGGCGCTGAGCCGACGGTCAATGTCCAAGAGGTGCGCGACAAAATGGCGAGCGCTGGGATCCCACTCCCGCCTCCGCGGACGCCGGCTGGGAGCGTGGCCAATACGGTGCGCCCCATTGCTGGGCCGCGTGATCTGGCCGGACAAAAGCGGAGACCAACCCCCGCCCCGTCGTCAGCGGATATCACGGCAGACGTGCGCGAGATGCGCAAGCGCCTGCGCGCTGGGCCGACCTCGGCGGCGGCGTCGAGCGACTCCACCGCGACAGACCTCTCAGCGATGCTCGGACGTCAGGGGCGGGCCGAAGGCGAAGAGGACGAGAGCACGATCTACGATCTCAGCGATGCCACGGATCGGGTCTTGGCGACGGTCTCCATCGCGGCGCCAGCCTTGCCGAACAAGTCCAACCTCTCGGTGCACGACGTCCCGACTTCGCCCCATCAGCACGCCCTCGAGGTGCCGCCGGCTGGGGATGATGCCTTCGCGCACCTCTCCCGCGACGTGCTGCGCGACGCTGCGACGGTGCGCCCCGATCGCTCCGGGCATAGCCGAGAGCAGTCCGACATCGACGCCTACCTGCATCGCATCACTGGCGCCGCGGGGCAAGGGGAGCAACTCCTCTTTCCTGACGGCGCTGGGGCGGCTCCTGCGCCAACGGGGCGTCCTGGCCAAGCGCCGCTGAGCGACTCGACGCGCCCCCTGCCGCTGCGGCCACGCCAGGACCCGACGGGTGATGAAGAGGCGCCTACCGATGCGTTTTCACTGCGCGAGGTCGAGGCCGCCATGCAGCGGGCGCAGCGCGCTGAAGTGGCAGCACGACCAGGGCTGCGCCAGCCGCGTGAAGAAGTGGTCGAATTGGATAAGACGGCCGCCCTGAATACCGTCGAGCCTGACGACCCAGAGCCCGCCGCAGGAGCGCCGCGCGCGCGGCAGCTCGCGAGAACCGCCAGGGTGGCTAGCGATCACCCAAAGGTGGCGCCGCTCTTGACGGCGCCACCCATGGCACCGCCCTCCTATGTGGCCCCGCCGCCGATAGCGCGGCCGCTGCCCACTCCGCCGCCGCCAACGGAACCGCTCCATGTGCCGGCGCTGTCCATCGATGCGCCCGCGGTGCCGCCCCCGATGCGCGCTGTGGCGCCGCAGCCACAGCCGCAGCCGCAGCCCGTGCAGCCGCGCCGCGCGGTGGTCGCCTCTCGAGAGCAGCAGGCCCTCGGGGCGATTGCCGTTGCTGACACTTTACCCCCTGGCGACGCTGTGGAGGCCAAGCGATCCCTGCCTGGGGTGCCGCAGGCACCCAAGCCGAATGCCATGGGCAACCCGATGCTCCTGCCAGCGCCGCCCATGCTTGGCCCGGTGGCAACGGTGCATGGGCAGGTCATTTTGCCGCGGGCCCTGATTGGCTACCGGGCCCTGGGCTTTGGCTTGGGAATCTACTTGTTGCTGCTCCTCCTGTGGTTTCCTTTCGCGTGGGAGCGCAAGCTCTTGTCCAAGCTGGACGCAGCCATGGACGGCGCGCGAGCTCAGGCGGAGACCATGCGTTACCCTGAAGTGCTTCAGGCCATCGCAGGCTTCGAGGCGCTCGAAAGCCGTGGCGCAGGGCGCTTTGCGTGGGTCGACGCGGGGGCTTCCTGGCTGGTCGAGGGGATCCTGGGGCGTCAAGCCCTGGCTGAAAAACGCCGCCAAGGGCAAGCGGAGGGGCTCTACTGGCGGGCGCTGCTGGCGATGAACCACGACCGCAGCCAGCGTCCCGCCGTCCAGAGTCGCCTGTCGGCCTCTCTGCCACACGACACCCCGCTGTTACTGATGGCTGTGACATTGGCTTCTTGGGACGAAGGCGCCTGTGATGCGTGCTACGAGGCCGTGTTGCCGCTGCTGCGTTGTGCCTGGCCCTCCCGTCGTTTGCTGCTTTTGGCTTCGAGCTTGGCGTTGGCGAACGGCGAGGTCTCGGCGGCCCAAGCTTGGGTCGATGCGGCGGCGCACTTGGGTGCATCTCCCGCGGTCGCCTGGCAACAGGCCCAGGTGCTGACCTACGTGGATGCCGACGCTGGCCTCTTGGCCTTTGCGCGTTTGGCCCAGGACACGGGTTGGCTGGCGGCCGAGCTCGAGCAGGCCAAGATCACCCAAGCCATGGGAGGAGATGCCAGCGCGGCGTTGCTGCGTCTCAGCGAGCTCGAGACACCGCAGCTCTCGCCGCGGGAACAGGCGCGGGCCTTGGGAGCGCTGGCCGACTTGGCCCTGGCGCGCAACGACACGGCCGCGGCCGAGACCTATTTGCGGCGAGCCCTGAGCCGAGATCCCCACGCGGGGGAGTGGTACGGGCGGCTGGTCGAGGTTTTCTTGCGCAATGATCAGGTCGCAGCAGGTCATGCGCTGCTCATCGAGGCCAAAGACAAGGTGGGCGAGTCGCCGTCGCTACAGCTCGCGCGCGCGCGCCTGTGGCTGCACGAGGGAGACACGTCGCGGGCGGTCAGTCGTTTGGCCGCGGCGGCAGAGATGCACGCACCGACGGCAACGGCGCTGGCGTTTTTTGCTTTGCAGATGCGCGATTTGCCTCGGGCGCGCGAGGCACTGTTGGCGGCGGCGGCGCGGACCCCCAAAGGCATCCATCAGCGTCAGCTCCTCGATCTGGCGGCGCTCTGTGATGTGCGCGACCAGGGAGGCGATCCGGAGCAGCCGTGGCAGCGCTTGCTGCATTCGCTCCAGCCAGGAGACCAAGATCTGCGCGCGGCCATGACTTGGCTGGCCATCGAGCGCAACCAATGGTTGAATGAGGTGGAAGATTTCGTGAACGAAGCGCTGAAGCATCGCCCAACGGAAGGTTGGGCGCTGGCTGCCAGGTGCGCTATGACCGAGGGGGGCACGAACCGCCCTGTGGCGCTGGCGCGCTGTGGCGAAGTCTTGGCCTTGGTGCCCCACTATAGCCCGGCCGCCTTTGCGGCAGGACGGGTTTATCTCAACCTCGATCGTCTCAGCGACGCCGTCACCGCCCTCGAGGGGAGCGCTGAGGCCTATCCTGCGCCGCACACCCTAAGGGCGTCTCTGCAGGCGGCACTCGCCGCGTGGCGGATGAATGCGGCAGAGAAGGCGCTTCAGGTTTGGCGCGAGCTGGACCCAGAGAGCGCCGAACGGCTCTATTGGTTGGGCGTGGTCGCCTTGCGCAAGGGCGACGCCGTTGGCGCCGAAGATTTGCTGCGGGCGGCGGTTGCTGCCGACCCCATGGAGGATCATGTGCGCTTGGCCTGGGCTGAGGCCTTGGCCGCAACAGGGGAGCGGAGCAAGGCGCACACCATCCTCGACGAGATCCCCGTGCGGCCGCCGCTACGGGCGGAGCGTGAGTTGGTCTTGGCGACGGTGCTCCTCGGTGAGTCCAAGGCGCGCCAAGCCCTCGACGCGGCGCGCCTCGCCCTTCGCTACGCCGAGGCCGATGCCGTGTCGGCGCGGCTGCGCTCGCGGGCCACCATGACCGCGGCTTTGGCCATTGCGGCTGGGGCACCCGCCCAAGACAACCCGCGCCTGCTGCTGGTCGATGCGGTGCGCATCGATCCCAACAACGCAGAGGCCTTCTATCGCCTTGGTCTCTTCGACCTTGGCCAAGGGCAGAGAGAGCTGGCGCGCGAGAGCTTCGCCCGCGCAGTCAAACTCTACCCGGGCTATGAGGCGGCACGCGCGAGCTTGGCCGCTTTGCCATGAAGCGAGCCATGAACACGACGCCGGCGCTGCCCCCGATTCCGATCTCTGACGTCGCTGCTGATTGGGCGCCCTTTGCCGAGGAGGCCGAGCGCGTTTTCCAGCGGCTGATCCTGTCGGGGCGCTTCGTCCTGGGGCCAGAGGTCGAGCGCTTCGAGGCCGACTTCGCGGCCTATCTAGGCGCAGACTACGCCATTGGCGTCTCGAGCGGGAGTGATGCGCTGTTGTTGACCTTGCAGGCCCTAGGGTTGGGTCCAGGGGATGAGGTCGTGACGACCTCCCTCACCTTCGTTGCGACTGTCGAGGCGATCTGTAGGGTGGGAGCGCAACCGGTTTTCGCCGACATCTGTCCCAAGACGCTCAACGTCGATGCCGCTGCGGTCGCCGCGGCGATGAGCCCGCGCACCAAGTGTATCCTGGCGGTGCATCTCTTCGGCCGCCCAGCCCCTCTCCCTGAGCTGGCGCACCTCGCCCAGCGCCATGGGGTGGCCTTGGTGGAAGACGTGGCCCAAGCGACAGGGGCCGAGCTCGAAGGACGGCGCCTCGGAACCTGGGGCGTGGCCGGGGCCTTTTCCTTTTTTCCCACGAAGAATCTGGGGGCGATGGGGGATGGCGGAGCCGTCGTCACCCGTGACGCTGCCCTGGCCCGACGGGTGCAGGGCCTCCGCCAACACGGCCTCGATACCCACGGACGCGCTGTGTTCAGGGGACAGAACGCGCGCCTCGATGCGCTTCAGGGCGCGCTCCTGCGCCTGAAGCTTCCCCATCTGGATGCCAGCAACCAAGCGCGCCGGACAATGGCGGCGCGCTATCAGGCAGCCCTGACGGGCCTGCCTGGGCTGGAGCTGCCCGAGGCCTGCCCTGGGCACGTCTTCCACCACTTCCCATGTAGGCTGCCGCCACAGTGGCGTGATGACGTCGTCGCCGACATGCAGGCGGGGGCCATCGACGTGCGCGCCTACTACCGGACCCCAGTGCACTTGATGCCTGCCTATGCTCAGCAGGTCCATTTGCCTTGTGCCGAGGCTGCGGCGGCGCAGATATTGTGCCTCCCCCTGTGGGCGACCATGCCCGTGACCGCCGTGGAGCGCGTCACCCAGAGACTGGCCCAGAGCCTTCAACGACAGCAGCGGAAGCCGTCGCCTTGACCGCCTTCGTAGGTGTCGGGATCTGACGGGCGAATGGAGGAGAGGCAATCGACCTCGAGACGACCGGTCGAATACGATCCGCCAAAGAGCTCAGGCCGACCGCCGACGTCATCGGAGAGTACCCACTCGCGCACGTTGCCGTTGAGATCGAAGACCTCTTGGCGAGTACGGCAGTTGACGAAAAAGCCCGTGGGTACGATGTCGGCGTTTTGCCCATTGTAATTGCAGAAGCTTTCGCGGAAGACACCGCCGTAACTGTAAACGTTTTCTTGGTTGAAGCTCTGACAGGCGGCGACCCACTCTTCCCGGGTGCACAGGCGCTTGCCCACGGCGGCACACGCTGATTGCGCGCCTTGGAAGGAGACGCGTCGCCAAGGGAGAACCCCCTCGCGCGAGCAGGCTCTGAGCTCGCGCCCGCCTTCATTGAGGTCAGAGGCATCCGTGCGGGAGGCCTCGTACTTGTCGATGTAGAAATCGAGGTTGCGGCCGGGGTCGGTCAAGTGGACCATCTCACCGTCGCCGTTGGCGCAACTGTTGGCGAGCATATCTTCCACGCAGCCCGTGGCGAGGCAGAGCGAGAGCACCCAGGCGATGGAAAGGAGAGAAAGGCTGAGGGTTGCGGTGCGCATGGAGGAGGCCCTTATCATGAAAACAGCGGCACGCCGTGTGCCCGATGGTTGTGGTGCACGAAGTCGCGACCGAGGTCAAGGACATTGGCGGTGGGACGCCAGTGCGCGCCACGCCGACACAGAGGGCTACATCTCGTAGGTGCCGAAGTCCTCCGGCTCGAGCGCCTCGAGTAGAGCATGTAGCGTGCTTGGGTCAGCAGTGGGGGAGAGCCTGCCCTGGAGGAAGGCCGCCAGAAGCTCATGTCCAGGCGTCAAGGTCGCTTGGGCGATCACATGGGCCGCCGCGTAGATGGCCACCCCACAGCGCATGGCGAGAGCGATGGCGTCACTGGGTCTGGCATCCAACTCGAGACGCTCTTCGTGACGAAAAATGATCAGCCGCGCATAGAAGGTGTCGTCGACGAGGTCATGGATGACGACTTGGTGCAAGGCCCCTCCAAGGGCGCTGATCACGTCACAAAGCAAATCGTGGGTCATGGGGCGGGGGGGGACGATGCGTTCGAGCTCACAGGCGATGGCCCCCGCCTCGGCGAGGCCGATGGCGATGGGGAGAGCGCTGTGTCCGGCGGTGTCACGCAGCATGAGAACCGGCTGCTCAGACGCGTCATCGAGGAGCAGTCCTCCGATTTGCATCTCAACCAACATGGGTGACTCCTGTGAAGGGATGAAGCACGCCCGTGCCCCTGGCCGGGGTGCGAAAACCGCTGCAAATCAGGCTGCAACGCCTACACTAACCCACTATAGGCGGCGCCTCGGAGGCTGGCAATAGCCCGTCGCCATTTCTCACTCGCCACGATTCCCCGGTACGTGCAAAGATTGCCCAGGCCTGAAACATGGCCCATAAAGCAAGGTAGCCCAGAGGGACGAAGGGCGGGCAAGTGCGGTCCACGACAGGGAGGTCGGAGATGGACAAGAAGAGCGTCTTGCACGAGCAGGTGGCTAGCTTCGAGGTCTTTCACAAGCGGGTGCGCTGGGAGGGTGAACGATGTCGGGTCTTGGTGAAGACACGACCTGGCTTGGCACCTGGCGAGGAGCTTTGCTTGGTGATGGGTGTGCGCCACCCCCGGCGCCACTTCACTTGGTCGGGGTGCGTCCACAGCCGCGAGCGAACGGCGACTGGCGCTTGGCTGGTCATCGAAGTCGACCCGACGGCAGCAGCGGCGATCGCCGCGCTGGGGGCGCCCCACGCAGGGACGGCGCGGCGCTTCGGCGGGCGCCATGACACCTCGCTGTGGTGTCTGTGCCGTCACCCTCGGGCTGCGAGCAGCAGGGCGGCGCGGGTCTTGGATTTGGGTCCCAGCGGTCTCTTCCTGGCCACGGGCCTGGAAGCGCAGCTCGGAGAAGCGGTCTTTTTCAAGTCGCCGAGCTCGACGCAGTGGTTGGTGGGCGAGGTCCAGTGGCGTGGCGAGAAAGCGGGGGAGCAGGGCCTGGGACTCCAGGTGGTCTTCAGCCGTAGCCAAGAACGTATGGCGTGGGAGGCCTGGTATACGGCCAGTGCTGCGGCTGGACGGGCCTGAGCCGGCGTGTCAAGTCCTTGTGTATACATGAAAAAGGCCGAAAATTTGCGATTAAGTGAGCCGGGGAACTTGTCACTGCGCGTGGCCTGTG
>Ga0334884_1006017_pt1 | contig 11189 bp, 9 predicted proteins | sample GraSluR1_MG_7_FD_207215 | JGI IMG/M metagenome (GOLD analysis project Ga0334884, IMG submission 207215) | Sludge microbial communities from methane-producing bioreactor in Wageningen University, Netherlands - Granular Sludge_12_05 R1 | ecosystem: Engineered > Bioreactor > Anaerobic > Unclassified...
CGAGCGGAGGCAAAAGTACCTCTACGACCACATGGGATGGAAGTACCCGACGACGATCCACTGGGGGAGGATCAAGATCCACCAGTTCGGCTCCTTCAGCACCTCGGCCCTCCGGCGGGCCCTGGAGGCGGGGGAGTACTCGGGCTGGGACGACGCCCGGATGCCGACGGTCAGAGCCCTGAGGCGGCGGGGGATCCGCGCAGAAGCGCTCAGGAAGTTCATGATCGAGCTCGGGGTCGGGGAGACGGATATCAGCATCAGCATGGACTCGGTCTATGCCGAGAACCGGAGGATCGTCGACCCATCAGCCCGGAGGCGGTTCTTCGTCAAGGACCCCGTACCGCTGGAGATTGAGGGCGAGGTCCCCGAGGTGGCGACCGCCCCCTTCCACCCGACCCTGGACCTGGGCCTTCGCGAGATCCCCGCAGGGGCGAAGCTCCTCGTCTCCGCCGACGACCTCCCCGACCTGAAAGTGGGGGGAAAGCTCCGGCTCAAAGACCTCTGCAACCTTGAGTTCATCGCCACCGATCCCCTCCGGGCCCGCGTCATAGGGACCGACCCCCACCAGGCGAAGGAGATGAAGCTTCGGATCATCCACTGGGCCCCCCCCGACGGCGTCCCCGTCCGGGTGATGCGCCCCGACGGCGTCGACGCCGGAATAGGCGAGGTAGGCATTCGGGAGGACGATGGAAAGGTCGTCCAGTTCGAGAGGTACGGCTTCGTCCGGATCGACTCCGTCTCGGAGGACGGGGTAGTCGCGTACTTCGCTCACCGGTGAGGTTTCCGGAGATTTGAGGACGAGGCGATTTAGGATGAACTCCAGGGAGGTAGCCCTCTGCGGCGGGTTGATCGCCCTATCGTGGACCGTTCATGGCCTGATGGGGTTTACGGAGCCGATCGCCGGAGATATCCAGTTCGGGATCGCGATATCCGTATACTGCCTCATGCCCCTTCTCTTACGGATCTCGCTAGTGGAGGCGAACGTCGTCGGCGTTGCGACGGGCCTCGCCCTGACGGCCGCCACCGCCTCACCCTTCCCCCTGGCGAACGTCCCCGCCCACTGGGCGGGGCTCGTCTCCTGCAAGCTCGCCGCCGATAGGTGGCGGGGTGATGATGGCTCCCTCCGGCCGGCGGCGGGCTCGGCCGCGGTCGCCGTCGCCACGGCCGTCAGCTTCTCCGCCTTCGTCCTGGCGAGCTACTTCGGAATCCTCTCCTTTCCTGATCTGGCGAGGGGTGGCGGGGCCTTCGAGGCGATCGTCGATGGGAGGCTCACCTTCGGCAGCTTCGTCGCCGCGTCCCTCCTGAAGGCGGGGGTCCCCACCCTCGCCTCTAACGCCATCCTGGCGCCAATATTTTACTCGTTGGCGAGGTCCCTCCTCTCAAGGCGGAAAGGGGCGGGGGAGGGCCGATGAGCCGAGGAGGAGGAAGCTCCCCCGGAGGAGGGCGAGGGGACCCCTCCGTTTTTAGGGCCGGGGCTCCTCGTCTCAAGATCGGGGCGACGGCGGGACTCGAGTTCCTCCTGCCAGCTCGGCCTTATCCGGTAGGGTCCTCCCATCAGAGGAGGCCCATCCCCGAGGCCGCCGCCACCATGAATGCTGCGAGGGCCGCCGCCATCCCCGCCTTCAGCATCTTCTGGGCCCGGGGGGCCTCCCCCCTCAATATGCTGGCCAGAGCCGCGAGGAATAGGAGGTCAGCGACGGTGACGGCGGCGAGGTAAGCCCTCCCCAGGGGGGCGAGGTAGCTGAGGAGGATCGCGATGAGGACGAAGGAGGCGGCGAGGTGAGACGCCCGCCGCTCTCCGATGACGATCGGGAGGGTCCGGGCGCCGCTGGCTCGATCCCCGGGGACGTCCTCTATGTCCTTCTCGACCTCCCGGGCGAGGGTCGCCAGGGTCGCGAGGAGGAAGAGGAAGAGGGTGATCCCGACGTCCCCGCCGGCGGCCCCACCGAAGAGGAAGGTCGATCCCGTGAGGTACCCGACGGCGAGGTTTCCGAAGAAGGGCGTCACCTTCAGGTTCCGGGCGTAAAGGTATAAGAGGATCGAGTTCGCGACGGCTATGGCGAAGGCGACGGGGTTTATGAGGAGGGCGACCGCCGACCCTAGGAGGAAGAGGAGGATCGACCAGGCAAAGGCCCTTTCAGGGCTGATCCTTTTGCTCGGTATCGGCCGGCCGGGGCGGTTGACGGCGTCGATCTCCCGGTCGAAGTAGTCGTTGACGGCGTTTCCCGCCCCCGTCACCGCGAAGACGGCGATGAATACCAGAGCCGCCGTAACGGGGAGAGGGCCGCTATCCGCCACCATCAGCCCTATCAGGGCGGCGATCCCCGCCATCATGCAGTTTCCCGGCCTCATGATCTCCAGAAAGACCCGCACCATCTTCATCCAAACCCTCCTGACGACCAGGGCTTACGATCCGTCTTCGGATAAATTTATGCCCCCGAGGAGGCGGGCTCAAAGAACTGGGGACGTCCCATCCGATGCCAAAGGTATTAAACTGCGAAGATATATAACTCCAAATATGAATGGGTCACGAACCTTCGGTCGGGCGGCTGGCGATGGTCCGAGGCCGCCGGATATGATCCTGGACCTTTGGACGGGGGCCTCCTACGCCTCCTCGGGGGAGGGGTGATGCGGTGGCCATAACCTTCGACCCGTCGACGAGGCTCGACCACATCGAGGAGTACCTGGGCAGGTTTCACCTCAACCTCACCTTTGAGGAGGGGAGGGTTCAGCTCCTCCGGCTCCGGCTGACGGGCTACAAGCTCGCGGCGGAGATCGGGGACGGCGAAGGGAGGGCGAGGGTCGACGCGATGATCAAGAAGGGCTACCAGAAGCTGGGGGAGCACTGGGAGAGAGAGTCCCCCGATCCTTACGACGACCCCTGCACCGCCCAGTACGAGCTCCTGGCGGAGCTCCGGTCCTACGTCTACCGGGACCTCTCCGAGCCGTTCATGGGCTTCATCCGGGCCGAGTTCAAGAAGATCTTCATCCCCACTCTTCGCCTCCTGACGGAGCTATGCAGATCTCCGAACAAGTACACCTGGGAGCAGGTGAAGCGCCAGCTCCAGGAGATCATGGCGGAGGTCGAGGTCGACGTGGAGTGGGAGGTCTGCGACGCCTACATGAAGGGGTACCTAGCGAAGGTCTCGGGGATCCTCGAGATCGAGGCGGGGGAGGGTTGATCCCCCCCATCCCTCTTCTTCCCGGCCTTCAATTTCCTACCCGATGGAGGAGGGCGTTGAGGATCTCGGCCCCGGCGAGGGGATCGGAGTTCTGGGCGGAGACCCACTCGCCGAGCTTCTTCAGGGCATCTCCCGACCGGAGGATCCCCTTTGAGATCGAATACCCCTCCGGGAGGCTCTCGGCCTTCCCGGATAGGAGGAGGATCGGGGCGGAGTTGATGCAGATGGCAGCCTCCCTCGGCCCCCCCTCCCGGCCGGCCAGGACCCGGAGGAGCTCCGTCGCCTCCTCCGTTATATCTTCACGAGGGAGGAGATCTCTTTCGTCCACCGGGTCCGCCCCGAAGTCTCGGGGCAGCAGGTCGAAGGTCGCGATCCTGCCATCTCCCCGGAGCTCCGCGACGAGGGTCCTCCCCGAGGGGGATACCTCGTCCATCCCCCTCCGGCCGTCGGCGGAGAGGCCGCAGACGACCATCGCCCTGGAGTAGCCGATCATCCTCATCGCCTCCGCCGTGGGGACTACCAGCTCTTTTGAGTAAACTCCCCTCAGCCCCAGGCGGGGCATGGCGGGGTTAGCGAGGGAGCCGGCTATGTTCAGGACCGTCCCGAACCTGATCTTGGAGAGGATCCGGCCCAGGCCCAGGGGATGGACCAGGGGGCTCATCCCGTTGAAGATCCCTATCCCCGCCCTCTCGATGCTCCTTTTGACCAGGAGGGGGCCTGCCTCCACCTCCACCCCCAGCGCCTCCAGGATGTCGATCGTCCCGCAGCGGGAGGTGATCGCCCTCGCGCCGTGCTTTGCCATGGGGACCCCGGCGGCGGCGGCGACGATCGAAGCCGCGGTGCTGATGTTGAAGGTATCGACGCCGTCCATCCCCGTCCCGCAGTTCTCGAAGAGCTCCCCGGAGACCTGGGGATCGACCTTGACGGTGTCGAGGTCGTATATCGCCTCCCACCCCCCAGCGATCTCCCCGGGGGAAGGCCCCTTGGCGGTGATCGCCGCAAGGAAGGCCCCCTGATGGGCGTCGTTCTGCTCGTCTGACAGCACCGAAGAGAACATCCCCTTCGCCTCCTCCCTGGTGAGGCTCTCCCCGGCTATCAGCCGGTTCAGCTTAGATCCAAACTCCTCCATCGAGTCTTTCAATATCCTTCACCTTCCAGATTCCGTCAACACCGCCTTCAGACCCCGGCGCCGTTCGGCGTGATCGAGGCCCGCCGATATCTTCCTGAGGGGGACCCTCTTGGTGAATAAGCCGCGGACGTCCACGCCCCTGGAAGTGATCAGCTCCAGGGCCTCGCCGTTCTGGGCCCGGGTGCAGCCGTAGGCCCCGGCGATCAGATGCTCCCGGTAATGGAGCAGGTTCAGATCCAGCCTCGGCCGCTCGAAACTCGGAGGGAGCCCTGAGAAGAGGGAGATCCGGCCCCGGGGGGCGAGGAGGGCGAGGAGGGAGCCGTCGACGGGGCGATCCCGGCTCGCCAGGATCGCGACGTCAAAGCCCCTCCCCTCGGTCGCCTCCATCGCCCCATCCTGGAGATCCTCCCTCCCCGGCCGGAGGACCTGATCCGCCCAGCCCTTCGCGATGCGGGCCCGCTCCTCCAGAGGCTCGGCGATCGCCACCATCGAGGCACCCCTTTCCTGGGCCAGGATGGCGTGGAGGACCCCGGCGGGGCCTGCGCCGAAGATAATAACCGAGTCCCCCTCGGATACCCCCACCCGGTCCTGGGCGTTGATGGAGCAGGCTAGGGGCTCGGCTAGGGCCGCCTCTTCGAAGGTGGCGGGTTCGGGGATGGGGAAGACGCCCCCGTCCCTCACCGACTCCGCCGGGACGGCGAGCCGCTCCGCAAACCCGCCGTCGAGGCTGAACCCGAGGATCCGGACCTTCCCGCAGAGGTTTTCCGCCCCTCTCCTGCAGGAGGGGCAGTTTGCGCAGGATACGCCGGGGTATATCTGGACCCGCTCGCCGACCCTGGGGCCGGCCCCGTCCCTCTCGGCGACGACCCCGGAGACCTCGTGGCCGAGGATCCGGGGGCATACCAGGTCCCGCTGCCCCTGCCTCACCATTTTCACGTCGGTGCTGCATATCGAGCAGGCCTCGACCTCCAGGACCAGCCCCCCCGGGGGGCAGGCCGGGTCGTCCACCTCCTGGAGGGAGATCTCTCCCGGCCCCTCCAGCACCGCCGCCATCATGGGAAAAATTCTCCTTTTGTTTTGAATGATCTCTCCATATCTTCCCCCTCTATCAGGGTGAATACCCTTATTGGGACGAGCTTAAAGGGGTCTATCGGGTATATAACATTTGTGTATTATTAGAAAAGATTGACCCAAGATCAAGGAAACTTTAGTTATTTCAATGAATATCTCTAAAAGTCGGAGGGTCGAGGAGAGGAAGGCGGCTGCCGAATCGGATTATAGGGGAGATCCAGCCACTGACCTCCGATGCCTGGGCTGGAGGAGGCCGGGCGGCTCCCCCTGGATTAAGAGGATAGGAGGGGCAGGGGGTACCTCTCCCTTATCTCCCCCTCCCTCAAAGCCTGAAGGCCGATCTCCTCCAGGGCTCCGGATATCTTCTCCCTCTCGGCGGACCGGAGAGACTTCCGGTCGAGGTAAGCTCCCACCGCCTCCGACTTCATCCTCGCCTCCTCGACGATCTCGAGATCGAGGTCTCTCGCCTGGTACTTCGAGAAGAGGTGTCCGAAGGCGATCTTCGTCTCCAGGAGGAGCCGGTTCTGCCTCGTCACGTAATGGCCGCCGCCGAATCCGAGGAAGGCGGGAGGATGAAGCTCCTCTAGGTCCAGGATCGACCTCGCCACCGCCTCGCCGGCGGCGGGGTCCGACCACTCCCGCTCACAGCTTCCGATCTCCGCGAAGAAGGATGGCACGGTCAAATCGGTGGGGCCGTGGTGGGTCGCCTCGAGGGTCACCTCAAACCCCTCTACGGGGTGGGCGAGGAGGTTCGATATGAAGGACTTGAGGGCTCCGGGGGCGGCGACGGCCAGCTCCCTCGCCCTCCCTCCCAGGACCGCCTCTCCTGGGTTTCCTGAGAAGTGGCCGCAGAGGCGGGGCGCCCCATCCTTCGCCTGATGCCTCGAGGCGAAGACTATGAGGGCCGGGGAGAGGCCCATCCCCTCCAGCCTCACCTCCAGCCCCTCGAGGCCGATCAGCCTCTCCTCCAGGAGGACGAGGCGAAAGTTTCGGAGCCGGCGGAAGGCCCCCCCCTCCTCCCAGGATCCTAGCCCCAAGAGATGGTCGGCGATGTTCAGGCTTGCGGAGTCGGCGGTGGTGGCGATGACGGCGATCTCTCTATTCATACGTCCGTCTCAACTTCCAGCATAGACTTCACCATGGGGGCGTAATCGGTCTTCCTAACCTTCAGATCCCGCAGAGGCATGATGACGTAGCTGGGCCTCTCCTCCACCAGCCCCGCCTCGCTGAGGGCCTTAACCTCCAGGTCCATCCTCTCCTTCATCTCCACGTAGCACTGGGAGAGGAAGGAGCCGAAGATCTCCCCGGGCTGGATGTAGCTGTATACCGCTGCCCCGATCCGCCTGAAGGAGGAGTAGATCCTCATCATCTCCTCGGCCGTCGCCTTGGGCCGGACGTTTATGTGGTAGAAGATCATCAGCTCGCACCCGATCTTCTTCCAGTTGACGTTCGCCTGCCGGGCTAGGAGCCCGCTCTGGAAGAATTTGTTCCTCTTCCCCGATATGGTGGGCCGAGAGATCCCAGTCCTGCGGGAGAGCTCCAGGTCCGAGAGGGCAGGATACTTGACGAAGGCGAGGAGGGCCAGCCTGTCCTTCTCGGTGAGCTTCACCTCCTCCTCGGGGGCCTCCTCCTCGATGGGAGGCTCGTCCAAAAGGTCGGTCCTCCCCAGCTCGAAGGTGTTGTTAACCGCCAGGGCCGAGTCCCAGGAGACCCGGGTCAGGGAGAAGGGATAGTGGTAGCACCGGATATCGTCGACGAAGCCCGCGTCCTTGTAGTCGTCCATGACGGGGTTGAAGACCCTCTTGAAGTCGGTGTAGCTCCTGGAGTAGACCATGGAGACCGAGTCGGAGTCGGTGGCGGAGTGGAAGACGCAGTGGGGATGGTCGACCCACTCACCGAACCCGAGCTTCTTCCCCCTCACCTCCACGGGGGCGTTGGGCCTGTATCGGGTGAAGACCGCGGTCATCATCTCCGCCCCCACCCCCATCCCGGAGGGGACATTCAGAAGCTGGACCATCTCCCATTCCCTGAACTTCCTTTTGCTCTTGAAGATCGTCGATCGGTCCACCCCGATCTTGCCGGCGAGATCTATGTCGCTCAGGCCGGGGTACCGGGCAAGGCCGTAGAGGACCAGCTTCTCTTTTGATGTAAGTTTCAGAGGCATCTTGCCTCCAATCTACATTTTTTACTATTAATAGATTGCCTTTTTCGCTTTTTGGGTTGAATGTCGCTACATATAAGAGAGATCAGGATGACATTTTTAGCAGTAAAGGGGGAGGCCTCCGGCCCCTCAGTCGAGATCGGCCGTCCTCCTCCTCTCTCGAACGAGGAACGGCGAATCGTGGCCAGGCACCACCACCTCCGCCACCTCCACGATCCTCGCCATGGACCTCAGCGCCATCCCTCGGTCCACATGGAGGCGGGGGGGGACCCACTTCAGATAGTTTCCCATCAGGGGGAGGGCGTCCCCCGCCACCACGATCCGCCGGGGAGATTCACAGACGACGGAAATGCTGTCGGCGGTGTGGCCGGGGGTCTCCATGATCCAGACGCCGGGGGCGATGAGGTCCCCCTCCTCAAGCCCGCCCTTCCCCGAGAGGATCCGGGCTCTGGAGAAGAGGCGGTTATTTCCGGAGTGGTCCGGATGGTCGTGGGTGTTGACGACGATGTCAAGATCTTCGGGGGCGAGACCCAGCTCCTTCAGCCGATTCGTGATCACCTCGCCCTCGCCTTCGCATCCGGTGTCGACGACGATCTTCTTCGGGCCTGCGAGGATCAGGGTCGCCGAGGACCGGGCCTCCAGGATCGTCCCATCCTCGTCCCTGACGAGGCGGCCCGGCTTCAGGAGGACCGCCCGAGGCGGGGCCGGGATCTGTGCCGTCACCTCCGCACCCATCAAATTCACCATCCGCCGAGTTTGAGCCTCGGAGAGGACCCTCACCTCAGGAGGGGCGCCAGCTTCGAGACGAGCCGGTCCACCTGCTCGACGGCGGTGCCGATGTACCGGTGGGGGTCGAGGAGCCGGTCGATCTCCTCGGAAGATAGGTGGGCCGCCACCGTCTCCTCCTCGGCCAGGACCGAGGCGAGGGTCCTCCCCTCCTCGACGGCCCTCATGGAGGAGCTCCTCATGATCTCGTGGGCCTTCTGCCTGCCGACGCCCCTCTTTGCCAGCTCCACCATCACCGACTCCGCCATGTTCAGACCCCGGAGAAGCTGGAGGTTTCTCTCGACCTGCTCCTCGTTTATCGATAGCCCCTCCAGGATCCGGGCGGTGAGGGCGAGGATGTGGTCGGTGAAGATGAACGCCTCGGGGAAGAGGATCCTCTCGCAGCTGGAGTTGGTGAGGTCCCGCTCGTCCCAGAGGGGGATGTTCGCGAAGGCGGGCTCGATCTGGGCCCGGACGACCCGGGCGAGGCCGCAGACCTGCTCCGACTTGATGGGGTTTCTCTTGTGGGGCATGGTGCTCGAGCCGACCTGCCTCTTGCCGAAGACCTCCGCGACCTCGGCGATCTCCGACCTCTGGAGGGTCCTGATCTCAACGCAGATCTTGTCCAGGGTGGAGGCGACCAGCCCCATCCAGCAGATCATCTCGGCGTGGCGGTCCCTCTGGACGACCTGGTTTGAGACGTCCACCTCGGAAAGGTCGAGGAGCTCCATCACCCTCGCCTGGATCTTCATCCCGTCGGCACCGAAGGCGGCCTGGGTCCCCACGGCTCCGCTCATCTTCCCCACCGCGGCCCGGGGCTTCATCTGGGCTAGCCTCTCCAGGTGGCGGGCCATCTCCGAGGCCCAGACCGCAAACCGGAGGCCGTAGGTGGTGGGAACCCCAATCTGGCCGTGGGTCCTCCCGGCGCAGACGAGTCCCTTATGCTCCTCGGCCCGTTTGAGAAGCACCCCCAGAACCCGCTTCAACTTCTCCTCCAGGACGGCGAGGGAGGCCTTGATCTGAAGGCCGGTGGCCGTGTCCAGGATGTCGTTGGAGGTGGCGCCGAGGTGGACCCACTCGCCCGCCTCCTCGCAGGCCTCGGCGAGGGCGTGGACGACGGCCATCATGTCGTGGCCGATCTCGTCCTCGATCTCCTTCGCCCGGTCGGGGCTGGCCCCCTCGGCGGCCCGGCCGATGTCGTCGGCCGCCCCCGGAGGGATCAAGCCCAGCTCCTCCTCGGCCCGGGCGAGGGCCGCCTCGACGCGAAAGAGGCAGCGGAACCTGTACTCCTCCGACCAGAGATCCTTCATCTCCGGGTTACCGTAACGATACTCGATGGGATGGATCGCCATAATCAAAGCTCCAGTTGGTGATGAGGGAGGGGATAGAAGGAGGTTTTGGTCGCCCCGACAGAGGTTTTGAAAGGGCGGGAGGAGATCCTGGAGGTCGCCGCCGGGAGGGCTCGCTCCCGGCCGATCGATCAGGCGGAAGCGGCCCGGGGGGCGAAGAGGAGCCTCTCCCTCTCCTGGACCGCGGCTATCCTCCTTTTTTGGGGCGGGGATGCCGGCGAATGCTCCCTCAAATATCCCACCAGAGCCTCCAGGTCGCCGACCCCTTCCACCCGATCTCTCCCTTCGGAGAAGCCTCAAAACTCCTCCTCGAAAGAATCCAGGGGATGGATTATACATATATCTTTGTATCTTTTTAATTTGGCTTATAGTTTAACGGGCGAGCCCGGAGTTCCCCGGAGGGATGGCGGCGGGATCTTCGGGGCGGGCGGTCTCGGGGTCGAACCCCCTGGTCTGAGGATGGAAAGGCGTATATAGTCCCCATCCGTCCAGGAAGCGACCCCTGGGCCGCCCCCTCGGGCCGAAGCGACCCGAGCCACCCCTCCATGTCCGAAGTAGAAATCGCATCTCATTTCCCCCTCTCTCCCGGAGACCTCTCGATCTTCGTCCTGGCGGCGGTCCTCGCCGCCATCGCCGTCCGGCAGCTCCTCAGGACGAGGGTGATGATCTGGCAGATCATGCTGGCGGGGGCCGTCGCCGTCCTCGTCGCGGGCTCGATCTCCCCGGCCGCCGCCCTGGGGGCGATCGACATGGACGTGATGCTCTTCCTCTTCGGGATGTTCGTCGTCGGGGTGGCCCTGGAGGAGAGCGGCTACCTCGCGAGCCTCTCATACCGGCTCCTGCGGCGGACGAAGAACGTCGACCAGCTCGTCATCGCGGTCCTCTTCGGGGCTGGCCTCCTATCCGCCCTGCTGATGAACGACACCCTGGCGATCATCGGAACCCCCCTTCTGATCCACCTGGCGAATAAGCACGGGATCTCCCCCAGGCTCCTCCTCCTATCCCTCGCCTTCGGAGTGACGATCGGGAGCGTCGCCAGCCCCATCGGCAACCCCCAGAACCTCCTCATCGCCCTCGGCGGCAGCGTCCCAAACCCCTTCGTCACCTTCTTCCGCCACCTCGCCCTCCCGACGGCCGTAAACCTCCTCCTCGCCTACGGGGTTCTGAGGCTCCTCTGCAGGAGGGAGTTTGGCCGGGAGACCTTGAACCACATCCAGGACGCTGTAGTCGACCCGGACCTCGCCCGCCTCTCGAAGCTCTCCCTGGGGGTGGTGACGGCCCTGATCGCCTTCAAGATCGTCTCCGTCTCCTCGGGCCTCCCGTCCCCCCTCGGCCTGACGGAGATCGCCCTCCTCTCCGCCCTCCCCATCCTCCTCGCCAGCCCCCGGAGGCAGGAGCTCGTGAAGAAGGTGGACTGGAGGACCCTCGTCTTCTTCGCCTCCATGTTCGTCCTGATGGAGAGCGTCTGGAACTCCGGCCGCCTCCAGGCGGCGATGAACGGCTCGGGGTTTGAGGCGACCTCGGTCCCGGCG
>Ga0334884_1006020_pt1 | contig 11181 bp, 7 predicted proteins | sample GraSluR1_MG_7_FD_207215 | JGI IMG/M metagenome (GOLD analysis project Ga0334884, IMG submission 207215) | Sludge microbial communities from methane-producing bioreactor in Wageningen University, Netherlands - Granular Sludge_12_05 R1 | ecosystem: Engineered > Bioreactor > Anaerobic > Unclassified...
ATTGGTTGCGGCCGCATAGGCCAGCCAGAAACGTTCCACCCACGCCATACTACCATGGCCCATGTCTGCCGATGGGTCGATCATGGCGTTGACGCCGACCATGTACACGGTAACCCCCGACAAGTCCGGAAGACGCCCCATGTCTCTCTGAGTCGCGATGATCCGCTCGATCTCCAGGTCCGTGAGGTCCTTGGTTGCCGTGAAGTCCAGCTCGGGAGTCTGCTCGATGCCGTCGGTGAAGAGCACGAAGACTCGGCGTTGCGCAACCTTTGCCTTCTCACACCCAAAGGCTCTGCCTGCGAGGACAAAGGCGCTCATGATGTCCGAGTTGGAGGCCTTGCGTCTGAGCAGGTCCTCAGCGACTCCCTGAAGGTGTTTCCTCATCTTTGAGACGCGAGCCTTGTAGCCCAGTTCGTCGTCCTCCAACAGGTTGAACGCCGGCAACGTGGCATCAATGGGAAACGACGCCGTCTTCTCGGTAGTCTCCGTGATTACGTCCCCGACGACGCTGTCCCCAGCTTCCAGAGCGGCGACGATCTTCTCGAAACCGGCGAGATACCGGTCGCGGACTGCCTGGGCCCCCACCGAAAGATCGAAGACCACAAGGACGAAAGCTGTCTCCTTCGGCTCCTTGTTCGCGCATCCCGATAGCATCAGGCAAGCGATGACTATTACGCTGAATATGCCACGAATCGAGCGACATTGGATCATCTGATCGCCCCTCGGACTATCTCCAGTCCAGATTGTTGACTGGGTCTTCTAGGTGCTCGGGCACCTCGATATGCGGGTATCGCCGGAAGCTCTCAGGACGTCCCTGGGGCGGGGGCTGCTGGGACGTGGAGTATCGCTCCCGCAGGTTCGCCTCGTTGTACGTGTCCACCAGCCTGCGAGAGGCGTGCAGGAGCTGGATTGCGCAACTGTGATGGTAGTAGGCATTCTTCACGCGAGCTTGGTAGGCGAGCTGGAAACGGCGCTCCGCCCGCGCCAGACGCGCTTTGGCCGCTCTGAGGTCTGTTAGGGCAACCGCGACGGGGTCCAGTTCGCGCAGCGCCCAGACGATCGCCCCACCGTAAGCGATGATATTCAGGAGCCAGAAGATGAGCGTACCGGGAACGAGACCTACGCCGGCTGCCCCTGCGATCTCGCCCGCCTCCTTCGCAACTTCTAGCTGCGAGGCCAGCCACGTCTCGCGGAAGAAGGAGAGGCCAAGCAGAGCAATGGGCACGATCACGAAGAGCATCACTATGCCCGCGATCTGGTGCGCCTCCCGCGGTCGTGGGCAGACGATCCACGATGCCGCGAAGTGCGCCAGAACCGCGAGCAGCAGCGATGCCCCCAGGGCGATAGGGCCCGTGACAAAGATGGGCTGGTGCATGATCTTGAACGCCGAGTAGCTCAGCGGGAACTCGATGAGGAGGATAAGCAAGAGCATTCCACCCCAGTACGCCAGCTTGTTGGTCGGACGTACGCCGACGGGCTTGCGCCCATGGTCAAGCTCATGCTGCGCAGCCGCTTCATCGTAGACTTTCTGGGCTTCGTCGCGGACCTCGACCGACTGCTGATAGCGGGCACGGGTCAGGGTGAAGGCCCTGTACAGGCCTGTGTCCTTACGGTCAAAGCGCTCCCTAATCTGGCCGATCCGCTCTTCGGCATGCTCAGCCAGGTCCTGGACCTTGGGCGCGTGGTCCGGGTCAGACCACGAAGGTATGCCGACCTTGCCGTCCAGACGCCCAGCACGCGCAGCTTGAGACGAAGGTGAGATACACAAGTCACACCACTCCATCAGATCAGGGACTGTGCCAGACCGGCATACCCACACATAAGTCATTCAGCGGGGTCTTGTGATGTACGTTACGTCGTCCTGCTCGGCTCTATCTGACGAACACGCACAGTACGGCCAAGTAATGCCGAGTTGCTCCAGATACCTGCCCGTTGCGAGCCACTCCTTGCCCACATAGCGAGTGAGCCGGACGGCCATCCCGTGGTCAGCGTCTTTGGCGAACCGGTAGCCGGGCAGCAGGTTCCAGCCGTCGGCTGTGCGCTCCATCTTGATGCCTACGGCGGCAATCTGCCGGTGCTTCTCGATCAGCTCCGCTTGGCCACCCAGCCAAGCAAGGTAGTCACGGGCCATTTCCCGATGTCGGCCCCTGCTACGCTTCAGTTCGCCCTCGTAGTAGCGGCGTTCGTGATCAAGTGCGCGCAGACGGGTCGCCCGCAGCCACAGGCCGCCCGCGCGTTTCCAGCCGTGCTCGACAGCGTCCAGCAGTCTGAGCAAGGCGAGCCACGGCAGCAAGTAGGGCCTCGTCGGCTCCAGGGCACACTCGAACAACCCCCGTGTGGCAGCAGTGGACGCCTCGGCATTGAGGCGTTCCAGGTCATCCGCTGTCAGCGGGCATGTGCTCTGGTGGTACCGGCACAGGTCAGCTACCAGGCCGCGGAGGTCAGCATGTAGTTCGCCTATCCCGAGCGCCTGGGCGTCCTGCAAGTCATCGATCAGCCGCCCGGAGATGAAGGCATGCACCGGTCGCACCTCGGGGCCGTGCTGGTAGCCCGCATCGCCTCGACACCCGACGTCGTGGAGCCAAATGGCAAGCAGGAAGCAGAACAGCACTTCCTCCGCAGCGAAACCGCACGCTGGGTGGGCCGCCTGCCAGCGCTGCCGCACGCACTCCCACACGCCTCCACCGAGGACGTCTGAGACCAGCCTCCAGAGTCCCCGGTGGTGCTCTACTGAGTGCTCAGGGCCCTGGAATGTCTTCTCGCCCAGCCACAGTATGTCCGGCTCATGGTTCCAGGTCCGGAACAGCCGCAGCAACTGCTTGTCCAACTGGCCCCGAGCAGACCTGGCCTCGGCAAGCACGGGCAACAGCGGCGAGACGCCCTCTCTCAGGTACTGCTCGTTCGCATGAGGGAGACGCAGGATGCGGCGTTTCGGCACCACGCGATCGGCACCGCGGAAGCGCAGGCACCTTGCGAGAACATCGGGCTCTTCACTCCTGGAGACCACGAACGTGGGCAACTCCGGGCAGGTGTCTGCCAAGGATGCGACAATATGCTCTCCACTTAAGGTCCCACCGTCGCTGGTGCGTATAAGAAGGTCAACCAGAGCCGCATCGAAATCGGCGAACGTCTGCGGGCAAGAGGGGGGCGCGCCATCGACGAACAGCGGCACCAACAGGTCACCGAACTCAGGCGTCGCTCGCCTAGAGAGGACGTCCTGGAGGCACCGACACGCGTCACCATCACGGGTCGCCCAGAACGTCGCCCCGGTGGCCTGGGAGATCGTGGCCAACTGAGGAATGATGGGCGCCAAGTTGTCATCAATCAGCAGGTACCGCCTTGAGCGGGCATCCGGTGAACTCGCCGTCATCAGGTAGTAGTGGTCAACCAAACACTGGAATCGCAGTAGTCTCTGGACGTCGCCGGCGTAGTGCTCCTCGCTGAGACGTCGGCTTTCGGATCCGGCAAGCGGTAGTAGCAGTCTCCACGCGTCAAGGCGGCCCATCGTTCCATTCGCACTCGTGGTGACTTCGGGTCTTTTCCGGAGTGCGTCCAGACAGACCCGCGCCCGGCGCCGACTGTCTTCTAGCATGATGCGCCCGCGGCTGGACGCTTCTCCGTCCATGATGCCCTGCGAGATTGCCCCAAGCTCCCGCAGAGAGACCGGCAGTTGGATGTGGTACGGAGCGAAGACTTGGCGAAGCAGGTTGACGCTATCTAGCTGGCGATCGTGGTGGCCCTCCGTGCTTCCGACGAAGCTCGCCAATGCCAGCAGCGAGACGGGGGGAGGGGCGCCTTCGCTGTCGTCACGGACAAGGGCACCTGCTATCATCTCCGCCATCCAAGGGCTCCCGTCGCACAAGGCGATGTGCAGGGATGCTCCCGGACAAGCGAACCGCGCATCGGCACTTCCCGTGGGCGGTTCCCAAGCGGAGACTGAGATCTGCAGATCGCCAAGCGCCCCGCTGGGCACGGCAGCGCTCAACGCTGCAGCGACGGGTCTCGGCGCGATCATCTCGACGATCCTGTTCCCCCCTGATGTCGCCATCGAGGTCACACTCCACGAACGTGGTGGCGGCCGCCTGAGTGTTGCCCTCGACCGACCGCGTGATCTCCGCCGGTGGGGGGGGCCTCGCCACACCCTCCGACGAGCCCTGCCACGAGAACTGCTCCCAGCAATCTGGTCATCTGACCAAGCGGCGGTCTCAACATCCGGTACCTCGCGATCTGTGTGCCGGCGATGCTGCAGCGTGGCGCACTTCAGTCTCTCCTGCTCGCCACCACTCGCTCGTCGCTAACCGACAACTCAACGCATGCGTCCCTGATGTACGGATGCTCCGCGACCAGCTCGGCCACCGCTGTTGTGACGAACTGCTCCACCGCTCGCTGCATCCCGCGGGCCCCGTTGGCCCGGTCGTACCCCGTCCGAACCACGTGGTCGATGACCTCCTCCGAAGCCACCAACCCTATGTTCCTGTTCGCCAGTCCCGCACGCCTGCTGAGCGCGTCGATCTCACGACCGGCTATCTGCCTCACCGTGGTCTGGTCCAGCGGCTGGAAGCACACTATGTCGCTGATGCGCCCGATGAACTCTCGCGGGAAACGCTGGGCCATCTCGGTCTCGATCTCCGCCGCGTCTACGCGACGACGCGGCTCGGCGGCGAATCCCAGCGGGTTGCGCGAGTACAAATGCGAGCCGATATTGGAGGTCATCACCAGCACGGTGTTCAGGAAGCTCCCCGTCCTGCCGGTCTCGTCTGTCATGCGGCCCTCCCCAAGGACCTGCAGAAGCGCGTTGAACACGCTGGGGTGGGCCTTCTCGATCTCGTCGAACAACACCACCGCGAAAGGCCTGACGGCCACGTCTTGCACGAGCCGTCCCGGCTCGCCGCCGAAGCCCCGCGTGCCGCAGAGCTTAGCGAAGCCCTCCGCACCGGCGAACTCCGACATGTCGTAGCGGATCAAGGCGTCTTCGGCTCCGAACAGGAACCGTGCCAGACCCTTGGCAAGCTGGGTCTTGCCGGACCCCGTGGGCCCCGCCAGGAACAGGCGGGCGACGGGGCGATCGTCTGGAGTCAGCTCCGCTTTGTAGCGCAGGATGCAGTCGGTCACGGCACTCACTGCAGCCGGTTGACCGATGACCTCCTCAGTTAGGGCCCCCTCCACCTCAGCCCGTGTCAGGGGGACCCGAGCGTCTACCAGTTCCCTGCGGAGGCCCGAGAGCGAGCAGACGGCGCGGTCGACGTCCCCCTGCGTCACCGCCTCCCCCGGTCGCTCCTCAAGCTGATTGGCCACGACCTCGTTCAACAACTCCAACGCCTTCCCCGGCTGTCTGCGGGAGCGCAGGAACCGGTTGGAAAGCTCAATCAGCCGCTCCTCGATCCCCGAGCTGAACTCAATCGCCGGGCCACCCTCCTGCGTCTCGAGGGTGCCGATCCGATCACGGACGATCATCAGCGTCTGCCCTGTATCAGACTCAGGCACCTCCACCACATGGAAGCAGTCCACGAAGCGAGGGATCGCCTTACGCATGTGCTTGAGGCCGGCGTCATCGGTGGCACCGATTACCGTGATCTCGTTGCGCGACAGAAATGGCAGCAGCAGGCTGGCTACCGACCGATCTGGCTTGTCGCTGCAGGAGCCCGCGGTCGTCGCCTCATGGATCTGGTCGATGAACAGGATTGCCTGCTCTTCCATGCAGTTCTCTGCCACGAGCTGGATCTTGTTCTCCAGCTCGTGAGCGTACAGGACAGAGGACTGCAGGCTCGCGGGCACCACTTCATAGATCCGGCGCTCCGTCAGCCCGGCATCCTGCATCCGCTTCGTCTTCTCCGCGACGCGTTGGGCCATCGCGTGCACGAGCGCGTTCTTGCCTGTGCCTGACTCGCCAACAAGCAGCACTTGCCGGCGTGGCCCCCCACAGGCGACGATGAGACGTTCCAGCAGATCCTCGCGAACGTACATGGGGAGGATTTCGTGGGTCTCGGCCAGCTTGACCAGATCGCGCCCGAGGTTGCGCAGGTCGGCGGCCTCAACGATGCGCTCCTCCGACTGCCCCGAGAAGGTGCGGGCCTTCTGGAGGACACCCGGGAGCGCGGCCCGGATCTCCGCAACCGCCTTGCCGAAGTCCGTCAGGGCCTGCCGGAACTGCTCGAACGTGGGTGGCCCTTCGCTGCAGGGAACCGCTACGCTGGCCCGGATCTCGCCATCCCTGCGGTCCCACGCCAGCTTGGGCAGAACGCGACCCCAGTTCTCCGTCAGCAGATGCTCCAGGACCGGCAACTTCCCCCGCTGTGGGGCCGTGGCCAGGCCAGATGCGTGGATCCACAGGTAGCGCCTGTTCCAGTCAACGACCAAGCGAACAGTCTCGCCCTCATCGACCGTCAAGCAGACGTGGAACTGCGAGAGCAGCGGCGACCATTCGTGCCGCACGCCCATCGTCTCCAGATAGCCACCAATCGTCTCGCGCGTGTTCATACGTGTACCCAATCCACTCCGTCCCCGGCATCGGACCTAGTCTGCTGGTGGGCGCAGTGCGTCCAGCAGCCGCCTGCGCAGTTCTGCGGCATCGACTTCCAGGGCGATGTCCTTGCGGGGGTGCTTCGTCTCATCCCGCCGTGCACGGTGGTCGATCACCGTCATCCCGAATACCGGTGACTGACGGTCGCTCACCACGTCAACGTGGAAGGGCTTCGTCCACACCAGCTCAGGCCAAATCGCCACGGCCATTGCGAGGGGGTCGTGCAGGTAGCACCCGTCGAAGCCCTCGTTCCTCCGGTAGAAGCCCATGTAGTGACTGGTGATCTCGCCCACGTAACGGCCCAATGCCCACTCCTCGGGGCACAGGGAGACCTCGATGTCGGCCAACGTGAAGGGGCACTGCAGCGCCACGTCCAGGCCTATCACCGTCATCGGGACCTGGCTGCCAAAGACCTCACCCGCGGCAACCGGGTCCATCCATACGTTGAACTCACCATAGGGTGCAATGTTGCCCGGCACGCGGAAGGCGCCACCCATGAACACGATCCGGGGGATGTTGGCCGCGATCTGGGGAGCCTTCCTGAGTGCCGCCGCCACATTGGTGAGCGGACCCGTCACCACCAGCAGGACGTCCGAGGGCTCCCGGTAGGTCTCGGCAATCAGATCCACCGCGCTTGTGTCCGACAGGCGGCCAGCATCGGGTTCGGGACGACTGTTGGGCCCCAGGCCGCAAAAGCCGTGGATGAACTCCGCGTCCGGCTTGCCGTCTGGAGGCCACCCGATCAAGGGCTCGTCCAGGCCCAAGCAGACCGGAAAGTCCACCGCAACCCTCCCCGCCTCGAGTGTGCGCAGCGCATTGAGAGCACTGGGCAGCGGCCCCACGTTCCCACAGGAGGTGCCGAGACCGACGATCTCGACACCCGGCGTGCGTCCGGCCAACAGCAGCGCTATGGCGTCGTCAACGCCCGGGTCCATGTCCAGAAGTAGGCGTTTCATCGTGCCAGAACCCTCTTCCTCGCAGGCGATCATCGGCGCTCGCGGTGTCAACCCTTCTGGCTCTTGCGGAACCACATGGGCTCGGGCCCCAGACCGGTCCTGTGCAGGGCCAGCTCATACACCCAGCCGATCACGGACCGCCGCGCGACCTGCTCGACGGTCATACAGTGCGCCTGCTCGCGGTACAGGTAGTCGTAGTCGATGGACAGCACATCCAGCCGCGTGGGCAGTGTCCAGTAGCTCTCCGAATGATAGCCCTCAGGCTTGCCCGGCCAACCCGCGCCCAGGACAGCATTGGGCTGGGCATCACTCTTCCGGGCAATCGACCCGTTGCTGCGGAACTCCCAGATGCACCCGGTGTCGGTGTCGATGCCTTCACTGTTCAGCGGGCAGAACATGGCGTAGAGGGCCGAGTTCCTCGCCCCCGTGGAGACCGCGCTCCAGCGGTCTCCCTGCCGGGCCCACAGCGCGAATCCGCCGGGCCTGTCCTCGTCCGGGCAAAGCAGCGCGTTGGCCATGGATGAGTGCACACCGGCCGTCTTGACCGCCCGCAACACCAGCGTATGAGTATAGTCCGCCAGCACCCGCTCCTTGGTGTCGCGACGCTGTGCCAGAGGTGTGTCGCCGGCGAAGGCGGTGCGGAACTCGTGCGAGATCGTGCTCTCGGGGCACTCCAAATCGAGAATGTACAGCTCAGCCATCCGCTCCAACCGCGACAGGCTTTCCTGACCCGTCGCACTGTCTGGCAGGGCGCCGCCCGCGACCATGGACTGGGTCTGCTCGTCCAGGAGCTGATCTAGATCCCGTGTGTACCGGCTGCTGCGCGACGTCACGCCCAGCAGCTTGACGTGCTCGGTGGTCGTTGCGTCGCTGCGCGGGATCGGGCATTGCTGGACGATGGACACGAAGAAACTGGCCGACGCGTGCCGGGTGAAACGCCAGTCGGCGGGGGTCTGTGCCTCCAACGCCTCCAGTGCCCTTGTGGCGAGCTTGCCTCCATCCTCGACCGCCGCCAGGTACTCACAGGACGGCGTCTCATTGCCCGTCTTCGGCCCCTTGGCCTTGTAGAAGCGCTCCGCAATCCGCCGGGCGACATGCTCCCGGCCTTCGGGTGTGAGCACGAACTTGGGCATGTAGCGCCCCTCCCAATGGTGAGATCAGCCCACCGCATCCCGCAACTGGTCCAGGCACCACTGACGCTGCCCGTCGGTAGCACAGGTGGTTCTCAGCCGGAACTCCAGCCCCATGTCGCCGTCACTGTGGACCACACGGAACTCGGCCCGGTCCGACACCCCGGAGACCTTCACGAAGCTCCGAGCTGTGTTCAGGAACCGTATGTTCTCCACACGGGTAACCCATGGGATGCCGGCGAGCCGGGAGGCCTGTTGGCGACTTCCTCGGGGCGCCCCCGCCATCTCCGCCTCATTCAGGTGCAACTTGTCTTCAGGCTCCAGCCCCGCATCGGGCGGTGGCTCATGGACCTGCGGAGGGCACAGCCCGAAGGCCTGGTGCATCACCTCAAGCACAGGGCTCAGCGACACGTACCCCACTCCGTCGACCTCTTCGCTATCCAGTAGCGCCATCAGCCCCTCGGCAGGAGCCAGGCGGAGCACGTCGCTACGCCGCACCACCCCCTCCTCCGAGAGCACCGCAAACACCCCGTAGTTCTCGATCCACAGGCCGCGGTCGAAGTCCACCGGCATGGGGGGCATCTCGATACAGTGGGGGAACTTCTCGAACAGATAGACCACTGGGACCTTCAGAGCCTGTCCGACGAGAACCGCAAAGCTGATCTGAGCCTTGAAGCCGCCGGTGGCGTTGATGAGACGGGGGCGGTCCGGCGCCTCGCCCTGGGCCTGCGCCAGGAGCCGACAGGAGAGCTTCACCAGTGACCGCAGCCCGGCGTTGGCGAACCGCCGCGGGTCGCTGTCGTCCAGACCCGTCACCGTCGTTGATCTGGCCTGCCTGACCTGGGGCAGGCCGCGCAGGTAGCCCGAGAGGACCTCACCGGTCCAGGCGCCATCGGCCGTGTCCGAGACCAGAAGATCCACGCAGGCCGGGGGCGTCACGGCGCCCAAGGACAGTCTCTGGCCGTCCAGCAGGTGCCAAAGTGAGTTGATCTCGGCACCACACTGCCGGTCCTGAGGTGCCTGCTGCTTGAGGAAGCCGATCGTCTGCAGAACGTCGGGAAACTCCTCGCCCGCCATCCCATCACGTCGCCTGAGGCCGGACAAAAGCGAGGTTCCTACGGTGGTCAAGACATAGGCGGGCAAATCGAACCTCCTCGGTACACGACAGCCCTCCCCCCTGCGCAGCGCGTGTCGGTGCCGATTCTGCAGCCAATGGGGCTGCGTGCCACGAGACATCCCCGGTCTGTCCGCCGAGCACTCACCCGGCGGCTCAAGACAGGGTCTGGGTACTCCGCCGGCCTGCAACGACCGGTGGTGACATCGCGGTCACGACCATGCCCAGACGCAGGGCATGGCAGGTGTGAGGATTCGCGGAGCAGAACCCAACATCACGCGATGTTCCTTCTTCCCGCGCAGAATCCTCCTGCATCTGAGGTTCTTCTCCACTTTTTTTCGCGACACCCGAACGGGGAGTGGGATGAGGAGCAACCGGCACCGGCAGAGGGCCCGGCCACCATCGAGGAGCACGGCCGGGAAGCCGATCTCCTGCAGGCCCGGGCAGAGAGCGCACGGCATGGCACAACCTTGCGCTCCGCGGGGCGGCGGCGTGCACCCGGCCGGCACTGCGCGCTCTGCGGGGCGGCGGCGTGCACCCGGCCGGCACTGCCCGGCTCGCTCACCCCCGCGGGCCTTTCCGGGGCGCCCCCCCCAGCGCTGGACGCCGTCTACTACCTCCCCCGCATCAGTAGACGCTTGATCTGGGGCGTGGCGGCGACGTCTGCAGGCGTCTCGCCGCGACGATTCCGGACGCCGGGCGAGGCCCCGCCAGCAAGCAGAAGCTTGACTGCCGCAGCCCCTCTCTGCTCCCGGGCTGCGGCGTGTAGCGCCGTGTAGCCGTCGGGGTCGGCGGCATTCGGTTCCGCGCCTGCCCTCAGAAGCAGGCGCATTGTGCCCCGGGTCCCGTGGAAGGCGGCGTGCGTGAGCACGGGTACGCCTATGGTAGACCGTGTGTTGGGGTCCGCCCCCTGTGCGAGCAGGCGCTTCACCTGCGACGGGGTGCCCAGGCACACCGCCCAGAACAGGTCACGCCCGACGCGATCCTCGATCGCGTCCAGGAGCGACTCGGCCGCCTGATCCAGGTCGGCACCACAGCGGTGACACACCCGTGCATCGCCAAAGCCGTCGTCGGCACCACAAGAGAAACACTTCATGCGCAATGCCCTCCGAACGCAGTCCGCCACGCACAGGGCGGAATGGAACTGCAACTCACACACCCAACAGTTCTGACGGCTACAATAGGCTTCCCAGAGCACGGTGGCCGATAACATCCATGCGCCGCAATGGCGTAGTGGGGTGCGACATGTGAGGTGCAAAATGAGGATTATCGTCGTGGGTCTCAATGCGCCGCAATGGCGTAGTGGGGTGCGACCATATCCTCCCAGAACCGTAGCGGCGGTCAGTCTCAATGCGCCGCAATGGCGTAGTGGGGTGCGACTATCGCCGTCAACGAGGCTAGGCTGAGCGGCAGTCTCAATGCGCCGCAATGGCGTAGTGGGGTGCGACAGTCGGGTGGCGG
>Ga0334884_1006023_pt1 | contig 11178 bp, 12 predicted proteins | sample GraSluR1_MG_7_FD_207215 | JGI IMG/M metagenome (GOLD analysis project Ga0334884, IMG submission 207215) | Sludge microbial communities from methane-producing bioreactor in Wageningen University, Netherlands - Granular Sludge_12_05 R1 | ecosystem: Engineered > Bioreactor > Anaerobic >...
GCTCTCCCTCGCCCCCCCCCGCCCGAGTGTCATCAGTAGAAATTGGCGAAGGCCGTCTTAGCCACCTCCCAGAGCCAAGAGGGCAGGATACCAATGAAGAGCACTCCGATGGCTGAGAGGGCCAACGAAGCAGCCAGGACGCCCTCGATGGGTCTGGGGGAGGCGAATTCGACCTCCGGTTCACGGAAGTACATGTAGACGACCAGCCGCAGGTAGTAGTAGGCGGAGACGGCACTGAAGAGGACTCCCACCACGGCCAACCACACGAGATCGGCCTGCACCACGGCGGAGAAGAGGTAGAACTTGCCGATGAAACCGGCGGTGCCGGGGATGCCGGTGAGGGAGAAGAGGAACAGGGTGAAGAGCGCGGCGGCCCAGGGGGAGCGGCGGCCCAGGCCGGCGAAAGCCTTGAGAGAGTAGTCGAAGCCCTGGGGTTGCTGGGTCTTGAGATAGGTGAGGATGGCAAAGGCGCCGAGATTCATGAAGGTGTAGGCGGCCAGATAGAGGAGTATGGCCGAACCGGCCGCTGCCTCTGCGCCGCGGCCGAGGGCGGCCAGCGCGGCCAGCAGATAGCCCACGTGGGCGATGGATGAGAAGGCCAACATGCGCTTCATATTCGTTTGCACGATGGCCATGGAGTTGCCCACGAACATGGTGAGAATGGCCAGCACGATGAAGATCATGCTCCAGGTGGGAGCGGAGACCGCGAACACAGTGGCGAAGATGGCCACGATGCCGGCAAAGCCTGCCGCCTTGGGACCGACGCTGAAGAAGGCAGCCACCGGGGTGGGTGCGCCTTGATAGACATCGGGGGTCCACATGTGGAAGGGGACGACAGACACCTTGAAGCCGAGCCCGGCGATGACGAGAGCAGTCGCGAAGGCAACGGCGGTGGTCGACTCGCCGGCCATGAGTGCCTGGCCGACGGCCAGATAGTTGGTCGAGCCGGAGAGGCCGTACACCAGCGAGATGCCGAAGAGGGTGAACGTGGAGGCGAAGACGCCGGTGAAGAAGTACTTGAGCGCGGCCTCATTGGAACGCAGGTTGTAGCGGAAGAAGCCGGCCAAGAGGTAGCTGCTCACGGCCATGAGCTCGAGGCCCACGTAGAAGGCGATGAAGTCGCGGGCTGCGGCCATGACATTCATGCCGATGAGCGCGAAGAGGAGGAGCGCGTAGTACTCGCCCAAGTGACGCCCGCTGGCCTCGAGGTAGCGCGGGGACATCATGATGGCCATGGCGGCTGCCAGCGCGAAGAGCACCTTGAAGAAGACCGCGTACTCGTTCAACACGATCATGCCGGCGAAGCCCACGCGATTGTCGCTGAAGAGCGCGAGGGCCACTACGCCGGAGGCGAGCAGGCCGGTGAGCGCAATGGCTATGACGGCGGTCTTGTCCCTCTTCAGGAAGGGCTCGACGAGCAGCACCAGGAGTGCCGCACCCGCAAGAATGATCTCGGGAAGAATGGGTGTGATATCAGGCCATTCCATCTAGAACCCTCCAAAGAGCGTGCTTGCCAGGTGGAACAGCGACCCACCCTGGTCTGCCATGTAGGGAGCTACCTGCGCGACGATCTTCGCCGCCGGTTCATGCAGCATGTTCAAGAACGGCGAGGGATAGAGGCCGATCCAGAGGACCATGGCAGCCAGGGGGATGAGTGTCACGAGTTCGCGGCCGTTGAGGTCTTGGAGCTTGAGCCACTTCTTGTTCTTGAGTTCCTGGAACATGGTGCGTTGGTACATCCACAGGAGGTAGGCCGCGCCCAGGATGACGCCAAGGGAAGCCAGCACCGCGAAGACGATCTGGTACTGGAAGACACCCACCAGAATGAGGAACTCGCCCACGAAGCCGTTCAAGCCGGGTAGTCCCAGGCTACCCAAGACGAACAGGCTGAAGAAGGCGGCCGCTATCGGCAGTGGCTGCGCCATGCCGCCGTAGTCCTTGATGAGACGCGTGTGGGTTCGCTCGTAGAAGAAGCCCACCATCTGGAACAGGGCGCCGGTGAGGATGCCGTGGTTCACCATCTGGATGACCGCGCCTTCTATGCCCTGAAGGTTGAAGGCGAAGAGACCGGCGGTGATGAAGCCCATGTGGCTCACCGACGAGTAGGCCACCAGCTTCTTCATATCGGGCTGGATGAGCGACATGCAGGCCCCGTAGATGATGGCGATGACCGAGAGGATCATGACCACGGGAGCGGCCTGCACGGCGATCTCCGGGAAGAACCCGATGCAGAAGCGGATCATGCCGTACACTCCCATCTTGAGCAGCACACCGGCCAGGATGACCGAACCGGCGGTGGGCGCCTCCACGTGGGCGTCGGGGAGCCAGGTGTGCACCGGGAACATGGGCACTTTGATGGCGAAGGCGATGAAGAACCCGAGGAAGGCCCACAGGGCGACGCTGGAGGGGAAACCGGCCTGGGTAAGCGCCTGAATATCGAAGGTGGTGATGCCGGCGTTCGTGCTGTACCACCACACGATGCCGATGATGGCCACCAGCATGAGCACGGAACCGGCGAAGGTGTACAGGAAGAACTTGATGGCGGCATAGATGCGCCGGGCCCCGCCCCAGATGCCGATGAGGAAGTACATGGGGATGAGCTGGACCTCCCAGAACAGGTAGAAGAGGAAGAGGTCCATGGCGGCGAAGACGCCGATCATTCCCGTCTCCAGCAGAAGGAGGCTGCAGAAGAACGCCAGCTGCCGGTCCTTCACGTACTTCCAAGAACCCAGTATGGCGATCACGGAGAGGAACGAGGTGAGGAGGATGAGCAGCATTGAGATGCCGTCCACCCCCACGTGGTAGTTGATACCCCAGCTTTCAATCCAGAGGTAGTTCTCCTGGAACTGGAAAGCTGCTGTGCCGTTGTCGAACCTGGTCCACATGAAGAGGGCCAGCCCGAGAGTGATGAGGCTGAACACGAGGGCGGTGGCTTTGTAAGCGCTCTCCCGCTTCCTCATGAACAGCAGCATGACGAGGGCCCCGACCGACGGCAGGAAAGTGAGCACGGTTAGTGCCCTGAAGCCTATCTGCTCAGCGAAACCGTAGTCCACGTAACACTCCTCCGTAGTCCGAGCCCTACAGGACTATGACCGTTATCAGGATGAACAGGCCGATGAACATGACCAACGCGTAGTTCTGCACGCGGCCGGTCTGGAAGGGGCGAATCATCTTGCCGAAGAACACCCATAGCTTGCCGACAAAGTTGACCAGACCGTCGATGATTGCACTGTCGAAGTAGCGGTAGACGGCCTGGGAGCCCCGGATGAGGGGATTGATGATGGCCATGTTGTAGAACTCGTCGACATACCACTTGTTCAAGACAGCCCGGTAGAGCCAACCCGCTTTGGCGCCTGCCAGCGCGGGGAGCACTTCCGGCTTCTTGACATAGAAGAGGTAGGCCAGCCCGATGCCACTGAGTGCCACGAGCACCGAGACGATCATGAGCACCAGATCAAGTGCTCCGAAGGCCCCGTGGTGCGCACCCAGGATGTGGTCGGCCGCGCCGAACACCGGCTCGAGGTACCTGTGGATGAAGCCTTCTTCCGGCGGGAAGCCGATGACGATACCGGCAGCCACGGACAGGACGGCAAGAACGCTGAGAGGGATGACCATCGACTTGGGGCTCTCGTGCACGTGCTTCTCCACCTCGGGGTCCATCTTGGACTTGCCGAAGAAAGTCATGAACACGAGACGGAAGGTGTAGAAGGCCGTGATGAAGGCGGTGATGAGGCCGATCGCCCAGATCACGTAGCCGCCACCCTTCCAGTTCATGCCCAGGATCTCGTCCTTCGACCAGAAGCCGGCAAAGGGGAAGATGCCCGAAAGGGCGAGAGCACCCATGAGGAAGGTCCAGTAGGTGACCGGTATCTTCTTCCTGAGTGCACCCATCTTGCGCATGTCCTGCTCACCGGAGAGGGCATGGATCACCGAGCCGGAGCCGAGGAAGAGAAGGGCCTTGAAGAAGGCGTGCGTGACCAGATGGAAGATTGCGGCGACCCAGGCGCCCACACCCAGGGCCATGAACATGAACCCCAGCTGGGAGACGGTGGAGTAGGCCAGCACGCGTTTGATGTCGTTCTGGGCGATGCCTATGGTCGCGGCGAAGATGGCCGTGAAGGTACCGATGATGCCCACCACCATGAGTGCCTCAGGCACGCTGGCGAAGATGACGGCGCTGCGGGCGACCATGTACACACCGGCGGTGACCATGGTGGCGGCGTGGATGAGGGCCGACACCGGAGTGGGGCCTTCCATGGCGTCGGGCAGCCACACGTGGAGCGGGAACTGTGCCGACTTGCCCATGGCCCCGGTGAAGAGGAGCAGCGAGATGGCCAGGAGCGCCGTCTTGCCGGCCTCGCCGGCCTCGACAGCATGGAACACGCCGGTGTAGCTCAGCGTGCCGATGGTCACGAAGATGAGCATGATGCCCAAGCCGAAGCCGAAGTCGCCGACCCGGTTGGTGAGGAAGGCCTTCTTACCGGCCGCCGCCGCGGACGGCTTGTGGTAGTAGAAGCCGATCAGATAGTAGGAGCAGAGGCCGACCGCTTCCCAACCGAAGTAGAGAAGGAGGTAGTTGTCGGCGAGGACCAGCATGAGCATGCTGAAGGCGAAGAGGCTGAGGTAGGCGAAGAAGCGATAGTAGCCCGTATCGCCCTTCATGTAGCCCCGGGAGTAGATGAAGATCAGGGTGCCCACACCGGTGACCACACAGCACATGACGGCCGAGAGCTGATCGAAATAGAGAGAGATGGGTACTTGGAAGGAGCCCACGTCGAACCAAGGCCACAGCTTGACGATCACCGCCTCTTCGTGCCCGGCGATCTGAATGAGACCGATGACCGAGAGCACAAAGGAAGCGCCGAAGGCGAAGATGGGGATCCAGTGGGCTTCGTCCTTGATGAACCATTTGCCCAAGAACAGCGTGATGAGGAACGCTGCAAAGGGAAGGGTGGGAATGAGCCAGATGTAGTTTTCCATGCGGCGCCCCCTAGCCCTTCATGCGGTTGAACAGGTCAACCATGAGAGTTTGCCTGTTGCGGTACAGTGCGGTGACGATGGCCAAACCGACTGCTGCTTCTGCAGCGGCCACCGCCATGGTGAACAGCACGAAGCCCTGGCCGGTGAAGTTCTCGTGAAGGCGGCTGAAGCCGACCAAGTTCACGTTCACCGCATTCATCATGAGTTCGATGGAGAAGAACATGATGAAGAGATTCCTGCGGGTAAGCATTCCCACCGCCCCAATGATGAAGAGCAGAGCGGAGAGGATGAGATACCACTCGATAGGTATTGGCATCGCTAGACCTCCTGCTCCATGACGTCGGGGGCGGGCATCTCGTCGGGACCCCACTCGCGTTGAGCGATGGAGGCGGCCTTTTCCTTCTGCGCCAGGATAACCGCGCCTACCATGCCCACCAGGAGCACCAGAGCAGCCAGCTCGAAGGGTAGGAGCATGTCGTTGAAGATCACCTGGCCGAGCACTTTGACATTACCGCCCGCGGCCGCAACCGCCTCGGGGGTGAATTCGCCGCCGGAGGCCGCCCAGGTTGCGGTCACAGCCACGGCGATGAACTGGGCCACGGCGAGGGGTGCCAGGATGAAGACCACCCACTTCTGAATGGGGTGGGTCTGCTCGACCTCATGGTATTCCTTGAGGTTCAGGAACATCACCACGAAGGTGAAGAGGATCAGGATGGCACCGGCATACACGAGGATCTGCGCGACGGCCAGGAAGTATGCCTGGCTCAGCAGATAGATGGCCGCGACATTGACGAATGTGAAGATGAGCAGGATGAGCGCATGAACGATGTTCTTGCGCGTCACCACGCCCAGAGCGCCGAGGACGGCCAGCCCGGCGAAAACGATAAAGAAGATCCTTTCAGCCACGTGCCCCCCTTACCGTTTCTTGAGTTCTTTGTGGGCGTTCACCTGGTTGGCGACGAGCTTCTCCTTCGTGAGGAAGAAGTCGCTCTTGTCGAAGGTCGCCAGTTCGTATACAGGTGTGAGAACGATGGCCGCTCGGGGGCACACTTCCTCGCAGTAGCCGCAGAAGATGCAACGGGCGAGGTCGAGATCGAAGCGATCGAGCTGCTTGGTGCCGTCGGGGCCTTCCGAGCTGTCGATGGTGATGCAGCCGGAGGGGCACACCGTTTCGCAGAGGTGGCAGGCGTCGCAGTTCAGCTCGCCGGTCTCCGGGTTGGAGATCAGGGCATGCAGCCCCCGGAAGCGAGGAAAGGGCTGCCCCTTCTCCTTCGGATACTGAATGGTGACCTTCTTGGTCGCGGCGTACTTGCCCGTGACCGTCATGCCTTGAAGAATCTCGAAGAAGGTTACCTTCTTGATGGCGTCTTTGAGTCCCATGCTATATCACCACCACGAGCGCCGTGACGACCAGGTTGACGAAAGCCAAGGGCATGAGCACCTTCCAGCCGAGATCCATGAGCTGGTTGTAGCGATAGCGCGGAATCGTCCAGCGGATCCACATATAGAGGAAGATGAAGAACATGATCTTGAGGATGAGCCACACGAAGCCCGGCACGACGTTCCAGGCTTCGAAGGGTGCCTTCCAGCCTCCGAGGAAGAAGGTGGCCATGATGGCCGACATCACGATCATGTTGACGTACTCGGCGAACATGAAGATGCCCCAGCGCATGCCTGAGTACTCGGTCATGAAACCCGCCACCAACTCCTGCTCGGCCTCGGGGAGGTCGAAGGGGGTGCGGTTCAGTTCAGCAATGGAGGCGATGAAGAAGATCACGAACCCCACCAACTGAGGCAGCCAGTACCAATTCCAGAAGTTGCCGCTCTGCGTGTCGACGATCTCGACCAGGTTCATGGAGCCGGCGAGAATCATGACGCCCACGAGGGCGAAGCCCATGGGAAGCTCATACGAGATCATCTGGGCGCCGGAGCGGATGGCTCCCATGAGCGACCAGCGGCTGTTGGAGGCCCAGCCGGCGAAGACGATGCCATAGATGGCGAGGGAGCCCATGGCCAGGAACAGCACCACTCCGGCATCGAAGTTGGCAATGACCAGGTCGGTTCTCCAGGCGAAGATCTTTGCATCGAGCGGCCCGAAGGGGATGACCGACATGGAAAGGGCGGCCGGCACCCATAACAGGTACGGGGCGATCTTGTAGACGGGCTTGTCGACCCAGTCGGGGGTGAGGTCTTCTTTGCGAAGGAGTTTGGCCAAGTCGCCGAAGGTCTGTAGCACCCCGCCCGGCCCCGCGTAGGTGGGCCCGAGCCGGCTCTGCATGAAGCCGGCGAACTTGCGTTCTCCCCAGATGAGCATGGCGGCAAGGCCTACGCAGAAGAAGAAGACGATGCAGCCCTTGATTACAAGGAATATGAGTTGTGTCATCGGTCGCAGCTCCCCAGGCACACGTCGACGCTACCGAAGATCCCCACTACGTCTGCGAGCATCTCGCCCTCCCACATGGGAGTGGTGGCTTGGCAATGGAAGAAGCAGGGGGTGGCGATGTGCAGGCGCTGAGGCTTGGGGCTTCCGTCCGACACCACATGGAAGCCGAGTTCGCCGTGTGGTGTTTCGACGGAGCGATACACTTCACCGGCGGGAACCTGCGGGCCCACGAACACCTGCATGAAGTCTTGGACCATAGCCGCTGCGCTCCGCATGACGTCCTTCTTCCGCGGCATGACGTGAGCGGCATCCTTCGCGAGTATGGGTCCGTCGGGCATGTTGTCGAGGCACTGCCTGATGATCTTGATGGATTCCTGCATCTCGCGCATGCGCACGCGGTATCGGGCGTAGACGTCGGCTTCATACTCGACCGCCACCTCAAACTCGATCTCGGGGTAGGCGGCGTAGGGCTCGTTTCGGCGCAGGTCGCGCTCCACCCCGGCCGCCCGCAGCGCCGGGCCGGTGACCCGCCAGGCGGCGCAGTCCTCGGAAGTGAAGATGCCGATGTCTTTGGCCCTCTTCAGGAAGATCCGGTTCTGATCGATGAGCCGTTCGTACTCCGAGATGCGCGTGGGCAGGAAGTCCAAGGCACCTCGCATGCGCTCCGCAAACCCGTCAGGGAGGTCCTTGGCCACTCCGCCGATACGGCAGAAGGAGTGAGTGAGGCGGGCTCCGCAGAGCATCTCGAACATGTCCATCATGTACTCGCGCTCACGGAAGCAGATCTGCTGGAAGGTGATGGCCCCGAAGTCCATGATGTGAATGCCTAGCCACAGCAGATGGTTGGAGATGCGGGTCATCTCGTGAGCGATGGTGCGAATGAAGCGGGCCCTCGCCGGCACCTCCAAGCCAATGAGCTTCTCAACAGCCTCACAGAAGCCGTGGTTCTGCGCAAAGCTGGCCACGTAGTGCAGCCGGTCGGTGAGGGGGATGATCTGGTGGTAGGTGAGGCTCTCAGCGAGCTTCTCCACCCCGCGGTGCAGATTGCCGACCTCAGGCCTGACCGCGACGACCACCTCGCCGTCGAAGTCGACGACCGCTCGGAAGACGCCGTGCATGGAGGGGTGGTGCGGACCCATGCTCACGGTGAGGACCTCTCGGTCGTCGCGCACCGGCTGGCGGGTGCGGGCTTTGCGATCGCGCAGCTCCTCGAGGGTGGGGCGAAGAACGGTGAAGGCCGGAGGCGCTTGGTCTTGGCTTGGCGCACTCATCGCTAGAGCTTTCCTTTCAGATCCGTGCGGATCCGCCCACCGACGAGACCTTCCAGCGGAAAGTCCTTACGGAGGGGGAATCCCTTGAACTCGGGTATGAGCAGGAGCCGCTCCAGGTTCGGATGGCCTTCGAACACCACTCCGAACATCTCCCAGGTCTCGCGCTCATCGAAGTTGGCGGACGGCCAGATGCCTGTCGCGGTCGCAAGGCTCTGACCTTCAGCCAGCTGTGTCTTGATGCGCAGCCGGGTGGTGTTCGGGATGGAGGTGAGATTCGCCGCTACTTCGAAGGGCTGATCGGTTCTCCCCGGGTAGTGGTTGCCCAGGAGGCAGTCGAGACGATCGAAAGCGAGGCTCTCGGACTCCTTGCAGTAGGTGAGTACGCTGACCCAATCCTCAGGGGCGACGACGAAGGTGAGTTCGCCGCGGAACACGGAGGTGTCGAGGAGCTTCTTGCCGAACTTGGAAGTGAGTTCCTTCTGCACCGCCTTCAGGGCAGGCGAGAGTTCATCGAGATGTGATTGTGCCATGGCTCACTCTCCAATCGCCACGCGGGCGGGAATGGTGCGCATGCCGTCGTATGCGTGCCTGCCCTGCTTCACGCGGTCGCGGATAAGCTCGAGGCCCTGCCAGAGGGCTTCGGGGCGCGGCGGGCAACCAGGCACATAGACATCGACGGGAATGATGGCGTCGGCGCCCTGTACCACGTTGTAGGTGTTCCAGATGTTGCCGGAGGTGGCACAAGAGCCCATCACCAAGACCCACTTCGGGTCTGGAATCTGTTCGTAGAGACGGATGACGCGGGGGGCCATCTTGACCGATATCCAACCCGCGACGATCATGCCGTCGGCCTGGCGGGGGGAGGCCCGCATGGCTTCCATACCGAAGCGGGCGATGTCCCAACGGGGCCCGGCGCATGACATCATCTCGATGGCGCAGCAGGCCAGTCCGAACAGGAGAGGCCAGAACGAAAAGCTCGCACCGAAGTTGAGTAGTCTGTCGAGCTGGGCGGGAATGACTCCGGGAACGCCGCCGCCTCCTTCGAGAACGGCCTCCAGATCGGTCTCGGAGGGGTTCTTGAGTGCATCCGCCATGTCGGGTAGTGGAGGAACTTTGGGTCGCTCTATTCCCACGAAAGGACTCCCTTCTTCCACTCGTACACGAAGCCGACCAGGATGACGAAGATGAAGACCATCATGGCCGCGAATCCGGGAGCGCCGAGACTTCTGAGGGCGACAGCCCACGGATAGATGAAGGCCGCCTCGAGGTCGAACAACACGAAGAGGACTGCCACCAGGTAGTAGTGCACGTTCAGAGGAACGCGCGCATCACCCGTGGGAGGAACCCCGCACTCGTAGGGCTGGCCTTTGGCGGGGTTCTTGCTCGTGGGCATGAGTCTGTGCACTATCCAAATCATGACCACGAACAGCCCGGCCGAGAGGATGAGCATGAAGAGGAATTGGATAACGAGATCGACGGTCGGATTGATCACGGGCGCACCTCTACGCTCAGTTGAATTGGGCCGTGAAGCTCCGGCTACAGCGTTCGCCACAATAACAAATCCCCCTATCGGGCGCAACAAGGTTTGGGCGTCCGGCCAATGAATCGTTCGGCCTATAATGAGGCAGTGGAGAGCCCGGTGCCGACGGGTCCAGGGTGACCTCCGACCTCAAGGGTGCGGTGAATCCGACAAGTTGATGGCAGTCTTGCCCCACGACGATACTGAAGCGCCGTTCTTCGAACACGTGCGGGAGTTGCGAACCCGCATCGTGGTGAGTGCGGTCGCGGTCTTGGTGGCCGCCGTGGTCGCCTTCATATTCAGCCGACACATCTTCTGGGTGCTCATGCGTCCGCTGCAAGAAGTGCCTGGAGCGGCGGAGAAGCTCCTCACCTTGGGACCGGCGGAGCCGGTACTCACTATCTTGCGGGTGAGTGTGTACGCAGGAATCCTTTGTGCCTTTCCCATCGTGGCGTGGCAGTTGTGGGCCTTCGTCGCGCCCGCCCTATACGAGCGGGAAAGACGTGTGGCCGTGCCGTACGTGCTGTTTCTGTGGCTTCTCCTGTTGGGCGGGGTGGCCTTCGGGTACTTCGTGGTCCTTCCGGTCGGGCTCACGTTTCTGCTGAGTTACGGCGGCGATCTCTTCAGCCAAGAGCTGCGTGCGGCGGAGTACATCAGCTTTGTGAGCGCATCGCTCCTGGGGCTGGGTGTGGTGTTTCAGATACCCGCAGCGTTCCTCTTGCTGGCCTCCCTCCGCCTGGTGAACAGCCGGGTACTGAGGCGGGTACGGCGCTACGCGGTACTCGTGGTGGCGGTGGTGGCCATGGTGATTACACCTACTCAGGATCCGGTGACCATGCTGGTGCTCATGGCCCCGCTCCTCTTCTTGTATGAAGCCGGGATCGTGCTTGTGCGCTTGGTTGAGCGCCGGCGGAACCGCTCACGAAGCATGGAAGCGGACGGGGAGAAGGGCTCGGACGGCGGGGGCAGGGACGGCGAGGGTACGGCGCCCCAGAGGTAGGAAGGTGCGGAGGCCGGCCCCCCCG
>Ga0334884_1006025_pt1 | contig 11173 bp, 12 predicted proteins | sample GraSluR1_MG_7_FD_207215 | JGI IMG/M metagenome (GOLD analysis project Ga0334884, IMG submission 207215) | Sludge microbial communities from methane-producing bioreactor in Wageningen University, Netherlands - Granular Sludge_12_05 R1 | ecosystem: Engineered > Bioreactor > Anaerobic >...
CTTGGCTTTACCCACGTAAATGGGCTTGTTTTTCGCGTCAAGCATGATGTAACACCCGGGACTGCTGGGTACAGTGCTAACATCAAAGGAAGACAAAAAGGCTTCGGGACTCTTTCTGGCTTTGGGTGCATCCCCCAGCGTCAAGCGCTCAAGACTTACATGTACTTTGTTTTCCATGGCTATATACTATCACAACCTTGTGGATTCGTTACCTGATTGAAGCTTAATATGTATTATAATTACAACGCAATTTATACAGTATTTTTTTATTATTCTGGAATTTTTTTACCCGGGATGTCCTCTGACAGGTGCAAGGAAGTATGATGGGATTAAAGTGGGATGAATTAAAGCGTGTAATACGTTTTTTATATCTTAAAATAATGCGACAACAAGGTAAACCAGAAACGGTGGCGGGTGGCGTCGCATTGGGGGCTTTTCTAGGTTTTGTGGTGCCCCCGGGTATGCAGACTGTGGTGGCTTTTGGTTTGGCACCCCTGATGCGTTGTAATCCCATAGCTGCTGCATGTGCCGTGTGGGTGTCCAATCCCCTGACCATGCCGATTATCTATCCCTTGGGACTCACACTGGGTTCCTGGATTACCGGTTTGCCCATTCGCCATGCGGTACCTACCGATGATGAACGCATTTGGGCATTCATCACGGATTTCAGCCGGTATGGCCGTTCCATCATCATGCTTGTCACAGGGCTGACCTTTATGGGCGCGATAGCTTCTGTAATTTCCTATTATGTGACCAAAGTTTTTGTCATCGAATATCGTAAAAGAATACATGAGCGCCGACTGCGACGTATCAAACGTAAATTGGAAAAGCAGCAGAAGGTAGAATTGCTGGATAATCCTGACAGCGAGTCCGAAACAGAATCATAATAAACGATGATAAATAATGCGAATCGCCTCATCGAACAGGTCTGACATACTGCTTTTTCATCGTCATGCCCTACAACGGGCCATGACTGACTGTTGATTAGTGCTCAAAAATAAAGAACTCCGATACTCACATAAAATTTATACAAGTATCGGAGTTTTGATTGTAAAATCAGATTGTCTGATTAAACTTACAGACCCAGTCCACCGAAGATGTCTGCAAGAAGACCATCAATGATTGCTACGATAGCAGCGATGATTGACTCAATTACACCTTCAATGATTTCGCTAATGATTTGACCTAAATCCAACATGTTTAGTTCCTCCTTAGAACATTTTTGTTTGTCTGAGCGTCCCAGTGACGCAATCTACAAACACTACCACACAATTTTGTTTTTGTTACATCTTTTTTTTATTTTTTTATAAGATGTGCTACAGGCAAGGTTCAGTTTTAAAACACCCCTCAACCTTGAGAATACGGAGCATACAGTAATTTGCCTGGCAATGTCAAATAGTAGCGTTGCTTCCAGTAATCTCATTAATAATCTTATAGCAATCGGTTACCGTCTCTCCATACCACATTATATAATTGATATGGGTGTTTTTCCATGATACACCTACTTAACATTATGTACGAATAGGACTTACAGACTCGTTGCTGGTTAATGTTTGGGGACGATTCGATAGAGTTGTAATCGGGATGGTTCCGGGTGCGGCTCTTCGCGCGGTCGGTCCCGATGGGAATTAAGCGTTTCCCAACGCAGTACATATTGCACACCTGATTCCTCTGCCCGCCCCGAATCATGTTGGAAATTGACTCGCATCCCAGGAAAATCCGACCGTACTGCCCGTAGTTCCGCTGGTATATTATTAGGTATAAGCTCCAGTTGCTCTGCAAATTTCAATGTTTCGGGGTCCAAGCGCCAGCGTTGCGTACCATATTGGCTATGTCTCCAGGTTTGGGTCAGGATATTACCTTCTTTGCGAACCGGGTTAACGCTAATCTCGAAGTTCAAGCTTCCACCCCCGTGGAACCACCAGCGGTAATCCCAATCGCTGGCTTGGTAGACAACCCAACTCCCATCTTCCAGACGTGCATTGTATAGCTGCGTATTGCCTTCTTCGTCAAACTTGTGATAAGTCACTACGGGCCGGTTTTCCAAGTCGAATCCCAACCGTACATTGCCATTGATGACCCCGCCTTCTGGTGGAATAGGATCAATGATGTCACTGGTGTCAAAGGTTATCGGTAGTTCCAGTGCTTCGCCACGGCTGTTTTCCCAGTGAATTAAATCACGACTGCGCGCATAGCTGGGGTTGTTGTTGGTTTCTGCATGGTGGGTTACCCGCCAGACCCAGCATAGGTGATAATAACCATCCGGGCCAGATAGTGGGCCAAAAAAATAGGCATTTTGCTTGCCCTCACCATCTACCAGTGGTTGATCCAGCAGTCGGCTCCAGGTTTGGGTTTCATGGTCATACCGATTGAAGATTTCATTTCCGGAGCCACTGCTGCCATCACGATATCGAAACAGTAAAATGTTGTCCGGTCCACGCAAAAAACGGGGATAGGTCGTTCTGTTTTCCAATTCACCTACCATAGGCGCCCGTTCAAATGTGGTAATGTCCAAAGGTTCTCGTGTCCGAAAATAGACCAATGGGTCTACATGCATGTTACCACTGAGGTGAATGTACCCGTCATTGTCAACGACCATGGTGATGTAGTTGTGGCTGTCCCACAAAACAGCTTCAGGAAGCTCTATACGGGTCCAGGTGCTTTCATCCAGGTTACGTGATACCACTGTCATTTGGCGATTGGCATTATAAAATGCAGCAATTTGTTTAGGGGGGTGGGTCAGGAGTGCAAAGCTGACAGGGTGCCCCGACCAGACATCTTCGATATCAACCACATCAAAGTTGGCTGTTTCAGAAACGGCTGTTAATGAAAGCAGCAGGAAAAGAATGGTTAGTTTTTGGCAAGTGCGAATAAACATGACGTTTCTCCCGTTTTATCTTACGTTACAGGGTGCAGTATAGCAATCATTACCCAGGATGTAAAACCAGGAGATGGCGGTACCAGACCCTGGATTAACCATGCACATTGAACTATAAACATGTAACCGAAGTGGAAATGAGTAGAAACGATGACTGAAGCTGTAAATGATAAGCTGTGGATTCATGCGCGAGATTTGTTCCGGGCTCACCCCTGGCATGGTATCCATATTGGTGCGGAAGCGCCTGATATCATCAACGCGTATATCGAAATTTTACCTACCGATACTGTCAAATACGAGCTGGATAAAGCTACGGGACTACTCCGGGTGGACCGGCCACAGCGGTTTTCCAATGTATGCCCGGAACTGTACGGTCTTGTACCACAGACTTTCTGTGGAGATGCCACAGGAGCGTTTTGCAGGGAGAAGACTGGGCGGGACGGTATTGTAGGGGATGGTGATCCGTTGGATATTTGTGTGCTTACGGAAAAACACATTTCACATAACAATATTTTTTTACGGGCACGTCCCATTGGCGGCTTACGTATGCTGGACGGTAACGAAGCAGACGACAAGATCATCGCCATTCTGGAAGACGATCCTTCGTATGGGTACTGGCGCGATATTTCACAGTGTACTTCTATGCTGATCGAACGATTAAAGCATTACTTTCTCACGTACAAACAGGCACCTGATGCCAAACAACGGGCATGTGAAATCACCCATGTATATGGTGCTGAAGAAGCCCGGGAGGTCATCAGGCAAAGTATGGAGGACTATCGCAACAAATTCGGTGACCTGGCCAGCCTTATGGATGACTTATACGCAGAGCATAAAGTGTAATTCTTTAAAAATGTAATTTTATTGCCACACACATCACGATGAATTCTGTGCACGTACTTTACAGGCAGTATTCAAGAATATCCTGAATGAATTAATTGATCATCCCCCAGACGATGCCCCCCGGACGAACCCCCAGGTTGCCTTAATGTACTTCAACGCCAATCCGGGCAAGGGCCCGGCGTAAATCATCTGGTGTAAAGGGTTTTTGTAATAACATTGCCGCTCCCAGTTCCACAATGCGCAGGGCAACGTCGCCCTCATAATATCCTGTCATGGCAATAATACTGGTATCTGCCGTTTCGGGATTGTTTTTGATCCGCCGGCATACCTCAAAACCATCTATACCTGGTAGCCGCAGGTCCAGAAAAATGACGTTGGGTTTGAATGTGGCTACCTGTGAACCTGCTTCATAACCATCGCCCGCCATTTCAATTTGAAATGGGGTTTTGGATCGTTCCAGAAAACGCCGTATAACAGAAATGACGGATTTTTCATCGTCAACCACCAGAATCTTTATACCGGACTGGTCGAGATCATCGTGGATGGGAATGCTGTTCTCCCTTAAAAATCGAATGAGATCAGTTCTGCGAATTCTGCGATGTCCCCCCGGGGTCTTAAACACCTGAATACGTCCTGCTTCCGCCCATTTGCGAATGGTATCCGCAGTTACGTGGCAGTACTTCGCAACTTCTGAGGTACTAAATGATTGCTTGGTTTCCATTGTTTCGCCCACCCTTATTGGAATATAGAGTTTTAAGTGAATTCTTTCTCTAATGGCATATTATGACATTTTCATGAATTTTGCAAGTTTTTTTTGGAATATACCCGTTCATGATTGTTTTATCATCAACAATCAAATTCATAATTGTCATTTTATGCGTATAATATGGCTACATATACCATATTGCACCTTGTTTTATTCAGAAGAATTAAATTTCACAGGAAAACATTATGTATGCTCAGTTTCTGATGTAAATTTGATGTGACTATGACGAGACGTGAAGCACTCATTTTCAAGTCATGAGCAAGAGTATATTGCCTGTCTCCTGTTTGTGTTTGGCTATTATGGTCTAAGGCAATTTCGTATGCTTAGCCAGAAGATGGGTCAAAACATTCTCAATTTGTTAATTTAATGAAGCCGCAAGTATAGTATGATAAACTTTGATTTAGTAATTAGAACATGCTATACTCAACTTATGTTGATTTCAAGATACAAAACAGATCAGTGGGAGATGCCCAGGGAATAATGTCCACCATGCTGAAGGTTGGATAAGTAAGCCAAACATGTTATGCTATAATCATAATTAATGTTTAGTTTGAATACCAGTAAATTTTTATTCAATTCATAAACTTGATTTTTTTATATGGCTTAATGTGGTCGAAACGCATTTATTTATTGTGTTTTCGGGCTTATAAACATAAAACCTGGTCAGCACTATAGCTGACATGCATCCAGGCAAGGAGGCACATCTCATGCAAAGAGAAGTTAATGACGCCAGCCATTGGCGTGAATTTGAAAACAACACATTATCTCACTCTATGGCACATTACCTCATGGCAATTGACAGCCTGCGAAATGAATTTGGTTACGCGCGTGCAACCGATGTGGCAGAGCGGCTGGAGGTCTCCCGCGGTGCTGCATCAATGGCGTTGGCCCAGCTTAAAAAGCGGGGATGGGTCGCCGAGGACCCAAACCGGTTTTTGTTGCTTACCGATGAAGGCGAACGCATTACCAACCTGGTAGAGCACAATTTTGTGATTTTGTCACAATTTTTTCAGCGGGTTCTACGGGTCGATTCAGATACTGCTTTGGGTGATGCCTGTAAAATGGAACATCTGATGAGCCTGGAGACAGGGCGTCGTTTGATGTGGCTTATACGGTATCTATTGAGTGAAGAAGAACTTGCCATAAAAGTACGCAAGCGTATGGCTAATTTTGAAAATGGCTGCGATGTTCAGTCGGTTGAGGAATGTCCAATCTGCAAAGAAACCGGGGAATGCATGGCGGCAGTTAAACTGGACGATATGGAATAGTTCGTGTTTCGCAGTCACAGCTATACTGCATAACAAACGACGTACCGCAAAACAAATTTTTTAGTTTGGTGAACAGGAGCACAGGTGAGTCGTACACTGGACCAATTGAGAGTAAATGAATCGGGGGTGGTGGCCACACTTCGGGGGACAGGCACCATCCAGCAGCGCCTGATGGAAATGGGCGTGTCTGATGGTGCTACGGTAGAAGTCTTGCGTTTTGCACCTTTGGGCGACCCCATGGAAATCCGCGTTCGCGGGTTTCATCTTTCGCTAAGAAAATCAGAAGCAGCCCTCGTAGAAATCCAGAGCTGATAATGAAATCTATTGCATTGGTAGGAAATCCCAATGTCGGGAAAACTGCCGTTTTCAATGCCCTGACCGGTCTCAATCAAAGTACTGGTAATTACCCGGGTGTCACCATCGATCGTAAGCATGGCAAGATGCAGCTGGAAGGTTCTACTGTCCATATTGTAGACCTTCCCGGTGTATACAGCCTGGCGGCGCATGCTCCTGATGAAATGATCGCTGTCGATGTCTTACTCGATCAACAGCGGGGAGAAGATGAGGTTTACGGCTTACTTGTTGTCGTGGATGCATCTAATCTCGAACGGAACTTTTATTTCGTATCGCAATTGCTGGAATTTGGCAAACCGCTGGTTATTGCACTGAACATGATGGACATCGCAACACGTCGCGAAATTCAGATTGATGTCACCTTGATGTCCCAGTTGCTGCAGGTACCTGTTGTTCCGATTTGCGCCCATAAAGCAGTCGGCATCTCCGAATTGAAATCCGCATTGGGACAGCTGGCCCGTGAAGAATTGCAACCCAGCCCGGTACGCGCTACATTCCCTCCAGAACAAGAGCAGGCTCTCGACGAATTGCAAGAGTTGTTACTTAACCGTAAAGGTATGCTGGGCAGAAACATCCCCCGGCTTGAAGCATTTCGGTTGCTGGTTGATGAAGGGGGGTATGTCGAGAAGCGCATCCTCAAAAAAGTTGGCCGGGGTTTCCTGGATGAGTTGAACCGATTGCGCCAACAGGCACGTACCATGGGAGGAAATCTGGCAGCCCAGGAGGCACGTGTACGCTATGGCTGGGTTCGTGGCCTGCTGGAACTGGCGGTTCAATTTCCAGCAGAAAGAAAGCGTACTCGTTCCGAGCGTCTGGACAATTATCTGACGCATCGGGTCTATGGTACCTTGTTTTTTGTCGGAATGATGGCGGTACTCTTTCAATGTATCTTCACCTGGTCTGTGCCGGTCATGGAGTTGATCGAAGAGACAATTGGCGGCCTGGGAGAGATGTTTGGCGCTGGTATGCGTGAAGGCGCCCTGCGGAGTCTTGTGGTTGATGGTATTTTTGCAGGTGTTGGCAGTGTACTGATATTTTTACCGCAGATTCTGATTTTGAGTTTCTTTATTGCGGTCTTGGAAGACTTCGGATATATGGCCCGTGCAGCCTTCCTGATGGATAAGCTACTCGGCTGGTGTGGCCTTAGTGGCCAGTCATTTTTACCCATGTTGTCGAGTTTTGCCTGTGCCATTCCCGGAATTCTGGCAACACGTACCATCCGCGACAGGCGTGACAGATTTACCACAATACTGGTGGCGCCCCTGATGAGTTGTTCAGCACGGCTCCCGGTGTACACCATCCTGATTGCCGCGTTTGTACCTTCAGAACGCTATCTCGGTGGAATTCTCGGCTTGCAGGGCCTGACCCTGTTCATGATGTATGGATTGGGCGTTGTAGTTGCCGTGCCGGTAGCCTGGTTATTGCGCAAGACCTTGTTCAGAGGAGAAAAACCCCCGTTTATTCTGGAGATACCCTCCTATAAGTATCCCCAGGCGCGTATCGTCCTCAAAAAGGTATATCGGGAAGGCCGCGAATTCATTGTGCGTGCAGGTACATTGATACTTGCCGTAACCATAGTTGTTTGGGCCTTGGCCTACTTCCCCCGTTCCGCTGATATTGGTTATGAATTTGAAGTTCAAAGGCTATCTTTGAATCAGACAATACAAAATCCCGATTTGCTTGAAGCGCAACTCAATCAATTGGACTTTGAAGAAAGTGCAGCTTACCTGCGTGAGAGCTACCTGGGTTTGGCAGGGCGCTGGGTAGAGCCAGTCTTTGCGCCGTTGGGTTGGGACTGGCGAATTGCTACTGCTACCATTGCCAGTTTTCCCGCCCGGGAAATTATTGTTGCGACACTTGGAACGCTGTTTCATCTGGGGCAAAACGTCGATGAAGACAGTACTTCACTTATTGAAACTCTGCAACAGGCTACGCATCCCGATGGCACCCCATTGTTTACCTTTGCGGTCGCCTTGTCCGTCATGGTGTTTTTTGCACTCTGTTGCCAATGTGGTGCAACGCTCGCTACGATGAAACGGGAAACACGCCAGTGGCGTTGGCCCATTATCACTTTTGTATACATGACAGTGCTTGCCTATATAGCTGCATTTTTAATGTACAATGCGGCTGTTATGGTCGGCTGGGGATGATTTTCACTATAACAAAAAAGAGCCTGGGTAATGATTGAATATATTTTAGTATTTGCGATTATATTCGTATCGACAGTTTACCTGATACACCAAATACTCCTTTTTTTCAAAGGGAGATCAGTATGTGGTTGTGGCAGCGTGGCTGGGCAGTGTCCGGTTGCCAATAAAGCCGGTAAAGATACAGAATCGGCTAAAAATTGTCCTATGTTGGATTTGTCCGCAAAAAATCAATAAATTGTAGGAATTGCTTGCTATTTCGAAATTTATACGGTACCATTAAGTTGCACTGGGCGTCATATTGAATGTTAATAGCGTAAGACGACCGGAACAAGGCATCCATGGAGGGATTATGTTATGAGTTCTATTTCTGGGATCGGTTCAACACTTTCTACTGCGCAATTACAAATGGCATATAATGCACGTGTTGCGTCACTGCAAAAAGATGCAATGCAAATGTCAGGCGAGATGAGCCAACAACTGATTGAAAGTGCCGTGTCAGACCCGGCAGTCGGGCAAAAGTTAAATATTCAGGTCTGATCAGATTTACTTTCTGGTATGTAAATTATAAAAAATTCAGTAACCTTATATCACTGAATGGTTCATCATTTTCATACTTGGTACTGTGTAGATATTCTTAATGACATCATAGAGAATACATTAACGAGCTGGATTACACTGTCGCGTGGTGTTGAGACAATTTCGAAACACGATAGTACGGTGAATGTGTTTCGAAATCAGGGTTTATTTTTTACGGTTGCAGGTGCTTTCATGGTATCATGAAAATGCCTGCATTTTTTGTGTCGGCACCTTCAGTAAGCCAGGAAGGTTTTATTTTATAATGCGATTCACCCAACCAGACATATAACATGAGTACACTGCTGGACAGATTTGCATCCCTGATTCCCATGGTAGATGTAAAAGAGAAATGCCCCTATTTTGAAGGGCGTGAAGCTACGTTTCGCGGGTGTGACGGGGTATTGGTGGCGCCTTTGTTTCGGGAACTCCTGGACAACGGATTTCGGCGTAATGGCAATGTAGTCTACAAGCCAGTTTGCCAGGGGTGCTCAGAGTGCAAGGTCTTGCGGGTGCCGGTTTCTTCTTTCAAGCGGAGCAAAGCGCAGCGGCGCGTCTGGAATCGTTTGGAAGGGCTGGTCGATGTAAAAGTGGTTCGTCCGTCATTCAGCCGAGAAAAGTTGAAGCTGTACCACGATTATCTGGTGTTTCAACACGGAGGCACTGATGGTGCGGCAAACCCGGAAAGCTACCGAGCTTTCCTCATGGATAGTTGCTTGGGAAGTGATACTGTTGAAACCAATTATTATATCAATGGCAAATTGGTTGGTGTGGGTATCCTGGACCGCATGAAAGACGCCCTGTCTTCGGTATATTTCTATTTCCATCCTGACTTAGCCCGTTTCAGCTTGGGTACCTATTCCATCCTGTATGAAATAGAACTGGCTCGTAACTGGAAAAATACCTACTACTATCTCGGATACTATATCGCCGAATGTGCTGCCATGAACTATAAAAACAATTTCAAACCCTGTGAAATAAAAGATACCGATGGGAAAAACTGGCACCGCATTTCCCGATAACTCCCCGACAATACCCACCCTGGTTGAAATCAGTTTTATACGTTCAGCTTCATATACGAACATAAACGATAGACGTACGGGATGTCTATGTTATAGTATGCTTACAAAGTATGCCCACAACAAACCAATATGGATTACACAGAATGAAATACATTGCAGTAATTGCGGCCTTGTCCTTGTTCGCGCAGCTTTCTGCCCACACCGAGGAGTGGTATGTTTCCGTGGATGGTCATGATGACAACTCCGGTGACGCGAATGCGCCATTGCGTACCCTCTTTCAGGCTGCGGATCAGGCCAAGCCAGGGGACAGAATTATAGTACAAGAAGGTGTTGTTGATGAGGGCGAGTGGACCAGTCTGTTTGATGGTAAGACCCTGGATGGCTGGCACATCAAAGCATTGGAAGCAGACCGGGACAAGCCATTCTGGAGTGTAAGTGATGGGGCAATTTTCTGTGATTCAATGGAGGATGCCGATCACAATTATGTTTGGCTGATGACCGACCATGAGTACGCTGATTTCGAGTTACGTCTTAAAATTCGCTCCTATGGCGAGTCGTCGGGGAACAGCGGTGTGCAAGTTCGCTCCCGGTATGATGACGAAGCCGGGTGGCTGGATGGGCCGCAGGTCGATATTCATCCGCCAGATGGATGGCGTTCCGGTCTTATTTATGATGAGACCCGTGGTACCCGACGCTGGATTGAGCCGTCGTTAAGTGGTTCTGGGATTGAGCCATCCCAAGGACCGCAGAATTGGGAATGGATTCGTGATGGCTGGAACGATGTCTACATCAGGTGTCAGGGGACACGGATACAAACTGTAATCAATGGTTATGTCATCGCGGATTATGATGGTGCCGGATTGCTGGATGACGCAGAACATCGGACCTACAATGTCGGACTCAAGGGACATATTGCCCTTCAACTGCATATCGGTTGTCAACTGCGTATGGCATTCAAAGATATCTACATTCGCGAAATACCCACAGAATAACCGCAAACACCAGTAATCAGTGCGCAGGTTTGTGCTAACCCAGGTGTATGGCAGACAACCACACAATGCAGGTAGATGCGGCAAATTGTAGACGCTGAATCACTTGATGACTGTTTTTATGTCTGAGGTGCGATGAAACCCAGTTTTCGCAATGCCCGCCTGAATGCCGCGACATGACGTGATGGGACTACCAGACGGTTGCCCGATGCCAGGTAGCACAATGATTTTGCCTTAGCCCAACTTCCGCAGTTATATTTGTAAATGGTTGATTTTATTGGATCGGAGTCCAAAAGTCTTCACTACATTTTGTGCATTTCGAGTTTTTGC
>Ga0334884_1006026_pt1 | contig 11170 bp, 7 predicted proteins | sample GraSluR1_MG_7_FD_207215 | JGI IMG/M metagenome (GOLD analysis project Ga0334884, IMG submission 207215) | Sludge microbial communities from methane-producing bioreactor in Wageningen University, Netherlands - Granular Sludge_12_05 R1 | ecosystem: Engineered > Bioreactor > Anaerobic > Unclassified...
GGCTGCTGACGGCACCTGTTGAAAATGAAGAGTCTGGGGCAACCGGTGTAATACATATAGTTTATATCAACGGCCAAGAGGTGATTTCGGCAACTTCATTACACTTACCCTTTTCCCCCATACAAGGAAGTGTGGCCCTATACCGAGGAAATCTTTATCTGGGAGCTGCTTCAATCAAGTCTGGTAACACGACCATACATTTTGGTTATGTTGCTACCGTTGATGGGGCTAGAGGTTCATTCACCTGGAATGAATTACCCTTGTGGGACGAACATTCACAAGAGTTGTATGCACTCGATGTGATAGATAATCATCTGTATTTGCTCGCGGCCAATAATGGAGAGCAAGCCACTTCGCTTTCATTCTTTTTGTGGGATACCCTTACTGGTTGGCAAACATTGCAAGCACCTGGAATGACGGAGCAACCGATTACCTTCCTTCCTTTCGGGACAAATCATGGATTACTTGTTGCGAAGACTGGGCCTTGGTGGTTGTATCATCGTATAACCAGAACCTGGGTAGCAATGGAAGAAAATTATACGTATAAACACCTGCAGACCTGTTCTGCTACTTCTGATGGATTTCTTTTTTTACATGGAGATGAATCCGGTTATCAAAGCTCGGTAATGATTCCGGTGACCCGTCGCGGCAGTTTGAACTGGTTGGATTATGGTGCGATAGTACTTTATTTCTCCGTATTGGTGGGTATGGGTATTTTCTTTTCTCGAAGAGAGGTGAATACAACCGCTTTTTTTCTGGGCAACCGGCGTGTTCCCTGGTGGGCCGTGGGACTCAGCATATTCGGCACTGCTTTAAGTCCAATCACCTATCTCTCCATTCCTGCGCGCGCCTTTGCCGCTGACTGGGTATTTCTCCTGGCCTATGCGGGGATTGTACTCATGGGGCCCATTGTAGTTTTTTTCTACTTGCCCCATTTTCGACGTATTCCAATTTCAACGGCTTATGAATACCTGGAGTTACGCTTCAACTGGGCAACACGACTATATGGCAGTATCTGCTTCATGCTATATCAAGGAGTTCGGGTGAGCTTCATGCTCTTTCTCCCTGCCATAACCCTTTCAGCGGTAACAGGACTGGATATTTATCTATGTATTGGCGCAATGGGAATACTTGCTACGTTGTATACGGTGATGGGCGGCATTGAGGCTGTTATCTGGACGGATGTACTGCAAACCATTGTTTTGAGTACGGGCCTTTTTCTGGCCTTGATCATAGTAGTAATGCGTGTGGACGGTGGACTGCCTGTGTTGTTTTCTACAGCACAGGATGCCGATAAATTTCACATGATCAATTTGGGATGGGGTGCTACCACCGCAACATTATGGGTTGTACTGATAGGAAACCTGTTCAGCAGCTTTTATCCTCAGACTGCCGACCAGACCATTGTCCAACGATACCTGACCACCGCGACAGAAAAAGAAGCTGCTCGTGCTGTCTGGTTGAATGCGCTTATGCATATTCCGTTGCCAATTCTGTTTTTCGGGCTGGGTACAGCATTGTGGGTATATTTTAAGGGTCATCCGGAGAATCTGGACCCTACATTGCAAAACGATGCTGTGCTGCCATTATTTATTATCGCTGAATTCCCCTTGGGTTTGCGTGGGATCATAATTGCCGGAATTTTTGCTGCTGCCATGTCTTCGCTTGACAGTAGTGTTAACAGCGTTGCGAGTGTGTTAATCAACGATTACTATCGACGATGGTTTCCTGATATCACCGAACGACGTGCCTTGATTGCTGCCAGAATAATCAGCCTGTTGTTTGGGATATTCGGAACGATAGCAGCCATGTATGTGGCCCGCTTGAACGCTTTGTCTCTCTGGGACCCGTTTCTGGAATTCCTGGGGCTGGTCGGTAGTGGTCTTGCCGGGGTGGTTGCATTGGGCGTATTTACGAAACGCGCCAATGGTGCCGGTGCGCTTACCGGAGCGATTGCAAGTGCATTGGTATTATTATGGGTACGTCAAACCAGCATACACTTTTTTCTGTATGCAGCCATAGGTTTCATCACCGCATTTATTATCGGATGGTCAGCAAGCTTTTTCTTTACAGACAATACCAAAATCCAACAAGACGAGTCATGATGATACTGGCGAATTTCTATTCATGCGTGTACGGCAAGATATCCCCCATACAAGTAGCCACTGATCGTGCAGCCTGTATCCAATGGTGGTCTAAAGGAACCAGACGTTTCTTTCCAGCAACTTCCTCTAATGGAACCGCTATATAATCCAATCCCCGTTTGGCAACCATGACACCAAATTCACCTTGAAGCGCCAAGGTTGCAGCTTTCACCCCATATTTTGTTGAAAGCAAACGGTCTGTTGGTGTTGGGATGCCTCCACGTTGCAGATGCCCCAGCGAAGTTATCCGAGTTTCCAAACCGGTAACGTCTTCGATGTGCTCTGCCAATATGGCGCTTAACGGTTCTTTGGTATGATCAATAACAGCGTTTTTGCTTTTTTTATTTTTCTTCTTTTTCTTCTTGCTTTTACTTGAATCCCCAGAATCTTCTTCGTCCTCATCTGGCGTATCTGCTTCCCCCTGGCTACGGGCACCTTCCGCAACAGCTACAATGCTGAACATCTTCCCCAGGCGCATCCGGGAAACAAGCGACTCAGCAACAATATCTAATGAATACTTAATTTCGGGAATCAAGATAACATCGGCCCCACCGGCGATCCCAGCTCCCAAAGCCAGCCAGCCGGAATTGTTGCCCATAATATCAACAACCATAACCCGATGGTGGCTTGAAGCTGTGGTATGCAGGCGGTCTATGGCCTCCGTGGCAATGGCCATACCCGTGTCAAATCCAAAACAAATATCTGTACCCCAGACATCGTTGTCGATAGTTTTCGGAACGGTTATGATATTCAGATCACCTTCACGCATTAACCGATGTGCGTTTTTTTGTGTACCGCCTCCCCCCAGACAGATGAGACAATCCAGTTCAAGGGCGTGATAATTGGCGATTGCCTCAGCTGTCATGTCACGTGTTGTTCCATCAGGCAGGGGCATACGATGGGGCTTATCTCTACTAGTCCGGAGAATGGTACCTCCGACAGTAAGCAAACCACTGGTTTGCATCCCTTCCAGTACAATAAATTTTTTCTCAATAAGTCCGCGAAACCCTTCCAAAATACCAAAAACCTGAACACCTTCAGGTTCCAGACTCTTGGTAATAGCGCGGATAACAGCGTTAAGTCCCGGACAATCTCCACCGGAGGTAAGAATCCCAACACGCTTAATTTTATTATTTGCCATTGACATCTTCACCTCCACAAAACGATAAATTAATGTTTACAGGCACAAAAACTATAAAACGAGTACAATGTAACTGGACGCATTCAGCATCTATGTGACGCTTTCGGAATTATATTATATGCCTATTTTGAAGTTGAGTCCTGAATTGCCTGGCCACCTTTCTCAACATCCTTACCCATGCCCCGTATCGTGTTACAACCCAGAGTACTACCCAAAATAATCATCACGAAAGAAATCAGCATACAAATTTTTATAAACTTCATTTGGTCACTCCTTTTTTAATAAAACGTTAAAACATATGGTCATTCACAGGGATAACAACAATATTATCTTTTATATACCATATCGATTCAATAAAATGCGAGATAAAATCACAGAATTCATTGTACAATGCAGATATATCAACATTGTAAACCATCCAATATGCCGATTATTGTTTGTAGCTTTATTTACGTACTTGGCGAGATGGCAAGTGGGGGAAAACACCACCTGCAACGGTACGAACATCATCTACTGTAACAAAAGCTTCTGGGGCATATTTTTGCAGAATGGCAGTTACAACAGGCAAATTCTTGCGTTTAAAAATAGTCATGACAATACGTACCCCACCTTGGGTACCTTTCGCATTTACAGTGGTTACACCAAAATGCGCTTGGCGAAGTTTGTCCAATAAAATGTGGGGATTCTTTCGGGTATAGACCGACATTGAAAGATACCCCATAGCTATACGCTCCTCCAGCGTCAGTCCAAGATAGTTACCAAACGCAAAACCTCCAGCATAAGCCATGACATTAATCCAGGAATCCAGGTTCTGCATGATTTGGCCAATTGCCAATATCCAGATGATGACTTCAAAAAAAGCAGCCAAACAAGCCAAGAGTTTCATGCCACGTGAAACAAACACGATACGCAAGGTGCCAATTGTCACATCGGCCACACGTGATATAAAAATCAATACTGGAAAAACCCAGATCGCATTGTTATTGAAGAAATCGACCAAAAACGTCATATTTGTCTCAATGGCACCAGATAGAAATGTCAATGGTTACATTTGTTTTTTATCTTTCCATGGGAGATTGAAAGAATTGACTGAAAGCAGGTCTTAACTTAATCGCAGCTACGGTCTAAAACTGAAAGAATTTCTTTCACAGCCTGATCAAGTCCGATAAAAATAGCCCGTGAAATGATGGCATGCCCGATGTTGACTTCGTGCAAACCAGATATGCGCGCAACGGGTTCCAGATTATGAACAGTCAGCCCATGGCCAGCATTCAAGACCAAACCGGCTTCGAGAACATAGCGTCCACAGTCTTGCAGGCGTTTTAGCGCTGCACCTACCGCAACATCACCTCTCGCGTTGGCATAGGGGCCTGTGTGTAATTCCACGCAATCAGCGCCTATTTCGCAGGAAGCATCAACCTGATTGGGTTCCGGATCGATGAACATACTCACCTGTATGCCTTGCGCGTGCATACCAGCCACCACTTCCCGCAGATGTGCGACATCGGATGCAACGTCCAGTCCACCTTCTGTGGTGACTTCTTCACGTTTTTCTGGCACCAGACAAACCTGATGTGGTTTGAGGCGGTGTGCAACTGCAATAATCTCATCGACCGCAGCCATTTCAAAATTCAGCCGTACTTCCAATAATTCCGCGAGCAGTTCAATATCTTGATCCTGCACATGCCGACGGTCTTGGCGCAGGTGTGCTGTGATTTGATGTGCGCCAGCCATTTCGCATAGTTTTGCGGCTTCCAACACATCCGGATCATCGCCTTTGCGAGCTTCACGCAAGGTGGCCACGTGGTCAATATTGACCCCAAGTTCTATCATGCCACTTTCCTTCCCGTCAACCAGGTTTATTCAAGCTCAAGTGTGTTTTACAGTACAATTTATATCAAGAAATTATGCACACCAATATATAGTTTTACAACGTAATGCGTCCAACGTTGAACCAGAACTGCTACTACAACTTTACCATCATTCAGCCAGGTCTTGCACACGTGTTGCCAAATACTCTGACATATTTTTTGCAACTCGTGGGTCGGTGTGCTGTACCATTACGCGCACGATGGGTTCTGTGCCAGAGGGACGTATCACCACGTAGCCCTTCCCCCCCATTTCCTCTTCCGCCTCCAACTTTATCTGGTCCAGGATTTCTTGTGAAGGTTTTTTGCGGCCATTCAAGGGGATTTTGGAATGATGTTCTGGCATTTCCTGATAAACATGGGCCAGATTGGCCAAATCCTGTTCTTTACGCACCATAATTGCCAGTATTTGTAAGGCAGCAATAACAGCATCGCCTGTCGTATTGTGATCCAGCAATACAATATGCCCTGATGATTCACCACCGACAGTCAGGCCATTCTCACGCATGGCTTCAACAACATAACGATCACCTACTTTGGAGCGTACTACCTTGCCGTCGTAAGGTGCAATAGCACGTTCCAGACCTGCATTTGCCATGATGGTTGTAGCCAGGCCCCGATTTGGTAACACACCTTGTTCCAGTTGGTCTACTGCAAGCATTGCCAACAATGCATTGCCATCCAGCAACCGACCATTGGCATCTGCCATAACAATACGATCGCCATCACCATCGAATGCAATACCTAAATCGGCCCGTTCGCGGATAACAGTCGCCCGCATTTCCTCGGGGTGGACAGAACCAATATGCTCATTAATATTCAAACCATTGGGCTTATTGCCAATCGGAATAACTTCGGCTCCCAGTTCAGATAATGTATCCGGACCAACTTTATAAGTAGCACCATTCGAGCAATCGACAACAATCTTCAGGCCGTCCAGGCGCATCCCCCGCGGAAAAGATGCTTTTACAAACTCAATATAACGACCGACTGCATCATCAATACGCCGTACAGTACCGATTTTTTCGGCGGTAGGACGTAAATTGTCCACAGCACCCGTTTTTATCATGCGTTCAATTTCGTCTTCGGTTTCATCCGGTGTTTTATAGCCGTCTCGCCCAAATATCTTTATACCATTATCAGGATATGGGTTATGCGACGCAGAAATCATGATTGCACCATCACACCGCAGACTTCTCATAATGTAGGAGACACCTGGTGTTGGCAATGGCCCGGTGAGTAATACGTTTATCCCTACAGAACAAAGCCCGGCAGTCAACGCGTTTTCCAGCATATAACAGGAACGCCGGGTATCTTTACCAATCAAAATGGTATGTCGTTGCGCACCATTTTTAAATATAGCACCGGCAGCACGGCCTACCTGCAAGGCCATTTCTGCTGTCATGGGGTGTATATTCGCGACTCCGCGAATTCCGTCTGTACCAAAAAGTCTGTCCGGCATATTTATTTTTTCCTTCTTCGGATGATGGCATCACTAACAGCAGCAACCTTTGACATGCTTTTAACATCATGCACACGGACTGCGTCTGCCCCTTGCGCTATAGCCAGGGCGACTGTAGCCGCAGTACCTTCCATGCGCTCATTTACCGGTGCATTACCCAATAGCTTGCCGATAGTAACTTTATTAGATGTGCCTATCAAGAGCGGTAAGCCCAATTGTTTGAATTCACCCAGGCGTTGCATTATTTCCAGATTATGATCAACAGATTTTCCAAAACCAAAGCCGGGGTCCAGCCAGATATTGGATTCGTGGATTCCTTGGCGCATAAGTGAATCCACACGTTCAACAAAAAAACTTTTAATGTCATCTACAACATTATCATACCGTGGCATTTGCTGCATGGTCTTGGGCATGCCTTGCATGTGCATAACAACACAGGCACATCCACTAGCAGCCACGATACCGGGCATTTCCGGATCAAAGCGCAATCCCGAAATATCGTTAATCATGGCGGCACCCAATTCCAGGGCACATTCTGCTGTTGAGGCACGGTACGTATCCACAGAAATCGGCACTTCACACTGTTGCAATAAGGCTTCCAGCACAGGCAAAACTCTGCTGCATTCTTCTTCAGCGCTAACTGGTTCCGCGCCTGGTCGCGAAGACTCGCCCCCAATGTCCAATATGTCGGCACCGGCTGCAACCAACTTGTCCGCATGCAGGACGGCTTGTTCTATATTACACCATTTACCACCATCATAAAATGAATCCGGTGTAACATTCAGGATACCCATAACCAAGGTTTTATCATTGCGTGCAACGATAGACTGGTTCATCATTTTCTTATTCAACAAAAGCCCTCATCGCATGAACAGTGGTATTAAAGTATAAATATCTTCATTATGATGTTAAAATGCCCAAGGGGCTACGACAGCATAATGTATATATGCTTCCCCTTGGGCAATACTAATAAATCAGTTGGAACTCGGTTTCTCGTCCTCATAATGTATATCATGACCTGCATCGGGCTTGTCTGATTCGGAGGAAGCTTCCAACACCGTTTGTTGCTTGGAAATCGACTCCGTTTCTTGCGAACCGGAAGCGTTAGCCACTTCATGACTTAATGGGCCAAGTTCTTCCTTATGTGCTGGCAACAGGTGATCACCACCATATTCGCGGATAATATCGTCTATCTCTTTGGCTTCAAGGGTTTCTTTTTCATATAACGCTTCTGACATAGCATTAAGAACAACGCGATGTTCACTCAGTAACTCGACGGCATCTTTATAGGCATCTTCCAGAATACGATGCACTTCCTGGTCTACATCGGAAGCGGTCTTGTCACTATAATCGCGTGTTTTTGAAAAATCTCGGCCAACAAATACTTCATCATTGTGTCCGAAGGAGATGGGACCGAGCGCACTCATACCCCATTCACAAACCATGGAATGGGCAATTTTCGTGGCATGTTGTAAATCGCCGGCGCAACCGCTGGTATATTCATTGTATACAATTTCCTCAGCAGCGCGCCCACCCATACTCATACGGATAGTTGCAAGGCAATAATTTTTTGAGACATTGTACCGGTCTTCTTTGGGCAGAAAACTGGTGAGTCCCAAAGCTGGGCCCCGTGGAATAATGGTGGCTTTGTGAACCGGGTCCGCATCTGGCAGCAATCGCCCAACCAACGCATGGCCAGCTTCATGGTATGCTGTACGCTTTTTTTCTTCCGGATTCAAGATCATGCTCATTCGGGCTGGCCCCATCAGCACCCGGTCCTTCGCGTCTTCAAAGTCAATCATGGTTACACTCTCTTGAACGCGGCGGGCTGCTAGCAGAGCGGCTTCATTAACCATGTTGCCCAAATCTGCCCCGGAAAAACCTGGAGTACCACGAGCCAATTTTTCTGTTTCCACATCAGGTGCAATAGGCACTTTCTGATTGCGGATATGAATATCCAGGATGGCCTGACGGCCTTTCATATCTGGATTGCCAACGACAACCTGCCGATCGAAACGGCCAGGTCGCAACAATGCTTTGTCTAAAACATCAGGTCTGTTGGTTGCTGCCATTAAAATAACGCCGTCGTTGGTGTTGAATCCGTCCATCTCTACCAACAGCTGGTTCAGCGTTTGCTCGCGTTCATCATGTCCACCACCCAGTCCGGCGCCACGCTGACGGCCAACAGCATCAATTTCGTCAATAAAAATGATACAAGGCGCATGCTTTTGACCTTGCTGAAACAAATCGCGCACACGGCTGGCACCCACACCGACAAACATCTCCACGAAATCAGAACCGCTGATACTGAAAAACGGAACGCTGGCTTCGCCTGCTACTGCACGTGCCAGCAATGTTTTACCGGAGCCTGGAGGGCCAACCAACAACACACCACGGGGAATTTTACCACCAAGAATGGTGAATTTCTTCGGGTCTTTGAGGAATTCGATGATTTCCTGAAGTTCTTCTTTGGCTTCATCCACCCCAGCCACATCGGTAAACATGGCGGTCTTTTCACTCTGATTTGCCATTCGTGCCCGGCTTTTACCAAAGGACATAGCTTTATTGCTGCCACCTTGCATTTGCCGGAACATAAAGAACCAGAACAGACCTATAATCAGTAACAATGGAACGATATTGAAAAATACTGACCAGACCCTACTCTGTTCCTGGTATTTAAAAGTTATTCCTTGCGCAGTCAGCTCTTCTTCCCAACGGAATTCGGGCGTGCTGAATTCAATAGAACTATGGTCCTTAAAGGGTTCCTTGAAATTCGCCTTAACCGTCATCATTTTATCGCTGGTAATTGAGATGGTCACAGGGCTGTCGACATTCCCTGCCATCAATTGATCAACAAAGTCGCGTTGATGCAAGTCTTCTTTTTGTTTTCCGATCCCGGAAAAATTCGACAACACCAACACCACGAATATCAGGAGCACTATCCACAGTGACACCTGCTTCATGACACCATTCATAAGTAGTCTTTTTACCTCTTTGTATCGTACCCAGAATTAATTCCAGATGCATTGCTATTATTTTTGGGAATCATATCATACAGGGCTCTTTGGAACAATTTTAACCCCCACTTTGTTGCCCACAACCAGATATTTTTGTAAACTCTACCAAGGCCTTTGTGCTCTTGAACAGTTTAGAAGTCAACCTGCCAAGTAATCTAAATCATGTATGTAATGTATAGTATAATCTTTCTTTATAAATATATCATTTTTGAATAACATCTGAAAGTAACCATGTGTGCTGACACCACCCTCCCCCCTGACTCCAGTAAAGAATTGACGCCTAGAGCCAAATCAGTACTAAAAATAATGTTCTTAACACTATTTCTGGATTTGGCAGGTTTCTCTATCATATTTCCGCTGTTTCCAAGCATGTTGACCCATTATCAAGCAACTGAGAGTGCTGATTCGCTGTTCATGATGCTTCATGACAGTCTTGTTCGCCTCTCTGAGTTTGCTGGTGTACCGGATGTACACTGGGGGGTACTGGTCTTGTTCGGAGGAGCGCTAGGCTCAATTTATTCGTTACTTCAATTTGTCTGTGCCCCCATTCTGGGCGCATTCTCTGACCGATATGGCCGAAAACCCATTCTTGTATTGTCCTTATTCGGGTTGGCAATTTCCTACCTGTTGTGGGTTTTAGCAGGGACTTTTACCATATTACTGTTGGCGCGATTTCTAGGTGGCATCATGAGCGCCAACATATCGACAGCTTCGGCAGTCGTTGCCGATGTCACAAATAAACAGACGCGATCAAAGGGGATGGCCATCATCGGCATTGCTTTTGGTCTGGGTTTTATCGTAGGTCCGGCATTGGGCGGTCTTACTTCACTGATTAATCTCACACAATATTGGCCAGAAGCGGTAGCCTACGGAATCAATCCTTTCAGCCTTGCTGCCGGAGTGGCATTGTTGCTGACGACAATCAATCTTGCGTGGGTGTTGTGGTGTTTTCCAGAAACCCATCAGCCCGGATCTCCTACGGAAAACACAGTTCGTCCGATTAATCCTTTGACTTTATTCCAAGCGCCCAAGTTTCCGGGTGTACGTCGCACGAATCTGGTGAACTTCCTGTTTTTATTGGTATTTTCCGGTATGGAATTCACGCTGACTTTTCTGGCCGTTGAAAGGCTAGGTTACACTCCGAAAGAAAATGCGTTGATGTTTTTGTTTGTGGGTGTTGTATTGGCAATAATGCAAGGCAGTTATGTTCAACGTAAATCTGGAATTATTGGTCCACGCAATATGGCACGGCATGGCTTGATATGTCTGATTCCCGGGTTGTTATTGCTGGGCTGTGCCGGGTATCTGCAAAACGCGTTGATATTGTACTCCGGTCTGTTGCTACTTGCGGTGGGTGCTGCCCAGGTTATTCCATGTCTCTCCGCCTTGGTGAGCATTTATACCCCAGATGAATCACAAGGCCGCACATTGGGTATCTTCCGCTCTTTGGGTGCATTGTCGCGTGCATTTGGTCCCATATTCGCCTGTATCTTATACTGGCGATTGGGGGCTTCGATGGCGTATTTTATCGGTGCCTG
>Ga0334884_1006029_pt1 | contig 11163 bp, 2 predicted proteins | sample GraSluR1_MG_7_FD_207215 | JGI IMG/M metagenome (GOLD analysis project Ga0334884, IMG submission 207215) | Sludge microbial communities from methane-producing bioreactor in Wageningen University, Netherlands - Granular Sludge_12_05 R1 | ecosystem: Engineered > Bioreactor > Anaerobic > Unclassified...
AACTGAGCAGTCTTTCAGTATGTTAGGAAAATCCTTCGATGTCATTGTTTTCCGTTGCTTCAGTTTCCGGCTAATATGGAGCCAATCCGCCGGGCATGTATCAAGTTGCCGCCATTGCGAGTAAACTTCTCAACCGCACCCACACCTCCTTCGACGACCCAATAGTTAATGTCGGCAATACCAAGATTGTCGGGGTCGTTGATGTTATATGCGGTGGCCTGCCATTCGTTCTTGCTATCCGTCTGCCCCTTCCCCGCAATCTCTATGTCGAGTTGCTGGATTGAAAAACCATGTTTTCCCGTAACCGCAATAGCGTGTGTGCAACGTTGCGCTCCTACCCGGCCAAAGCGTGATGCATGATGGGCGAAAACAAATTCCAGACCGTTAATGTTGGATGCTAGATTGATGTTATCTCCATCAGTGTGTTCGTTGACTAGAATACCGGTGTGATAGCCGGTCACAGCCACGTTTCGCAGGATTGTCAATGCCCCATTGTTGCACGCCGGTGTGATCAGCCCACTGGTGCCATAGGTGGGCTCAGAAGCCTGCACATTGTAGACATCGGTGTTAATGAACACGTTCTCGATTTTGCATTGGGCAGCGTGTTGCAGGTCGATACCGTTGATGCTTGGATTGTCATAAGTTCGAACATCCAGATTGCGCAATACCACGTAGACCCCGGAGAAGGTCATGTACATTGTCTCGGGGGTGTTACTTGCCGAGATTACTGCGGGACCCGACTCTGCGAGACTTTTAACGATCGTGCCGTTGGTCTGCAACGAAAAGGACAGAATCGTCCCAAACACGGGTGTCGGTTCGCTTTCACCCACAATTTCTATCGTCATCCACGTCTTTGTTCCGGGAATAATGATGTTTCCGCGATATATCCCAGCAGGAAGAAATACGCGTCCACCTCCGGCCTCGATCACTGCCTCCAGACATGCTGAAAACGCCATTGTGTTGTCAGTCTTGTCGTCACCCACAGCCCCGTAATCTAGAACATTGAATGAGCGTGATTCGATTTTAAAAGTACTTGATGTCATGTTCTCACCACCATACACCTCAATTGTTTCAATCGCCATAAACCAACTGAATACCGCAACCCATAATATCATCGAACGCATGGAGTTCTCCTTATCTTGTTGCCAAACAGCCTCGCCACGTCGATCTGGGCTCTTCCCAGCGCTGCTCTATCCTCCGAGTGGATTGACGACAGTTTTACATAGCAATCTCTGAGGTGTCAAGCACCTACTTTCTAACCCGAATGACTCTCCCGTTAGTCAGAGAATATCCGCATAAGTTGTACAGCAGTTCGTACAGTTGACTTGCGCTATAACAATAGTTATGCTGACTTGCAGTGCTTGAAATAGAGTCGGAGACATTAGCAATAGACCAAGAAAAAACCTCGGTTACCGAGCTCCAATGAATTTTTTTGTTTGTACTTTGGTGCACTAAATAAATTGAATACACGTAAATTCAAGTAGATATTTTTTTGTTGACATATCAAATGAAGTTACTTAAAATGTGTAATTATAGGTGTGTATCATGAAGACCATGAACGGTTAAAGCTTGGACAAGGAACCATGATTTAAGCAGTGACATTGGTTTAACCTTATTCGCGCCTGGGGGCATTGTACTGGAAGTGCATAGAGTCAAAGACATACTACCTTAAACTTTTCATCTTCCTCTTTTGTGCGTTTATTCCCTTGCGTATACAATTATCTTGTTCATCCTCCTTTCATCGGCCAAGCGTGTATGTTTTGATTTTATTGAAACTTTTCAGCAGGCGTGGGCGAAAGGAGTATCGCCATGTTCAAAGGAAGTCAGCAGAAGGTCTATTTGATTGGCGGGCTTTTTTCGGTATGGGTTGTGCTGATAACTCTGTATGGCTGTACGGTTGCTAAAGCACCAATAGATGTAGATTTTAGTGCGTCGCCTGTCTCAGGACCAGCTCCTCTTACTGTATTATTTACTGGTAGTGCCACCGCTATCACTCCATATGAGTTAAAATTTCGTGATATTTCTTCACCTGATACCCCTGAACCCAATTATACAATACGAATCATATCCTGGCACTGGGATTTTGGTGATGGAATGCGAGGAACAGGTCAACAAATCACACATAAGTATACCAATCCCGGGAAATACCATGTGACATTAACTGTTAAAACAGATCGCGGCTCTAACTCGTCAAAGACAGTTAAAGAATATGTTGAAGTGACAGAAGATGGTGGTGAAGGTGAAGGTGAAGGTGAAGGTGAAGGTGAAGGTGAAGGTGAAGGTGAAGGTGAAGGTGAAGGTGAAGGTGAAGGTGAAGGTGAAGGCGAAGGTGAGACACCTGTTAACCGACTTCCGGTGGCAAATGCCGGCCCTGATCAAGTTGTGCTTACCGGTTCGTTGGTTCAGTTGGACGGGAGTGCTTCGAGTGATCCCGATGGAGACCTGCTTACGTTTACCTGGACTTTTCTCTCCTATCCAAGTGGCAGTGATGTCACAAATGATTTTATACCGCTACTTTCCAATCCTGCTTCCATCCGCCCCACGTTTCATGCGGAAGTTTCTGGAACTTACCAAATCCAGCTTATTGTCAACGACGGTGAATACGACAGCATACCGGATACAGTCACAATAAGTACGGGCGATGAGCCCAATGTAGCACCAGTCGCGAATGCTGGTACTGATGCCACTGTTCACGTGGGCGATTTGGTACAACTGGATGGCACGAACTCAAGTGATGCGGATGGCGATCCATTAACGTATCGCTGGCATTATATTGCTTTGCCTGCGGGTAGCACAGCAGCTTTATCAGACACCGCATCACCGACACCCACTTTCACAGCAGATGTGGAGGGAACTTATGAAATACAGTTAATAGTGAATGACGGCAAAGTCGACAGCAAGCCCGATACGGTACGAATTATTGCATATACAAGCCCGAGCAATCGTTCACCAATGGCGAATGCAGGCCTTGATCAGGTGGTTCCGCTGGGCGTGCTAGTCTTTCTTGATGGCAGCGAATCGATGGACCCGGATGGAGACCTTTTAACCTTTTCTTGGTCTTTCTTGGGCAAGCCAGAATCAAGCATTGCAAAACTTGCAGATTCTGCGAGTGTAACGCCTTCGTTTACCGCCGATGTTGATGGCATATATACCATCCAACTTGTGGTTAACGATGGATTGGCAAGCAGCAATCCAGACACAGTTACTATAACAATCAACGAGACCTTTAACACACAACCGATAGCCAATGCAGGTCCTGACCAAAACGTTCGCCAGCACTCCTCAGTGTATTTAGATGGCTCATTTTCTATTGATGCCGACAATGATCCCTTAACGTATCGTTGGTCCTTTATCACCATACCTGATGGTAGTGTGGCGGCATTGTCCGATACTGCCTCGGAAAAACCATCATTCGTTGCAGATAGGGCCGGTACCTACACATTGGAACTGATCGTCAATGATAGCAAGCTAGACAGCGAACTGGACATGGTTTCGGTTTTTGTCGGCTCTGCCTCACCCAATAACCCTCCTGTAGCCAACGCGGGATATGATCAGATGTTGTTTATTTCGGCACAGGTACTATTGAATGGGGCCGGCTCTCATGACCCTGACAACGACCCATTGACTTACCTCTGGTCGTTTACCTCAATTCCTCCAGGCAGCAGCAGTGTACTGATGAATCCAGATTCTGTAGCTCCGAAATTTTCAGCAGACAAAACAGGAACCTATGTCATCCAGTTGGTTGTAAATGACGGCAGTATAGACAGTGTACCGGATTCAGTTTCCATAACAATCGTGGAGAACCAACCACCTGTTGTCGTGGTTGATCCTCATTTCACCATACAAATTGGGGAAACGTTGAATTTTCCAGTGACCGCAAGTGATCCGGATGGAGGCTATGTGTCCTTAACCGCCCAACCAGCGCTCGGAAATGCCCAGTTTGTATCTACACCCGGAATCAATGCTTCGGGATCTTTTTCTTTTACACCAAGTGAAAAAGAAAAAGGGATTCAATACATCGTTTTTATTGCTCGCGATCAGTATGGGTTGACGGATCAAAAAGCAGTCACGATCACTGTAACCGAAGTAAACCATCCACCAATCCTTACAGTTCCAGATGAGGTCACGGTAAATGAGGGCGATTTGATCAATATCCCGATTACAGCCCAGGATCCAGACGGTGATCTGCTGAATATCAGCGTTACCTGGCCACCGAATGCAGAACTTCCAGAAAACATGTTGTTCATACCACCCAGTTCAACAATTGCATTCGCACCCGATTATACCCAGGCAGGTGTCTATAACATTGTCTGTGAAGCGAGCGATGGTCGATTGATAAGCGGCCCTGAAACTGTCCGGGTAATCGTAAATAAGGTGGAATCAGGCGGCACAATCATGGAACTGGAGCTGGTAATCGATCCACCGGAGAGCCCGACATTGTTGAGTACTGTGCGTGTTACGGGAGTGGTGAATCCAACGGGAGAACTGCCACCACCACGCAAGATTGATTCCGCGCTTATCACAGGAGTCAGTCCAGCACAAGCAGAACAGGGACAAACGCTGGATGTGACACTAACAGGAAAAACTGCCAAACTTTTTGAGACCCATTTTGTGAATGGTATCAGCCAGGTCGATTTCGGTGCAGGTGTCAAGGTAAATTCCACGACGGTGATCAGTTCTTCAGAATTGATTGCGAATATAACGGTTGGAAAAGAAGCCACCCTGGGAATACGCTCGATTCGGGTTATGACGGGCAGTGAAGCGGCAATAAGTATGGTGGCATTCAACATAGTACCCGGATTGGCACATATCACGGGAAGGATCGTGAACCCGGAAACTGGTACTCCCATCGCCAACACAATCATTACAGTCGAAGGCACCAACATCACAACATACACAAACAACAATGGTGAATACATACTTCGGAACGTACCAAGAGGCACACAGCGGCTGATTATCAATCCGCCTGATCATGAAGTTGTGTGGCAAGACATAGAGGCACATCCAGGGGCAACAACCAATCTCGGAATAACCACCACACCATCAATCGTTTTCAATCCCAATTCCCCTCCGTCCGCAACTACATACAGTGTAGTTGGTCGACGTGCTACAGAAACCGTCAGTCAAATCACTTTTGGGCAGGCGAAGCGTGTAATTGAAGATACGCTGATCCTGCTGGGAGGTGATGAAGCCGGCGTACTGGACGAATACGGCAACCAGTTAAATCCCGCGTTGAACGATTCTGGCCTGGTGAGCCTGATGCCAAAGGGAAGAGACATGATTGCTGACCGCATGCTGCGGAATGAGTCAGTGTCACTCCAGGAAATTCTGTATGTATTGTCCTTTGCTTTTGCCTGGAGCGATGGTTATCCAGACCTGGAGGAATGGTTGACTTTCTTGCAGCAACAGGTGAATCTGGCCTGGCGCGATCCGACTAATCCAGAAAATGCCCTGATGGTACTGCTGTTCAACAAAGAGCGCTATATACTCTATCAGCCACCGAGATTGTCGCCCCATACCCGTTTAAACGCATTACAGGCACATCTGCTGGTCTCCAGCATTCTGGCTGCGGGGATTGACGCAGAACTTGCGAAGCGTACCGTTGACCAACAGTTGAGTGATTTTGTTCTGGGGAAAAGTACAGGGAAACAATACTTTACACGTTACTGGCAGAATTTCTTCACAACCAAAGCTTCGTATATCCAAAGCACATTGATGGCAGGAGCAAACGCCGAGATTAACATGATGGCCTTCTGGATGTTGGCGTCAACTTCTGGTGGTGCTGTCGGCGCGACACTCGGCGCGACACTTGCAGGCATGGCACCTGATTACCTGGGAGATGCCATGGTCAATGCAGGGGTATCGCTGAATATGCCGGAACCACCACAAATGTTGCATGCAGATGTATTGACGCAACCAGATGATACGAAGCTGGTCGAGGTAGTCTTCCAGTTGAGTTCCTCTGACCTCGCCAATCAGATGTCAGGTGATACAGCGCACTATCTCTACGCATTGTACCGTTTCCATGGTGAAAGTGGTGAGCGGGAATACATAGATGAACCTGTAATAACTACTGTGCAGCCTGAGGTCATCAAGATTTATGATCCGGCACCCCTAATCGGGCTACATTTTTACGCTGTTAATGTGACGCGTTATTGGGGATTGCGATCAGAACCCACAGAGTCCTGGTGGCCGGCATCATTTTCCAGTGGATTGCACATCTTCCAGAAAGCGGGCTACCGTGTAACCAGCGATTATTCAGTGCCAATAAATGTATACACAGGGCCAGGCGATCTGAGTGTAAGCATTGACGGTCTTGAAACAGACCCCGATCCTCTTAATGATGTGGTCTACTACAGCGATGCAAGCAAGGGAATTATTTACAGAATTGAAAACAGTGGTACGGGAACGCGATCTGTGTTTGGTTACTGTGGCTTTAAACCATCCTTCCGGGATGGCCGCCAAATAATTCAATACGGGCTGGCTATCGACAGCAGTGGCAACTTGTATAGCAACAACAATGCCTCGAATGCGACCTTCGGTGGTCGTTTATTTCGGTTTCTTCAGCCAGACGGCACACGGGAATTCTGTGGTACAACGAAGTACTTCAGCCAGCTTCTGATGTTCGCGCATCCCTGTGATGTCGGACCGATGGTAATGTCGCCGAAGAGTGCCGGAGTTGAAGAAAAATTGTTTCTGGTAGATAACATGAGCCAGGAAATTCTCACCGTAGAAGTACACGCAACGTATGACCCTGCACGAAGGGTAGGGCAGCCTTACGCAAAGATTCCTCCGGGAGGATGGGGTCGTGCCATTGATGCGGAATTTGACTACCACAATATTTACTACCTGCTCGATGGTTGGCGTGTCATAAAGTATAAAGATGGACAGTGGATACTTGATGCGGTTTTTACGGAGAAATGACATAATGCATGTTATAGCGTATATCAAGCGAAGAGGGTAAGTAGCGGCCATGCTTAACGCAAGAATGTGGATTTCACACATCTGCTCCTTTCGATATTTTTCGACCGAAGCCTGTCAAAAACAGGGCGTTCGCGCTCTATACCCGAAACATTCCATTTTTAAGACTTATATTAAGGCCTATAGTAAAACCTATTTTATGGCCTTGCTTATCGTTCTGTTCGGAGCGGGTGTAGTCGCGCAGGAGTTGCCAGTAATAGACTTCTTTACGCCGACAGGAGGACCGGCTGGAACCACTGTCACGCTTCATGGCAAGCACTTCGATGTACTCACACCAGCCAATAACGTTGTCCATGTCGACGGTAAACCGGTAGACAAGGTACTGGTAACGGACTCGGAGATAATCTTCAACATCTTACCCGGCAGCACCACAGGTCTGATCGAGGTCAGCAGCCCTGCGGGTAAAGCGACCAGTGTTATTCCTTTCATCGTATCACCGCTAACCGTGAGCGTGCTACCGGCTCAAAGTAACTTGGCTACTGAACTTGAACGAACGGTTGCTGCGTTTATCACCGGCGATCCCAATACAGAACTCATATGGTACGTGAATGATATAGAAGGGGGTAATTCTGATTTCGGAACGATTACACAGACCAACCCGGCAGTTTATCGTGCTCCAGCCGCGGTACCTGATCCTGCTGTGGTACGCGTAACAGCAGAGGCAGCAGCCAACCCCCAAGTAAAAGCACATGCCCTGATAAGTTTATTCTCTATTCTTGCGGGAGTGCCCGATCTCGCGTTGGAAGCACTACGCATCGAGGATTTCAGTACGGACCCTGTTACGGGACTGATGATGGGTCGTAAACGAATTATCCTTATGATGGAAGAAGGCGCATCAATTTTTCCGTTGGCAAACGCGTTGGGTACAATTAACGGACAGATTGCAGCCGGTATGCCTCAGACTGAAACTCTGATGATAGAAATACCAGATACCGGTGACCTAAGTTCAGTAAAATCCGCCGTCCAGATACTCCGGGGAGTTCCTGGCGTAGAAGTGGCTGTCGTCGACACAATTCTCGAACCGGCAATGCTGGAACCCAATCCACTAGACTCAATTCATCTTTATACGAAACAAGCTGGTGGCAAATTCTTGCAAACGCCCCATGATGCAAATCAGTTCTGGTCCTGGGAGGTCAGTCCTTTTGGAAGGAATTGGGGCTTGGAATATGCGAACTTTCCACAAGCGTGGAACTGGTATTATTTTATTAACAAAAGTGCCCACCGGATGATCAATGTCTGTGTCTATGATAGTGGCACCGTATTTGATGGACACAATGATTTCCTGGGAAATGTAGTACTGTTAGAAATACCCATTTCAAGAGCACACGCAACACATGTTGCAGGCACTGTTGGCGCACTGTGGAACGATCGAACCGGTATTTGTGGTGCATCACCCTTTGTACGTATTATCAGCCAGCCCTTTTTATACCACCCCGCATTGCCTGATACGCATGCTTTTACCAGCGTTGGACAAGGTTTTTTATATGGCTTTCGCCAAATTCTTCGCCGGACAAATTACATGCACATTCCGGTTGTAAACATGAGCATGGGGTATAACTGGTTTACAAACCAAGCTGGTGAATGGATTGATACCACAGGTGATGGCAATGATGATACATGGAGTTCTGTCTGGTCGTGGACTGTATTACCAGGTGATGTATTGCAACTGGATTCACCACTCCCAACGCCTCAGAATTTTACAGAAGGACGAGAATTGGTGGAAGACCATGGCAGGGTAGCTTTGCGTATGGTCAATTGGGCTAATGGAGCGTATGATCCTTCACCGAACCCATCACGCCCCAGCCTTATTTTTGTTTGTGCGGCAGGAAATGATCGAACAGATATCGGCGGATGGCTACAAGCACCACATATTGATAATACCGGCGCAGACCCGACCGGTAAGGCAGCCCGAAATCGGGACTCCTGGTTTGCTGAAAATTTTCGGGCAGAATATTCCAGTCCCTTCGCCTGGGCAGCTTACAACGGTGCCACTAATATTCTGGTGGTTGAAGCCCTGAAACAACGAGGTGATCGTGAACTTATAGCACGGGCAGACTTCTCTAACCGCGTAGTTGTAGCCGCTCCAGATAGCATGACGAATCCAGGTCCAGTGATGCCTTACGGCGTGAGCGCACCAGGGGTAGATATTGTCAGCGCAACCGTAAGGCCAACGGTAACTGGTGGCCCTTTGAATACAAGGGCTTATGAAAAGATGAGTGGTACTTCGATGGCGGCACCGCATGTGACCGGATTAATCGCTTATCTGCGGTCTATAGACCGGGCAATTCATACCGGTATTGGTGCAGATGCACATTTTACAAACGAAGAGGTCATCCGGTTGATCACAAATACTGGCAGTACCAGTATTGGCGCAGGTGGCAATCCTACTGCGGCACCATCTATTGATGCATTTGAAGCAGTTATGCGAATTGATCAAATACGCCCAGGTAAGCTGATGAAAAAAGCCCTGCTCAACTGTGATGATGGCACGCGAGATGGAAATGACCGCTTTATTGAGGAAGATAACCACGGGACATGGGTGGACTATAATAGTGATGGCATTTTACAAGTGGACGAAATTTCAATAGACATGGCAGATTTCCGTCGCTTTCGAGATGCCATACTTTTAATTAAAGGTTTTGGTGTAAATCTAAAAGGGAATCCGGATAGCCAGAAGTACGATCTTAACCATGACGAGCGAATGGAATCTCCAGCTCGGGAAAACGTCTATCCGCGTTTTGATCTCACCGGTAGTGGCAGTATCACCCACATTGATGTTGGTTCGCCTGACAACGACCTGAATCAGTTCATGGATGAAGATATTTGGGATGACCCGGATTATAGTCTAGAAGAATTACCAAATCTGGTTTACAGTGCAGACATCAAGATTGATCCTGCTGGCCTGTTTCACGGCGATGTAAATAGGGCAAAAGTTTTTGCTTCCTTTAAGGATTCGGTCGGAGTTAAAGTAGTCTATAGTGTGGTCATTAATCCAGATGATGTGGACAGCTCTGCCACTGGAGGCCAGGACCTTCGAAAAATTCTTACTGTACCTGCCCGTAAACTGCTTGAACTCCCTACGGACGGGGACTTTACACTGTACGCACGCTCCTATCATGACAATGAATTGCGATTTTTCCATCTTCCAACAGATTTAAATACAGATAAAGAGGGCAGGCCCAGGTTAAAGGTAGGAGAGGATGTAACTACACGCTTCACAGCAGTCAAGCCAGTAATCTCCAGTGATTCTGGTGGTTTAGTGGCAGACTTGGCGACAACCTCCACGATTTCTTTGGCCTTTATGCCGCTTTCTGGTGGTATCACTAACTTGATCAACATTAATCCCCAGGATTTTGATGTTTATTGGAGCGTTACAAACAACCTCGGTATTGTTCATTCAAGTGATACTGGGTGGCGCTTTACCAGCATCGATCAACCTGGTACGGGTCAAATCCAGGCTGAAGTTCTTCTGGACGGTCAAAGTGTACATCCCTACAACGATCCGCTGACTATGGTCGATATTTTAGTCCGCACCACAGTTATCAAGAATCCCGCGGGTCTTGCAATCGACAGCTTGGACCGGATTTATGTCTCTGACAGCGAAAACAATTCTGTAGTTGTGATTCCAGCCGGCGGCCAGGGTATACATTTTTTGAGATGTATAAGCAAACCTGGTGATGTTGAGTTGGGGCCATATGACCGCTCCATTATTGTCGCGGAAGACCAGGGACTTGTAAGCAAACACATTTTCGGTGTATCCGGCAAAGTACACTATCCTGACGGCACCGTAATTATGGGCGCAACAGTAACTGCTGAATCCGCCTATAGTGGCACACTTCCCGCGGATGATGTGTGTAGTCAATATCAGACTGACTTTGGGGGCTGGTTTCATATCTTTGGGTTAAACCGACCAGAAGTAGCACCTGCGGTGATTGATGTCGTTCTGACGGTTGAATATGAAGGTGCTGTAAATGTTTATCCCATAACACTGGATTATCAGGGACAGACCATCGTAGAACTTGAATTTAATCCTGATACTACCGGTGGCGAAGGTGAAGGCGAAGGCGAAGGCGAAGGCGAAGGCGAAGGTGAAGGTGAAGGTGAAGGTGAAGGTGAAGGTGAAGGTGAAGGTGAAGGTGAAGGTGAAGGCGAAGGCGAAGGTGAAGGTGAAGGTGAAGGTGA
>Ga0334884_1006045_pt1 | contig 11144 bp, 7 predicted proteins | sample GraSluR1_MG_7_FD_207215 | JGI IMG/M metagenome (GOLD analysis project Ga0334884, IMG submission 207215) | Sludge microbial communities from methane-producing bioreactor in Wageningen University, Netherlands - Granular Sludge_12_05 R1 | ecosystem: Engineered > Bioreactor > Anaerobic > Unclassified...
GCCGTTGGCGTAGGGCAGTCCGCAGGTTACGAGTATGGGAGGTTCGGATGGAGCCAAGTCAGAACACCTGCCGGATCTATTCCCAAACTTCCTGATATACGTTTCCCATATCGAAAAGGAGGTTGGCAGGGTCTCACGGCTCCCCCCCGGCCGGCGGAGGCAGTTTAGATCCACCATATCGGGATCGATCGGGGCTTTCTTCCCTGCCGCCGGCGGCATCCGGGGTTGCGGCCTGGCCCCCGATATCCGCCTTCTTTTCGGTACGATGAGACCTTCAGAGCTTCTCACAGCATCTGGATCGTCGTAAGCTACTTATATGGCGAAATCAAGGAAAAAACACAAGCCGAGGAGATGGGCTCGCGAAATTGGACGGTGGAGGCTGATATCAAGCCGATAACTGGGGAGTTGTTCCGTCGGATCGAGAATCTCTCCCGGGTTTTCGTGGATCTACGCCATTTAGGCCCTTAAAATGAGGGGGACCTCAACATGGACGAAAGAGATATGGTCAGACGGGTGAAGGTATTCGCCAGCTCTGAGCTGAAGCTGAACATCTTGCTCTGTTTAAAATATAGAGAGATGGATGTAAACGACCTCCAGGCGGTCCTGGGAGGAAGAAATACCACAATTCTCCATGCCATAAGGGACATGACCGATGACGATCTGATCTCCAGGGGTCGGCAGGGATATAGGCTGACGAACCTGGGGAAGATCCGAGTCTGCGTCCTTGAGAGCCTGATGGCGGTCCTGGATGATATCGAGGCCCGTCCTGATTTCTGGCTGAACCACGATATCAGCTCCATCCCTCCGGAGATGCTCGAAAGGCTGAGCATGCTCCGCCGATCGGAGATGGTCTCCACAAACCCCGCCTCCCCCCTGGAGATCCACGAGAGGCTGGTGTCTCTGCTCTCCACCTCGAAGAAGATCTCCGCGATCCTCCCTCTATTGATATTTCCCAAGGACTCGAAGGCCTTCACGAACGCCCTCCGGAGGGGGTCCCGGGTGGATCTTTTGATGACGGAGAAGATCGCAAGAAGCCTCCTCGACGACGGGAGCCTCTCCGCCTACGAGGTGGAGAGGCTCCTCAATTTCGAAAGTTTCAGGCTCCGGCTCATCGGTGAAGATCTCAGGCTCGCCCTCTTCGTCACCGAATCCTTCCTCTATCTGGGGCTCTATCGCCACGACGGAGTCTACGACGTGGGGACGGGGGCGATCTATCTCGGAGAGTCTGCCGTCGCCTGGGGGATGGAGCTCTTCGAATACTACGCTCAGAGATCTCGGGAGCTGGATGAGGGGGACCTCAAGAGGGTATTCCGATCGGTCGTCCACCCGGAGGCGGAGGCGCAGGCTCTGGCCGGCGAAGAACCCGGAGCCTTCGACGTGATGATCGTCGAGGACGACCCCGGCCACGCCACCCTCATCCGCCGGATCTTCGAGGAGAGCAGCCCGAGATGGAGGGTCCATCACGCCAGCCAGCTCCGGGATGCCCTGAGGTGGATCGAGGATAGCTATGGCCGACCGTTCCTGGTGGTGGCGGACTATCTCCTCCCGGACGGCTGCGGCCTCGACCTCGCGGGGAAGGCGGAGCGTCCCCTGGAGGTGGGCTTCCCCCTGATAATCCTCACTGGATTCGGCTCCGAGAAGATAGCAGTTCAGGCCTTCAAGTCCGGGGTGATGGACTACGTCGTCAAGGAGGCCGATAGCATCCAGCGGCTTCCCGAGATCGCAGAAGAGGCCCTCCTCAGGTGGCGGGAGCTGAAGAGGCGGGCCGTCGGCGGGGAAGGCCACCCGAGCCCCCAGGAGGGGCAGGGCCTCCCCCTCAAGGTTTGATCTGGCCTCAGGGGGTCGGGAGGGTGAAGAGGACGCAGGTCCCTCTCCCCTCCTCCGATTCGATCCAGATCCTCCCGCCGTGGACCTCAATTATTCTCCTGACTATGGCGAGGCCGACGCCGCTCCCCTCGGAGTCGGGGTCGATCTTGTAGAAGAGGCCGAAGACCTTATCCCGCAGGTCGGGGTCCATCCCGATACCGTTGTCCCAGACGAAGAAGACGGTCTCCTCTCCCCCAGGCCGCCATCCGACCTTTATCTCGGGATGGGGCCTGTCGCTCATGTACTTGATGCTGTTGTCGAGGAGGTTCGTCAGAGCCTCCTGGACCCTCAGCCTGTCCACCTTCACCCTGGGCCAGCCCTCGGCCTCGGCGAGGGTGACCTTGATTCCCCTCGATCTCAGCTCCCCGGAGGCCTGGCTGAGGGCCTCATGGACGATCTCTCCGAAGGAGACATCCTCCGGAGGGTTGACGACCCGGCCGATCCGGGAGAGCCTCAGGGTGTCCTTGAGGAGGTGGTCCATCTTGAGGACCGCCTCCTCGATCATCGCAAGGTCGGTCTTGATCTTATCTCCGTCCAAGGCCGAGAGGTCCTCCCGGAGGAAGCCGACGAACCCCTGGATGGTGACAAGGGGGGACCGAAGGTCGTGGGAGACGGTGTAGACGAACCTCTCCATCTCGGCGTTCTTCGCCTCCACCTCGCCGATCCTCTCCAGGAGCTCCCCCTTCGCCCTGATCAGGTCCGCCCTCGTCCGGGACCGGATGAAAGCGCCGCCTATGGACCCCGCCGCCACCTGGAGGACCGATATCTCGCCGTTGCTCCAGAACCTCTCCCGGTGGCAGTCGTCGAAGCCGATGAAACCCCATAGCCGATCCTCGACGAAGATCGGGACGATCAGGATGGAGACGATACCCTGGGGCTCAAGGTAAGCCCTCTCCGATTCGGGAAGGTCCTTGATGAGGCCTACATAAGGTCTCCCCCTCGATATAATCTCATAAAAAGTGGATGAATCGGGGTAGTACGGGAGGCTCTGAAGGACGGGGTTATTTATCTGGGGCTCGACCTCTCCTTTCGTCCACTCGTAGCGCTGGCTCATGAAGACCTCCCCATCTACGGTCTGGTTCTCGAAGATGTAGGCCCGGTCCGCCTCCACCGCCTCCCCCAGGAGCTGGAGGACGTCGATGATGATTTGGTCGATATCGTAGTTGACGAGGAGGGAGTAGGAGGCGGCGGCGGAGGCGGAGAGGAGCCTGTCCTTTTTCAGGAGTTCGACCCCAGCCTCCTTGATATCGGTGATGTCTCTTGCGATCCCGCATATCCCTGTGACCTGGCCCCGGTCGTCCCTCAGGGGGACCTTGACGACGTGGAAGGTCATCGAAGATCCGGCTCGGGTATGGGCGGAGACCTCGCCGACGAACGGTTCTCCGGAGAGAACCCCGGCGTCTTTCTCCCGGATCCGAGCCGCCGTCTCGGCGCTGAAGAAGACCTCGTCCCTCTCTCCCAGCATCTTGGAGGCTGGCAACTGAAATATCCTCTCCATGACGGGGTTGACGAGGACGTACCTGCTCTCGGGGTCTTTGATGAAGATGCAGTCCTGGGCGGTATCCACGATCGTCCTGAACCTCTTCTCGCTCATGGCGAGCTTCTGGTTGTACCCCTCGAGTCGGTCGAGCATATCGTTGATCGACTCTGCGAGGGTGGCCAGCTCCGTCGGCCCCACCGTTGGGATCCGCGACCCTTGGCCTTTCTCCTGCCCCCGGATCGCCTCGACGGAGGAGGTGATGGTGGCCAGGGGCGTCAGGATGGAGAGTTCCAGGAAGAGGAGGATCAGCCCCCCGAAGAGGAGGCTTGCGAGGAAGATCCCCACCACCTGCCGGCGGATCGTCTCCAGCCCCCTCGAGCGGATCTCCCTCGGGACCTGGGCCTCCAGGAGGACGGTGGGGTTACCGTATACGTCATCGATCGTCTTGGTGGCGATGAGGGTATCTGAGTCCTCCTTAACGATGAGAAGAGAGGTTTTAGAGTTGGTATCCTCTGACCCCCCCACCGGGGCGGTGGCCTCCATCTTCAGGTCGATGCCGCTCAGCCTCGCAAGCCCTTCCGCCCTCGCCCCGTCCAGGCGCCTGCCGACGATGAAGGTCCCCGATATCGGCCCCTTCCAGTGGCTGTCGAGGATCGTGGTGGAGCCGACCAGAAGAAGCCCCTCCGGATCGGAGACGATCCCCGTAAGGCCGTCCTCCGGCGAGGAATGAGCTATCAGGGGGTCGTCCTTCGCGAGGCTCAGAAGCCGGCCGGGGGCTGGGACCTCCTCTCCCGTGGCGTGGTTGAAGGCCCTGGAGTAGAATAGGTTGCCGGAGCGGTCGTAGTAGATCATGAAGTCGACGTCGAGGCCGGATAGGGTCCAGCTGTTCAGGTTATCCTGGATGTACTGATCGTTCTCGCCGATGACGAAGTCCCGGGTATCGTTCCAGTGCCCCCAGTCCTCTGCCGCCCTCTTGAGGGATGATAGGTCCTCCTGGAGGTAGAAGAGGGTGCCATCGACCTTCTGATGGACGTAGGCCTCCTCCAGATCCGAGAGGGTCCCCATCATCATGTGGCACATGAAGGTGCTGCAGATGAGGGCGAGGATGAGGATCATCCCCCCGGTGAAGGCCAGGATGCTTCGGCGCAGCGTCATGGGTGAAGGCCTCGGTTTCGCTCGCCTCAGGGTTTTTTCACGCGGGTCTGGGGGAGCGGTTCCAGCCAAGCCAGTACTCTTTGATCTCCTCTACGGTCCGCTTCAGGTCCTCGAAGCTGAGGGGCTTGATGAGGTAGCTGTTGACGTGGTTGGAGTAGGCCTGCCGGAGGTCGTCGTCGCTGGTGGAGGTGGTGAGGACGACGACGGGGATCGCCCTCAGCCTCTCCGAACTCTTGATCTGAGATAGGACCTCGTGGCCGTCGACCTTAGGGAGCCGGAGGTCCAGGAGGACCATCCTCGGGAGGTTCCTCCCCCCCCCTTCGTGGAGGCGGAGGTAATCCAGGGCGGCCTTCCCATCCCTCAGCCACTCTATCCTCCCGGTGAAGCCGAGCCTTTCAAAGGCCCTCATGATAAGCATCGCATGGGCATTGTTGTCCTCTACGAGCAGTATGGTGAAGGGGTCCTCTGCCTCTCGGACGTCTCCGGAATCCAGGCCGTAGCTCACGTTCTTTCAACCTCCTCCAAAACGAGCTTGTCTCTCCGTCCTCTCGGTGATGAAGGCCTCGCACCTGCCTTACTGTCATCCGTCCGTGGTTTATGAAGATAACCCTCCGAGTATTACGAATAATTGTCGATCCCGGGTGGGGAACCGGTGACGACGATTCGTCTCCTCAGGTGGTTCCATCGATGAGATCCATCGAAGATCTTCGGAGGGAGGGATCTTCAGCGATAATGCGGTTTTCATCTTTCCCTTCGTGAATTGCCCCGTTCCCACAAAGCGTAGCGGATAGCCCCCTCCGGGCAGGCGTCGACGCAGCCGCCGCAGAGGATGCACTCGGCGTCCTCCATCCACCTCCGCTGGATCATATCCAACACATCCAGCCCCATGGGGCAGGTCGTGGAGCACCTACCGCAGCCGGTGCACCGATCCCCATCAGCGAAGAGGAGAAGCGCCGGCCACCGGAAGAGGTTCCCTATCTTCCTGCCGATGATCATGATCACCGCGATCGGGCAGAAGTAATGACAGAAGCCGCGTCTTCCAGCGGCTATAGCGAAGATGGTGATAAAGGTGATCTGGGCATAGAATATGGTGTATGCTCCCTCTTTCGCGATCGAGATGCCATGATCGGTGTAATAAAATGGGTCGATGGCTGTAAACCCTCCGGCGGAGTGGACTGCAAGGATGAGGGGGGCAAAGAGCAGAAGGAATATCAGGTATTTGATCCAGTTCAGCCGTCCGTGGTTGGTCTTTCTATCATTAATCTGAAAGTAGATCTCCTGTAAGCCGCCTGCGGGGCAGAGCCACCCGCACCAGAGCCGTCCCAAAAATAGCGAGCTGATGAATATGAGGATGAAGACCATCAGCCCTCCGGTGACGATCCCCTCCGATGCTCCTCGAGTTATTATCGGGCAAGATATATAAACAAATGTTATGGGCATCAATACGAAGGATAATATGATCAACGCCTTCCGGAGCCTCTGCCTACGCCTCAATAAGCCATTCATATTGAAAGACTTGCCCCCCCCCATGATATTTAGACATCCATCTCATCGTCCACCACAGTTCAGGTCTGTCGGGGTCTTTCACCCGAGGAGATCTGCGGCCTCTAATATGCAAATCGGATTCCATCTGCAGGCCGGTGTCTCCAAGCCCTTTTTATACAAACCTAACGCCCAGCGCACGCATCATCTGAAACGTGTCAACATACTCAACACCAAACGCTTTGCATGCGTTCGGGATCATAATTTCGTTCTTTGCCTCGGGACGGAACTGCTCATGTGTGACCACGATGCTATCTTTGGCCAGCGCATACGCCACCAGCCAACTATCCGCCGCATCGGCAAACTTGGCTTTAGCAGCTCCGGTGAACTTTGTCTGACCTTGAGACCAGACCATGATCCTGCGGTAAGCCTCGGTTACCGCCTTTTCGTCTGTTGAGGCGAAGAACTGATGAAAACTGCCACTTGTCCAATCTGCAAGCTCGTCGCCACCCCACTTAAGCTCAATCTCAACGCGGTCGATGCTGAGCAGCCTACCGTTTTTGGCATTATTGATCAGCGCGTTCCAAAAGGGCGGCGCGATGTCGAAGGCGTAGTAGCGACGATGCGCCTCGATGAAGATGTTGGCATCGAGAAGAAAGCGGCGAGAGGAACTCACACCGGCCCTCCGGCGGCGAGGGACTGGGCGTATCTCTCAAAGGTTTTTCCGTAGAGCCCGGTCAGATGATACGCATCACGATAAAGAAGTTTGCCTTCCCTGGCGGCCCCTATCACTACCCGAGCAAAGCGTCGCCCTATTCTCAAGTTCTGGTTGGCGTAGAAATTGCCGCCTTCCTGGCCCTGGCTGGCGGCAGCAGCCCGCTCTTCTCTCTGATAGCCTCGGTAAAAATCGAGATATTCATTTTTCGTGATGAGCTCTAGATCTAACGCTCGACGGACGACAACGAGTTCGCTGACTTTGAAGTGGCGAGCTACAGCCTGATAGGGCTTCTGCTCTTGTTTTGCGGAAGACCAAATGTCACGTAGCTGGCTTTTTGGTACCAGAAACTCCGCAGCAACGCGGTTACAGGCGAGCTCCGTTTTGTCGTCAGCGGGCTGAAGTTCTCGCAGGTCAAAGGCGGCACTGCTACCGAACCAAACGTGTGCCAGCTCGTGAGCCAGGGTGAACATTTGGGCAGCCTTGCCATCTGCGCCGTTCACGAAGACCAGCGGAGCATACTCATCCACCAGTACAAATCCTCTAAACTCACCTGGGTCCAATTTGCGATGAGTGTTATTACCGACTACGCCGTTCACCACCACCAGGATACCCGCTTCCTCCATCCTGTTTCGAAGCTGCCGGAGCGCGTCCGCCCATGTGCGGTTACCGGCAGCCCATCCGTCAGCGAGTCCCAGCGTCTCCCGGATCTCGACGGCGAGCCGTTCAGGCTCGATGGCGAGCTCTGCCGAACGGACGAAGCTCAGCGGCTCATTGCCCTCTTCGATCAAATATTCCCGCATCCAGGCCTGGCGCCTTTCCATCATCTGGACCGTCTCCAGGAGGTCGGGACTGGGACGGTGCAGACGCCCATCGCCGAGGGTGCGGAAGTGAGGAATTGGAAGCCGCTCTTCTGGGGGTTCGGGAAGGAAGAAATATCCCAGCGGGGTCGAGGTGGCCTTTGCGAAATCCTCAAGTTGACGCAGCGTCGGCTGGCTCTCACCGCTCAGCCACTCAGGCAGCTTGGGGAACCGCCGCTCAAGGTCCGCTCTCTGGCCCGAGCGCTCTAGCGCCCAGCCAATAACAGGCCCGCTAACAGATACTCTGGTCATACCGCACGATCCATGATGAGTGAGCATTCAACATTCAAATCAATTCTGCGGACTTTGGTCAGCGAAACCACCTAGCTTGCAGGCGTCTGTATATAGAGCACCGCTCCGCCAGTCTCGTAACTTTAGATCTCTTTGTACCATCAAATTTATATGCGTTTTACTCTGGCATCATTTATCTTATTTTGCTCTGGCTTCATTCGTTCATTACATGGACTGGCCTCGTTGGCAAGCGTCTTAAATTCAGCGCTGATAGCAATCTCGAGGTTCCTCGTCTATTCTGTTCTGGAGCATTAGCGGTGTTCTCAAGCTTCCCAGGTGGCGAGACGTCTTCGTCGGGTGGACCAAAAGATAAAATGAGTGAAGAACTAATGGTAGGCCATGAAATACTATCCGCTGGTTATATTAATAGCTGTTATATATGCGGTGTCGGGAGAATCTATTGGTGCATCCAGCGAAAATAGTTGGGATATTGATTTCGCTCAAATATTAACTGCAGTTTTAGCTATTTGGGGGGGCAGGACTGTCAACCTATAATACGTACCAACAGCGAAGAATGAATAAACCTAATATAAATATAGAAATACAAGATGGTCACTTTGATAAAATACTAAAATATGGCAACTGGGGGCCTGAAAGTGAGAAGGATGTTCCTGCCGTTATTTTTGTTGCCATAAATAAGGGTCAGAAAGCGATAACGTTAGATGATTTTGATTTGCGGCTTAAAGATAACAGAAAAATAAATGTGAATTTCAAAAAGGAACAGCTCAGTTATACTAAGCATCATTTATCATTTCCGTATGAGTTGTTGCCCGGCAAGCGATTCGATTATCGCATATATATTGAAGATATTGCACAGGCACTTAGAGAAATGGGTTATTCAGGAAAAATGAATCTAATTGGTAGTTTTAAAGATCAAACCGGCAAAGTGTATTCTAGTGGTTCGTATTGTCTGGATATAGACGACTATTCTGAGATTAACTCCTAAAATCTGGGATATAAAAGCGCCGAGGGGGAGACCGTGTCGCGTTTTTACTGGTAAATTTGGCCTATCCGACGTAGCTCAGCGGGATTCGATCGATTTCCTCAATCTTGACGGCGTTTATTTCGCGAAGAGAGCATAAACTTGACTCAATCAAATCCACATATCTATTTCATGCCATTTCTTGATAGATCTGATTATAAAATCATTTGCGAAGGGTTAAAGTACTTTATCTTGAGATAAACGGCCGTAAAACTTAAAATAACGAATCCATATAAAAATAGCAGGGTCGTAGGATCTGCTCCTCAGTCCTCCTTTGGGCGATCGCCCTCTTCACGGCCACGGTCGCAGCCCCCTCCATTGATCGCGGAAGCTTCGCCGCCAGGATGTTCATGTCCACTTCGGAGCTCACACAGTCAGAGGGTGAAGTCCGGTATGGTGACAAAGGCTACTCAGGAGCCAAGACCAAAGGGTATGATGCATCCATGAAGAGGGCAGCAAGAGGACATCCTCTCGGAATCTCGGACATTTTAAGAAACAGGAGAATGATCAAAAAGCGGTCACCTGTCGAACGATGTTTTAGCGTTATAAAGACCGTGTTCAACGCGGGTCATGTAAGGGTTACAACTGTTGAAAAAGCGGCGGTAAAAGTGATGTTCAGTGCCATAGGTTATAATTTGTATAATCTGTATGGACTCGTCAAAAAGGAGATGGGATAGCGTTAGCTATCGAGAAAATCGGGAAATGGATGAGGTAAGAGGTGGAAACAGCTTAAAATTGGTCATTACGAGGAAAACAAGCCGGTTAATAGATCGTTTAATCGAAAACGTTAAGGGAAAACCACTCAGAGAATGCTAATCTGCGGATAATCGAAATCCTCCTAACTTTTAGATTGAAGGATATCGGGGGCTGGGAACGCTAGGCGTGATGCCGAAATCGAAAGCTTTTTTCCTGTTGGGACTATCTTTCCTGAAGGAGCTAATATAAAATGAGATTGAGCCTGATTTTGGCGGCGCTGGTGGTGCTGGCATCGATGGTGATGCCAGCATGTGGTCAGCAAACAGGAGAAGAATGGCTAGAGAAAGGCGATATTCTCCTCGACCAATGCAGGTATGAGGAGGCGATCCAGGCCTACGACGAAGCTATTCGTCTCGTCTCTGAGTTTGAAGACCCCCGGCGGTCGGAGAGAGGCTGGGCCTGGTTCTCTAAGGGGATTGCTCTCCATGAGCTAGGCAGGTATGAGGAGGCGATCCAGGCCTACGACGAAGCCATCCGTCTGGATCATGATCCAAGGATAATAGCCGGAGCTTGGACGAGCAAAGGAGCTGCTCTCAGCCTGCTGGGAAAATACGACGAAGCCATCTTAGCATACGACGAAGCCATCAGGCTTGTTCCTGAGTATGCCATAGCCTGGTATAGCAAAGGTTTGTTGCTCACGATTCAGGAACAGCACGATAATGCGATCCTGGCGTTCGATGAGGCCATCAGGCTAGATCCCGAGGATCCCGCGGCCTGGAGAGGCAAGGGTTCGGCTCTCGCAGGGTTAGGCAAGTACGACGAAGCGATCCAGGCTTACGACGAAGCCATCAGGCTAGATCCTGAATATGCTGCGGCTTGGACCGAAAGAGGTTGGGCACTCACAGGGCTGAACAATTACGAAAAGGCGATCCAAGCTTACGATGAAGCCCTCCGCCTGGATCCGGACGATGCCAGCGCCCAGACTGGTAGAGCTCTCGTTCAGCCGATTATGGGGATTCAAGCCTCAGGAGCAAAGATCCAAGAAATTGAATCGTCAGGTTCTTCGGACAGGGTCGCCGAACTTATATCGAACCTGACTGATGAAGATCCGAATGTTCGGCGTGAAGCTGACGAGACTCTCAAGGATGAGAACTGGCGTGTCCGATCGGATGCTATTAGGGTTCTAGGTGAGATCGGCGATCCAAGGGCGGTCGATCTTCTCATCGAGGCTCTCCAGGATGAGGACGAGAATGTCCGACTGGGGGCTGCCCGGGCTCTTGTCATGATCGGCGAGCCTGCGGTTGATCCCCTCGTCGAAGCTCTCAAGGACGAAGACCCTGTGGTCCGAAAGTATGCTGCTCAGGCTCTCGGTGATATCGGCGATGCCAGAGCGGTCAATCCTCTCATCGAGGCTCTCAAGGATGAGAACGCGGGGGTCCGATTTGAGGCTGCCTGTGCCCTCGGCGATATCGGCGATGCCAGAGCGGTAGACTCTCTCATCGAGGCTCTCAGGGATGAGAACGAGTGGGCCCGATCGGGGGCTGCCATGGGTCTTGGTGAGGTCGGCGAACCTGCAGTCGATCCCCTCATCGAAGCTCTCAAGGACGAAGACCCTGT
>Ga0334884_1006052_pt1 | contig 11135 bp, 8 predicted proteins | sample GraSluR1_MG_7_FD_207215 | JGI IMG/M metagenome (GOLD analysis project Ga0334884, IMG submission 207215) | Sludge microbial communities from methane-producing bioreactor in Wageningen University, Netherlands - Granular Sludge_12_05 R1 | ecosystem: Engineered > Bioreactor > Anaerobic > Unclassified...
GACCTGCCCCCCAGGTGACCCCGAAGCCAGACCTGCGTGGGTGTTCAAGCGCGTCATGCTGGCGCTGCTGATCGCTGGGGCTTGTCCATTGATCTACACGCTCCTAGCCTGGCGCCGCGGCAGGCGTCCTCGCGCTCGCCGCCACGTGGCGCCGCGACATGGCTGTTGACGTCTGGTGGCGCTCTCGCAATAGTGAAAGGCGTCGTAGGGTTCCTGGAGATGAGGAGGCGCGATGAACGAGAAAAGTTTGTGCTGTTGGCTGCTGTGCGTCGCCTGCGCGGCGTGGGTCGCCTGTTCCGATGACACCCACAACGAGCGCCCTGACGATGTGGCGCCAGACAACGGCGCCGACGCCACGGATCTCGTCGAGACACAGCCTGATGCCGAAGATCTTTCGCCTGATGTCGAAGAGACTTCGCCCGAGGTCGAGGACACGGTGCCGGAGGTCGTGGTGGTGAGCGAGAGCACCCTGGTGGTGCACAACGACAGCAGCGCGCGCCGCTACGTGCAAGAAGAGGTTCGTTTCGCCTTTCGCTGCGAGGAAGAAGTGAGCCCAGGCGAGACGGCGACCTGTCGGATCTTTGCCCCAGGGTGCACCATGCCTTGCCCCGACAACGACGACGACCCCTTCCCCTGCATCATGTGCGAGCCCCCACCGCCCATGGTCCGGGTCCTCGAGGCTGGCCAGGACGTCGCGCTGGCCTGGCCCCACAACTTCTTCACCACGCGCCCCATTCAAGCCTGTTCGTGCTGGGAGAGCTGGCCCGTGCCGGCCCATCCCATCACCCTCACCCTGTGCGCCTACGACGAGGTGAGCTGCGTGGACGCCGAGAATCCCTGGCTCCCCGATCCCGTCCCCTGTCCCGCGCAGCCCGATGCGGCTGGGCGCTTCTACGCCCACGGCGAAGGGGAGCCGCGTTGCTACAGCCTGTCTTTCTCGGGCGACGCCATCCCCGAGACCTTGCGCTTCGCGCTGGACTGAGCGCCGCCGTGTCGGCCAAAGAGGGCTGGCGGTCTGAACGCATGTTCAGTATCATGCGGGGCGACGTTCTGGCCCACGGTGGGCTGGAGCGGCGCTGGTAGGCCCCGTGAGCTACGTCCCCTTGACCAACTACAGCCACTTCACCTTCTTGACGGGCGCCTCGACGCCCGAGGAGCTGGTCGAGGCTTGCGCCGAGCTGGGTCTGCCGGCCATGGCGCTGACCGATCGCGATGGCCTCTACGGCGCGGTGCGCGCCCACGTGCGGGCGCAGGCTTTGGGGTTGAAGCTGATCCTTGGCGCCGAGATCAGCGTCGACGATGGCAGCCGGCTGACCTTGTTGGTGCAGAATCGCGTGGGTTACACCCATCTCTGCCGGCTGATCACCACGGGACGTCGGCGCTGTGCCAAGGGCGCCGCCCAGGTGACATGGGCCGAGGTCGCGGCGGCCGCGCCGGGTTTGCTGGCCTTGTGGGGCGGTGCCCAGAGTCTGCTGGTGCGCGCTGCGCCGCCGCTGGCGGTCTTGGACTTGATGGCCGAGGCCTACGCCGGCGCCCTCTATTGGGTCTTGCCGCGCCACCGCTTGGAGGAAGAGGTGGCCCAGGAGGCGCGGGCGCGCGCTTGGGCCGCGCGCTATGGCTGGCCGGCGGTGGCCACGGCGGAGGTGCTCTACCACACGGCGGCGCGCCAGCCGCTGCAAGACATCCTGACCTGTATCGCTCATGGCGTGCGCCTGAGCGAGGCGGGGACCCGGCTGCGGGCCAACGCCTGCCACGCCCTGTGCAGCCCCCAGGAGATGGGGCTGCGCTTTGCTGACCAGCCCGCGGCGTTGGCCCGCAGCCTGGAGGTGGCGGCGCGCTGCGATTTTTCCCTGGCGGCGCTGCGCTATGTCTACCCCTCGGAGAACCTGCCCGACGGCCGCACCACCGCCGGCTGGCTGCGGGAGCTCGCCGCCGAGGGCGCCGCCTGGCGCTTCGGTGGGGTGGTGCCTGCGGCGGTCTCGGAGCAGCTCGCCCGCGAGCTGGCCCTCATCGAGGAGCTGGACTACTGCGGCTATTTCTTGACCATGGTCCACATCGTCGATTTCTGCCGCCGCGAGGGCATCCTCTGCCAGGGCCGCGGCTCGGCGGCCAACTCGGTGCTCTGCTACTGCCTGGGGATCACCGCCGTGGACCCTCAACGGGTCGACCTCCTCTTCGAGCGCTTCATCTCCCGCGAGCGCGCCGAGCCGCCCGATATCGATCTCGACATCGAGCACGCCCGCCGCGAAGAGGTGATCCGCTTCGTCTACGACACCTACGGCCGGGAGCGGGCCGCCATGGTCTGCAACATCGTCCGCTATCGCCCGCGCTCGGCCGTGCGCGAGGTGGGCAAGGCGCTGGGCATCGCCGCCGACAGCATCGAGCGCTTCGCCAAAGCCCTCGGCTACTTCGACCACGACCTCGATCCCGCGCAGCTCGCCGCCGTCGGCCTCGCGCCCGAGGTGCCCCAGCACCGCCACTGGCTCCACTGGAGCCGGGCTCTGCTCGGCTTCCCGCGCCACCTCTCCATCCACCCCGGCGGCTTCCTCCTCGGCCACCAACCGATCTGGACCCTGGTGCCCATCGAGAACGCCCGCCGCGAGGGCCGCACGGTCATCCAATGGGACAAAGAAGACATCGAGGCCCTGGGCCTCTTCAAGGTCGATCTCCTCGGCCTGGGGGCCCTGCACCAGCTCCGCCTCTGCTTCGATCTGCTGGCGGCGCACTACCCCGGGCCGACGCCGCCGAGCATGGACGCCATCCCGGCAGACGACGCCGCCACCTACGCCATGCTCCAGCGCGCCGACGCCGTGGGCGTCTTCCAGGTCGAGAGCCGGGCCCAGATGACCATGCTGCCGCGCCTCCGCCCCAAAAACTACTACGATCTGGTCGTCGAAATCGCCCTGGTGCGCCCCGGCCCCATCAGCGGCGGCATGGTCCACCCCTACCTGCGCCGCCGCGATGGCCTCGAGCCCATCCTCCGCAAGACCTTCGGCGTGCCCCTCTTCCAAGAACAGGTCATGCGCCTGGCCATGTGCGCCGCCGACTACAGCCCAGGCGAAGCGGACCGCCTCCGCCGCGACATGGGCGCCTGGCGCTGCCCCGGTCGCATCGAGGCCCACCGCGAGCGCCTCATCAGCCGCATGCAGGCCAAAGGCATCGACCCGGCCTTCGCCGAACGCGTCTTCGCCCAAATCAAAGGCTTCGCCGACTACGGCTTCCCCGAGAGCCACGCCGCCAGCTTCGCCCTCATCTGCTACGCCACGGCCTACCTCAAATGCCACTACCCGGCGGCCTTCTTCTGCAGCCTCCTCAACGCCCAACCCATGGGCTTCTACGCGCCGGCCACCCTGGTCCAGGAGGCGCGCCGCGCCGGCGTCCACACCCTCCCCATCGACGTCGCCCACAGCCACTGGGACTGCACCCTCTGCCCCGGCCAACGCCCAGACCGCCCCGCCCTGCGCATGGGCCTGCGCTACATCAAAGGCCTCCGCGCCGAAGAAGCCCAGCGCCTCATCGCCGCCCGCCGCGCCGCCCCCTTCACCGACCTCACCGATCTCCGCCGCCGCGCCGCCCTCAGCGCCAGCGCCGAACGCCTCCTCGCCAGGGCCAACGCCTTCGCCTCTCTGGCTTTGGATCCACGTAAGGCACTGTGGCAGGTCCAGCAAGCCTTGCCGCCTCTCGCCGGGGCGCTCGCCCTCGACACCGCCGATGAGCTGCCCGACTTCCCCGCTCAGCCTCCTTGGGAGCAGATGATCGCCGCCTACGTCAACACCCAACACAGCACCCAGGGACACCCCCTGCTGGCGCTGCGCCCCTTTTTGCGCCACCAAGGCCTCCTCGATGCCCAGGCCCTGCGCCGCGTCCCCCATGGGCAACCGGCAGCCGTGGTGGGCCAGATCATCTGTCGCCAGCGGCCCCCAACGGCCAAGGGCCTGCTCTTCATGACCCTCGAAGACGAGGTCGGCCTGATCAACACCGTGCTGTGGCCGACTATCGCCGAGCGTTACAAAATCTTGGTGCGCACCACGGCCATGGTGGGCGTCTCCGGGCGCGTGCAGTCGGCCTCAGGGGTGGTCCACTTGGTGGCCGAGCGGCTGTGGGCCGCGCGCCTGGGGCAGGAAGGCGGCGCGGCCCAGGCCACCCATGGCCGCCCTCACTGAGCCGCGCCATTCGCGCCAAAGGGCCTCACGGTCAACACCATCAGCGGCGTGGACAGGGCCCCGGCGCGCAACATGCTCACCATGCGCCGCGCCGCCGTCATGGGGTCGCCGTCCTCAGCGCCGAAGTCCAACACCGCCCGGCCGCCGTCGATGCGATCCCGGATCACCGGCGCCGTCAGCACTTGGCCATCGAAGACCACCAGCAACTTGCGGCCGACGTGCTGGCCGCTGATCTCGGCCAGAGCGCGAGCACCGCGGGGGTTGAAGGTGATCATCACCTGGGGACGCTGGGTGATGGGATCGACCTCGACCTCGGCGTCTTGGATGTCGTCGCCGCTGATGAAGGCCGGCCCCGCGAGGTGGGTCCGGGCGCTGCTGTTCAGTGCGGGAGACGGGTCCTCGATGAGGAGCAGGTGATCCGGCGGCAAGGGCTGGGCCGCCAGCAACCCGGACAGGACCGCCTCGAGGGCAGCCCGGGAGGGAGCGCGCAGAAACGGGCCATCGTCCGGATCTTCCTCGACGCGCACGGAGCCAGCGTCGGCTTCCCCCAGCGCTGTCACGGCGGCGGCGACCTCCCGCATCAAGGGGGGGTGGGCGACGCTGAGACGAAAATCCAGCCGACCCGGGCGCTGGCTCAGGGCGTGAACCTCTGCCTCGGCTGCCTCTGGCACCTCCACCACGATGAGGTCGCCCCTGCGATAGACGTTGAAGGGACCCGAGAGCGCATGCTCCAGGCGCGTCTGGAGCACGGCGAGGCACGCCGTGAGCTGGGCCTCGACGTCGAGGTCCGTCGCGAAGTCAGGGACGAGGGCCAAAGTCATCTCCACGCCCTGGCGCAGCACTGGCGGCGCAGCCGCAGCCGCGGCGTCGTCCTCTGCTTTGGCGCGGCAGGAGGGGAGCGTTGCCAGGCTGAGCAGCGCCAGGCAGGCGAAGGGGCAAAAACAGAGGGACAGGTGACGCATGACGCGAGGCTCTCCACGGCGAGGGGTGAAACGCAGGGAGATGCTAGCGCGCTCGCCGCTCCTTTGACGAGGTCGCGCGTCTCAGCGATCGAGCCAGGCGGGCACGGGCAGCCCTTTGCTGCGCCGGAACTCGGGGTCGAAGAGCTGGCTCTGGTAGCGGCTGCCGTGGTCGCACAGGAGGGTGGCGATGGTGTGCCCTGGGCCCATGGCCTGGGCCAAGCGCACGGCACCGGCGATATTGATCCCCGAGGAGGCGCCCAAGAGCAGCCCTTCCTCCTGGGCCAGCCTATCCACCCAGGCCACGGCCTCGGCGTCGGGGATGCGGTAGGCCTGGTCCACTTGGGTGCCCTCGACGTTGCCCGTCACTCGTCCCTGACCGATGCCCTGGGTGATGCTGCCGCCCTCTACGTCGACGGCCAGCTCGCCGCGGGTGAACCAGGCACACATCTTGGCGCCATAGGGGTCGGCCAGGGCGATCTGGATCGAGGGGTCGATGGCCTTGAAGTAGCGGCTGCAACCGGCCAGGGTGCCGCCCGTGCCGATGGCCGAGACGAAGCCGTGCAGCTCCCCGTTGAGTTGTTGGTAGATCTCTGGGGCCGTGCCGCTGAAGTGAGCCTGGCGGTTGGCCAGGTTGTCCCACTGGTTGGCATAGAAGGTGGGTTCGCCGCGGGCGTTGCGCTCCTCGGCCAGGCGGGCGGCGATGTGGACGTAGTGGTTGGGGTCGCTGTAGGGGAGGGCGTCCACTTCGAGGAGCTCGGCGCCGCAGAGGCGGAGCATGTCCTTCTTCTCTTGGGATTGGGTGCGGGGGATGACGATGAGCACTTGGTAGCCACGGGCGCGGCCGACCAGGGCCAGGCCGATCCCCGTGTTGCCTGCGGTGGCCTCGACGATGGTGCCGCCCGGGCCGAGGACGCCCCGCGCCTCGGCGTCGAGGACCATGGCGCGGGCGGCGCGGTCCTTGACGGACATCCCCGGGTTCATCCACTCGGCCTTGGCGACGATGCGACAGCCCGTCTCGGCAGAAGGACCCCGCAGGGTGAGGAGCGGGGTGTGCCCGATGGCTTCGACCACCGAGGGCAGGGGAGTGGTGGGGCGGTCAGCGTCCTGGGCGCGGGCGGCCGCTTCTGTGTGGTTCTGGGCCATGACTTCTCTCTCGTGCGTGGGCGGCGGCGCTGGGCCGCGGTTCAAGGTCCTGTCATAAGCATGGCCCGAAGGCTTGGGAAGTGAGACAGGCCACAGAAGGAGTGACGAAGGTGCGCCGTTCTGCCTCTTCCAGGCCCGCTTTCCCCGCCCGCCCGGTTGGGGTCGGCCTTGTGTCCGCCCGATGGCCTGCTTATCCTTGGCGCAGCCGCTGACGCTGACGCGGGTCTATTCAAAAAAGGGAGCCCCATGGACAAGGACGCGAAGCGCTGCATGCTTTTTCGCCAGCCCCTCCCCGACGCGCTACCGACGGCGGAGCTCAACGAGGCCCTCGCACGCTGTTTCCATGCGGAGATGGAACGCTTTGCGCGTTACCGCTGTTCAGACCGCGCCTTGGCCGAGGACGTGGCCCAGGAGGCGCTGCTGCTGGCCATGGAGGCCCTGGGGTCTTTTCGCGGTGAAGCGCCCATTGAGGTCTGGCTCAAGCGCGTGGTGCGCACGGCGTGTCACCGCTTCACCCGCGGAATGAAGAACGATAGCGCCGCTCATAGCCCCCTTGATGCCATTCCCGAGGGGCAACTGGTGGCGCCGCAGAGCGAGGTGGCCGAGCTGAGCCTCCTCTTGGCAGAGCGGGTGGCGCGCCTGCGCGAGGTCTTGGTCGCCGTTGAAGAGCCCAACCGCAGTCTGCTGCTCTTGCACGAGGGGGAGGGCGTGAGCATCGAGGTCTTGGGGCAGCGCTTTGGGCTTAGCGCAGAGGCGGTGAAGTCGCGCCTCAAACGCACCCGCGCCGCCTTGCGCCGCCGGCTCGAGGCCGCGGGTATGGAGGCCTCGACCGGTGAGCCATAGCCGCGCTCACCCTTCGTCAGCCGCGAGGCGTGCCTTCGCGGCGTCCACCATCGAGGTCACGTCCTGGCGTACCATTGCGGCCATCCCTGCCATGGCTTCTTGCATCTCTGCGGGTGCATTGGAGAAGAAGACGGGGAAGACGAAGCCCGTGTCGAGCTGGGCGATGCGCAGCACGTCACCCTCGACCCAGAGGGCGACGCGGCAAGGCAGGGCCGGCGCATGTTCAGCGCCCATGGCGAGGGCAGCGTTGGCGTAGGTGGGTGAGCAAAGCTGGATGAGGTCGACCCCCGTGGGCAGGCTCACCGCGTGGGTGCGCGCGGCGCGCCAATCGGCCACGCTCAAGCCGGCGACCTGGGAGCCAACGCTCGCGGCGTCTTCGTGGGTGGCCACCTCGAGCATGGTCGCGATGAAGAGGGCCTTGAAAGCCTCGCGCTGGGCGCCATCGCCGCGGTAGGCTTCCGGGATGGTCAGGTCGTTGGCGATGGAGATGGGCAGGTCGCCAAAAGCGGCCATGTCCTCAGCGCTCCAGCGGGGCCCGACATCCTCTCGCGGGAAGCTGGCCCCGTGATCCGCCAAGGCCGCCGAGATCAGCCCCTCGAGCTCGCCGCGTACCTGGGCCGCGAGACCGCCCATGCCGGCGATCTGATCCGGCGTAAGGTCGCGGAAGAAGGCACCGAAGATGGCTTCGGGGTTGAGTAAGATCACCTTCACGTCGTTCCCTTCTTGATAGACGGCGATCTTGCAAGGGAGGGCGACCCCGTTGTGCGGGCCCATGCTCATGGCCTGCGCGGCGTAGCTGTGATTGCAAACCTCGATGATGCGGCTGCCGTTGGGTAGGTTGAGTGCCGCCGCTTCGGGACCGGCGCCCGCGTGTACCTGGTTGGCACCGATGACCGTCCAGTCTGCCGGGAGACCGCGGGTGGTGTCATCGATCTCGTGGATGAAATGGGTCAGGGCCTGAGTCACCTCGGCGACGCTGCTCCCTTCGACCACCGCGGCGAGGGAGTAGGGGCTGATGCCGTGGTCTTCGGGGGCCTTCGTTTCATCTTCAGAACAAGCCAGAGCGCTCCCGGCGATGACGAAGAGAAGGAACAAGATGACAGAGTTGCGACGACGCATGACAGCACTCCTTGGTTGGAACGAGAACGACGGTCTCGCCAAAGGGGGCGAATAACCTTCCTGCCAACCAAGAGCCACCGAGGCGCGGCTTGGTGGCGCCCAGGTGGTCGATTTTCTGCAAACGGAGGTGGAACGCCCAAAATCACGGCTGCGTAAGCCAAGGGCGGCCTGGCTGCGTCAGCGAAAGCCCGCGATGAGGGTGGCGAGCTGCTCGGGCGTGCGCCGGCGCCGGTAGAGCGGCGTGCTGTCGCCGGCGTAGGCGGCGAGCTGGCCTTCGAAAGTGGGCTTGCCAAGCTCGCGATAGAGCAGGCCCAAGGGCCAGGGCTCGCGCTCGCTCGCCTTGGCAAAGGCGGCGTTGCGGTCGCTGGGATCGTAGTCCGGGCCAAGGCGCGCCGTGTTCTCCTTGAACCACTTGTGGTTGTTGATCTTGTTGAAAGAGGGGCAGGACTGGAAGACGTTGACCAGGGCGAAGCCCGGGTGTCCGATGGCTTCCTCGATGAGTTGCTGGGTCAGCGCCGTTTCGCCGACGACGCTCTGGGCGACGAAGGTAGCGCCCATGGCGATGGCCAAGGCCACGGGGTTCAGAGGTTCGGCGGCGACCCCGAAGACCTGCACGTTGGTCTTCATCCCCCGCTGCGAGGTGGGCGCAGCTTGGCCTTTGGTTAGGCCGTAGACCATGTTGTCGTGGGCGATGACCGTGAGGTCCGGGTTGCGGCGGATGGCGTGGATGAAGTGGTTGCCACCCTCGCCGAAGAGGTCGCCGTCGCCGCTCTGGACCACCACCGTGAGGCCGGGGTTGGCCGCCTTGATCCCTGTGGCATGGGTCAGGGCGCGCCCGTGGAGACCGTTGAAGTAGCTGACGTCGTAGTACTGGGGGGACTTGGCGGCCTGGCCGATGCCCGAGACCATCACCAACTGCGTTGGATCGAGCTTCAAGGCGGCGAAAGCTTTGAGGACGGTGTTGCGCAGGCCGAAGTTGCCGCAGCCCGGGCACCAGGCGATGTCCACACCGGCGATGTCGAATGGGGATTTGTCCATGTTAAAGCGCCTCCTCGATGCGGGACACCAGCTCTTCGATGCTGAAGGCCAAGCCGTTGTATTTGAGAATGGGGGGGGCGAAGCTCACGCCCGTCTCCAAGCGCAACCAATCGGCGAAGGTGGCCTCCTGGCTGTTCTCCACGGCCACCCGTCGCCCCGCGCGCCGCAAGAGCGCGCCGGCGCTGGCGTGGATCGGCCACACTTGGGGGAAATGGAGATGGGCCACCTTGGGCGAAGCGAGGCGCGCCAGGGCTTCTTCAATGGCGGGGCCCGTGGAGCCCCACGCCACCAGGAGAAGCTCGGCGTCGGCTGGGCCGTGCCAGATGGGCGGGAGGGCGGCCTCCTGCACCAGGGCAAACTTGCGGAAGCGTTTGTCTTTCATCTGGAGGCTGATGCCGTCCAGGTCTTCCGTGATGCGGCCGCGCTCGTCGTGTTCGTCCGAGTCGACGCAGACGCGCCCCGGACCAAAGCCGGGGACGCTGCGCGGCGAGAGGCCACTCGGGGTGAGCTGGTAGCGCTGGTAATCGGGCTCGGCCGCCACCAAGTGGCGATCGTTGGCCAAGCCTTCGCTGGAGAGAGGCGGGACATTGTAGGTGGTGTCCACTAGGTACTGGTCGCTGAGGATGAAGACGGGGATCTGGAGCGCATCGGCGAGGTTGAAGGCCTGGTGGGTGAGGGCGAAGGCCTCCTCTAGGGTGGCCGGGGCGAAGATCGCTCGGGCAAAGAGCCCGTGGCCAGCGTAGCGCACCAGGTTGAGATCTTCTTGGGCCGTGCGTGTCGGCAGGCCCGTGCCCGGTCCCGGTCGCTGGGCGACGTGGACCACCACAGGGGTTTCGCTGATGCCGGCGAGGCTGATGCCTTCGGTCATCAGGGCAAAACCGCCGCCCGAGGTGGTGACCATGGCGCGGGCGCCGGCGTAGTTGGCCCCCAAGGCCATGTTGATGGCCGCGATTTCGTCTTCCACCTGCTCGACCACGAGGTCCGTCTGGGTCGAGAAGTGGGCCAGGGCGCTCAACACGCCCGTGCCTGGCGACATGGGGTAGGAGAAAATGGCATCACAATCGCCGGCGAGGGCGCCAAGGGCGATGGCCTGGCTGCCGTTGATCAAGATCTCTTGGCTGAGGTCGGTTGCGGGGGGCAGCGCAAAGGGGCGCGCTGTGTCCTTGGCCAGAGCCTGCCCATGGCGGTGTCCTGCCGTGGCCGCGGCGACGTTGGTCGCGATGAGGGCCTCACCTTTGGCCGAGAAGTGGGCCTCGACCACGGGTATCAGGGCCGACAGGGGCTGGCCGAGGAGGCCCATGATGACACCTGCTGCGACCATGCTCGCGGCGCGCTTGTCGCCGGCCTCGGTCGCCAAGGCGGCGAAGGGGGCCGCGGCGCCGGCACCGCTGACCACCGCAGGATCGCCGACGAGCAGCGTCTCTGCGGTGCAACGTGGGGTGTAACGGCGCACCGCCTCGGCGCTGAAGGCGACGAAGAGGTCCACCTGATGCGGCAGCGCCCTGACCCGGTGGCTGCCGAGACGCAAGGTGGTCGAGTTGGTGCCGCCGCGCACCCGCGACATCACCTCTGAGGTGGCAAAGACGTGGTAAGCACAGCGCTTCAGCGCGCGCAGGAGCACGCTCTCGATGCTCTGAATGCCCTGGCCGGCTTCACCCGCCAGGAGGATGACGAAATCGTTGGCCTGTGCCATTGCACACTCCTGAAAAGAGGTCCATCCAAGGCGGAAGATGCCTTGAAGTTGCTGGAAGCTAGCCATGCCCAAGGGGTGTGTCAACGGCTGGGGGGGGCCAAGCAGAGGTGGGTGGGGGCCTTCGACGTGTCGCCTTGTCGCCAGTGGCCTCCGCTGGGTCTGTGTGTTAGACCG
>Ga0334884_1006056_pt1 | contig 11123 bp, 11 predicted proteins | sample GraSluR1_MG_7_FD_207215 | JGI IMG/M metagenome (GOLD analysis project Ga0334884, IMG submission 207215) | Sludge microbial communities from methane-producing bioreactor in Wageningen University, Netherlands - Granular Sludge_12_05 R1 | ecosystem: Engineered > Bioreactor > Anaerobic >...
AGAACCTGACGACCGGCATCCGGATCCTCCTGATCATCGTCGGTATCCTGGCAGTGCTCATAGGATTCTATGCGCTCGCGTATCCGCTGGTCGGTGCCGTCACCATGGCGTTCTTCTTCGCCTTCTCGCTCCTCTTCCTGGGTTTTGACCGGCTGGCGGTTGCGGGCACTGCAAAAGAAGATGGATCCTGGATGAAATACCTGGCTATAATCGTCGGGATATTTGCAATCATCGTATCCTTTGCGATCCTCCTGTACCCGGGATTCGGGATCGCGCTCATCTTCATCCTCATCTCCCTGCAGCTCTTCCTGCTCGGGATAGAACTGCTCGCCGCCGGGATCACCGGAATGAGCCTTATCAGGCTCTAATTTTTTTAAAAACCTGCTGTGCCGTTGTCAATAGTGCTTGTTTTTCCCTTGAGAGAGAATTCCCCGGGTTATGTGCCGGGCCATCTCCAGCGTGAATGAGACCGTGGATTTGGATCATGGAGGTTTTTGGCAATAGCTTCACCATGCAGACTGTGAATACGGGTGTGTCCAGTCGGATATTCCTGAGTGTTTGGATTTTGGTCATGGAGATATCTGGCAATAGGTTCGCCATGCAGACTGTGAATAAGGGCGATTCCAGTCGAATATTCATGAGTATTTGGAAGCAAGTCATGGGGAGATATTTGGCAATAGGTTCGTCATGCAGATACGGACCCGTGCAGTGATTCCTGCAGCGTCCAGAAGAATTTTTCCGAGTGTTGGAGTCAATTATAACTGAAGCAAATCATGGATTTTTTGATAAAAGTCATAGTACTTCCATGGACTATGGCCGACTGTGATCAAACCCGATAGCGTAGGTGTTTAAAGATTGTCCGTACTCCCAGTTCTTCATTGATGAAATCGCCAATGAACACTGACCAGCAGGAATACAAACCGGTCTTTTATACCTCTCGTACTGGAGGGGACCGGTACCCCCCTCCCGATCTTCTCTCCGGATGGTTTTTTTAGTTCCGTATCAGTTCCAGCGACGTCCTGGCAGTCTTTCGTAACCTGCAGTCGGGGTCACTGGCAGCACGGGCGAGCACCCGCTCCGCTTCCCGGTACTTCATGGTTCCGAGGGCGGACGCAGCAGCATTCCTTATGACGCCATCTTCGCACGAGAGGGCTTTCATCATCACCGGCCCCGTGCTTTCATGACGATTTGCCCTGATACCGGCAGCGGCCGCCTCCCTCACGTACCATTTCTCCCGGGTGAGAATATCCAGGAGTTCCTGCAGCTGGCCGGGATCTGAGATTCGGCTTATCCTGTCCACGGCATCCTGGCGGACGGTCCAGTCGTCATCTTTCAGGTCACGCAACAACCGGACGACCGGGTCCGCTGGTCTTGGACTCATCACATTACAGTAGGGCATGAGAAATATATATAAACTTGGGATGGAACATTCTTTCCCATCAATTCACCGCCGGGGTGCCTGTCAACACCCACGGTTCCCGGACAGAGCCTCCCCGATCCCTCCCGAATCAGGATAATTCTATAAACTCGTACGCCGAAAATTTTCAACTGCATCTATACATGCCGACCAGAGGCAGCAAGGAGATGGTGCACTGACCAACAAGAAGCCAGTTTCGGGTGGACAGGGTGAAGAGATCATCAGGGTACGCCTTCCCAACAAGCGGAACCGCGAGATCTTCGCCCAGGCCCAGCTCATGATGGGGGCCAACCATATCCGGGTGAAATGTTTCGACGGGGTTACCCGTATGGGCCGGATAAAGGGAACGATCAAGAAGAGAGTCTGGATCAGGGAAGGAGATATCCTCATCGTGATCCCCTGGAGCTTCCAGGACGACAAGTGTGATATCATCTACCGGTATACCGGTCCCCAGGTGGAGTGGCTGCGGAAAAACGGGTATCTGTGAGATTTTTTTAGAGTGATAATATTTTAATTTGATACCCTTTCAACACAACTTTTTTGACGCCACTTATCCGTAGTATTGCATCATCGCCTGAATATTCGTTCTTCTCAAATGAATTGAAATAATTTCTCCAGGCAACCTTGTAATTATTTTGTAAATCTGGATTGTACTTGACCTCTATGGTCTCACCCGAGGGATAATCAAAAGTATCTGAATACGAAGGTAATTCACTTACTTTCATCTGGACTGTGCTTATCCCACTGGTCGCATAATTTGAATCTGCTGATATCTGTATTAATGCAATAACTAGGGTTTCTGTATCTTCATCGAAAAACCAACGTGGATTGGAAACCATCGATGAACCAGTCAAATCGCTCCAATATCGTATATGCACAGCTCCATTCTCCAAACTTATCACGGCATCTCCATTTTCAGATTGGAAAACCATCTCTCCTGGGTAAAAATCAATTTGACCCGTTGAATCTTTGATCGAAAAATATTGTGCCGATGATGGTTTAATCGACAGAGTTCCCCCACTCACCTGCAGTGACGTCTCCTGGTATGGCACATTCTTGTAGGTGAGGCTGTTTATATCACTCTGGAGAACAATCATGTTTTTCTGCATATTTCTCATATTGGCCTCCGCCTGCTGGTTTAGGAGTACAGGATAGCCGTACAGGGTGACGAGTCCGATACCGGTGATGACGATTCCGAATATGATGATGAAGCCGACAGTTTCGGAGACTGCCCGGTCATTCGAAAATAAACGCTTTTGTCTCATTATTACATCCTCATGGAAATCCTGCCGATTCATATTCAATAATATTCAAACCATGTCCGGTTGTGGAGCCCGCAACACCGAGCGTGGTCCCGATCCCTGCCAGCGAGACCTTTCGCTGAATATCCCCCCTGTAGACCACGATCTGGTCGCCGGTCAGCCCTGATTGGACGTTGACAAAATATTCCCGGCCGACGACATCGTCGGGGATGTCGAATTTTGTTGTCACATTACCTGAAAGAGATGTATCGTCAGTATAAAATGTGTCGTAAGGAGCGATTACATAGAGATCCACGACGCGGGTGCTGATACCGTTGCCGATGTCAATGAACGCGTATTCTGAGAGCTGGTCGACGGGGCGCTCGATGATGACGGAAGTGAGCGCAAGGGTGGTGATAATCATGAGGAGCATCAGTATCCCGGAGATGAAGAGATACTCTATCATGTTTGACACTGCATCCTCGGATTCATTCAATCTCAACATCAAATCTCCTCAGAATAAACCTCATTGTATTGGGTTATCCCATTATTGTAATGTATATAAAGAGTCAAATTATCTACTGACTTATTTTCATACCATACTACAGCATTTTTCCGATCAAGTGAAAGCGTGACAATGTCATCCCGATAGTTGTCAATCGTCGAAACTTTAAATCCGTCCCATCGTAGATCCATAAGCTCGGATCTCAGATCCTGGATATCGGTTTTTGGGAATTCAAGCACGCTCTCTGACGTGGTCTTTCCAACGATTGCGGATTCGGCGACGACCAGTGCGAGCAGAAAGATCGCAATGCTCACGATGAACCCCATCATCACGATCCACTGTCCCGAGTCGTTCAATCGCGCCATAACAACACCTCGACAAGGACTACTTTATCTTGGAATGGCACTGAATCGACATATACCCACTGTGTTACCTTGACAGCGTTTTCCCGGTGATAGTCTTCTGGAACCAATACTTCCGGTTTGATATTGGTGCCATCCCGATAGTATATCGTCACATTATATTTCAGGGTGTCAGTTGCGCCGTCTGTTTTCGTATTTATCAGCTCGGTATAGTTATCTCTAAACCAATCACCCCTCCAGTATGTAATGGCATTCGATAGATTACTCGGTCTTCCATTTTCAGAGGGGGTATCCATCACCACGAGTGCGTCGTGTCCCAGCTGTTCGAGCTGCATCTGGGCGACATGTTTTTCCTGTGGGGTAAATATTGAAGCCGACGAAATGACCAGGTACGCGGTAATCACCATCATGATTGCCGCTGCAACCCCTTCTATGGTGTAGAGTTGTCCGGATTCGTTCACCAGACCTTCACCTCCAATACTGCTGGGGAAAGGGGTGGATGCGCAATATTTTCAAGAACAAAAGGATTTCCATCACTAACCTTTTCGTTAAACTTCAGACGTAGTTCAATAATTGCAGGTAGCCCAGCCAATTTTTCCCGATTGAAATAGCCTTGTTCAATAAGGATCTCCAAATTGTTATTTTTGAGGTTAACAGGCGAATAATCCGGATAGGGAACTCCATTTACTAAGATTGTGGGGGATTCTGTTGGAATATCCAATGAACCTGATGGAAACCATGACATTGATTGTAAGAGCGTATCTTTTGTAAAGTCCGTTACGTTAATAATCAAGTCTTCCTGAAAAATGTCTACTTGATGTGCAGGCTTGGTTTCTTCTGGAGGATACACCAAATCGTATATGTTCATTGTAATATTAATGCCATCACTCGTATCATACTGTTTTGGCTCAATTTGTGCAACACTTGGCTTCTTTATCAGTACGGCCCGTCGGGCATACCCGTATGGGCGATTATCAGGTGGTTCTGCGCCGACACTCCAGGGGTCGTCACCGTCAATCTCTTTCAGGCTGATATGGAAATTATATGGATAATCGCCAAAGATCAATTTCTGACGGTAATCTGCAGGAAAGCAGAATTCGTCATTTGATTCGCAGCTTGGTGAAAACGACCAACTAAAAAACTTATCGATCTTTGCCTGCTGGAGAATCGCGGGGCTGTTTCGTCCTATCGACAATCCGAGACGCTCAACTTCGTCTCTATGAGTTGTGAGATCAAGGAGGTTCCAGTACACTATATTGTCTGGATTATATGGATTACCCGGATCTTCGGTCAACATTACGCCGGTACGGTATGCAACTGCGTCATAGTCGATGGTCTGGCTCTGCAGGTTGACCAGGAGCCCTGACATCATGGTAGCGACAAAAATGAAGGCGATCATGAAGATGGTAAACCCGATAATGAAATCGATTGAGAGTTGAGCATCTTCCGAGAGCCTCCATTTATCGTTCATTATTCAAGATTATATGGAAAACTTCAGATATAAACAATTATGCAAAAATCAGAATCCTCATAACTTCTTGCATGTGCCCTTTATTACTATGAAAAATTTGGGAGTTACTATTTTAAAAATATGAATATGCCATCTCGAGAACCAAGAATCGAATCACCAAAACGGAATCGTCCACCAAGTCCTCTCTCGTCTTCTCCTTCAACATAGAAAATAAAATCAACATCATCCCTTCCAGGTGGCAGGAATGGTTTTAGGTCAAACGTAAATGTCCCATGAAGGGGCACATCCGGATCTATTGTCTTTTTCCCAATCCTTGTTTTCCCCATATAACCCGGAATGCTAATGAAATACTCCTCATACCACCGATATGGCCATGGATTTGTATATCGGATCCCATCTACAAGGAATACACGATCAAACTCTACTGTAACTATGGTATCATCTATTGTTTTGACGATGTTATCATAGCCTGCTTCTTCAGTCATTATCTGTGTCTCAGACTGGTCTCCAATACAGGTAATGTACGTTGTCGGGAGTGAGAGTGTATGCCAGTCTGTCCCGTCACTGAACATGATGGTCGCATCCTGATCAAAGAGAGTGATCCTCCCGACGTTATACGAATTATTCAGGACCTTGAGATTGAAAGTTGTCTCCCATGTCTGGTTGAGCCTTATTGTACCTATATCGAAGTCTATCGCGCCAGCTGCCCAATTCGGGGTATCATCTCTCTGATGATGGTAAATTTCACTAACGGGTGTAGTGTTGAACCAGTACTTCCATTCATCCGTTTTGGGAATATAGTCGAATATCTCTTTACCATCCATGGTCCAGCTGCTCGTATTTGTCGATACCGAAACGTCATTGAAGGGCAAATCCATGCTTACCCCTACGCCGGCCTCCTCCTTCAATTCACCGGCAATATCAGTGTACACATCTTCGATATCGGTTGCAGATGCTTCGTAATATTTCCCCCCGGACGTTGTTGCGAGGAGCTCAAGGGTCTCTTTTCCGTCTTCTGACAGGCTGCTACCAAATGCAATGGAATAAATTTTTATATCGTTATCGACTGCATATCGGGAAAGATTCTGTTGCTCTTCTGATAAATCGTCAAACACATAGTGATGACTATCCAGATTACCGAATTCTGTCGGAGACCATGGGTCCCAGTACCAGCCGTAGTAATAACTATATCTCCAACCACCTTCCGAACCTCTTGCCAGCGGGTCACCATACCAGTTGTAATCCCCATCTGATAGGAGAATGACGGCCTTAACCGAATCAGATCTTCCCTTTACTGAGACATCCTTAATTGCCTCATACAATCCCCCACGCATCGGGGTACCTGAGTCAGGCACTATTAAATCCAGTTCAGTTGAAACAGCGCCCAGATCGTCAGTAAGCGATTTATCAACTGTTGCATAACCCGAATACGTTTTTGGCGTAACGTATGCATTGTCAATGTAATACCACGGATTCGAAAAGGAATTATCACCAGGGGTGTAGATCTTGCCTTTGTAGCCAAAAGTTACAAGACCCACCTGGTCTCGCGGTGTCATGCTCGCGACGAATTGCTTTGCCGCTTCGCGAATCGAGTGCATCCGGTCTGGAGTATCATACAGCATACTGCCCGATCGATCGGTACAGAGTGACACATCAATCGCTTTCGGGTGTAATGCATACCCGTTTCCGACCACCATGATGTTAATTGTAAGGGTCTCATTCCAGGAAACAACGGCAGGTTCCACATTCGTTGTAATCGAGAGAAATGGAACATTCGTCCAGTTGACAATGACAGACTGGGTAGGATATCCATCCCATTGTGCGGTTACAATACAGGAATCGTGTTCCGGTGGATCACCTAATCCAGGGAAAAAACCTGGTCGCAAATCAGCCGAAGCATATGAATCGACAGGACTCTCGTGAGGCGCGGTCGTCAGGATTATCGAAGAATCACCATAATCCCTCCATTGCGGCCCGAGACCCGAATCGTATTCATAATCCCAGGTGCCCGGAATGATCTGCAATACGACAGTTTCATCCTTGACAGGATTTCCGTAACGGTCCATGACAATGGCCTTAATGGAGGCGGTGTTCTCACCTGGAACATCCCAGCTCGGAATAAATTGCGGATTGGCCGTAAGCACCATCTGGACCGGTTCCGTGCTGGTAACTTCAACAGTAGCCGAATTTGTTGCAAAGGTTCCATCAGGCTTTGCATCACAGGCAGTCATCAGAATATCAATTATATCAGTTCTGATCTTTGGGCCATAAGTAATCTTGACCATCCCGCTGGAGTTGGTCTTTAGCTTAGTACTCTCGCTGAGGGTGGTATTCATCCAGAAGTAACGGTTCTCTACCGGATTATTGAACTGGTCCTTTAGTGTATACACTATTGTAAATACACTCTCACCGTCAGCAGGAATATTCGGGTAGGGGTCAGGAGGAGAATATGAAGAAATATCATATTCGATCGCGACAGGAACAGCTTCTCCAATTCCTTCAATATTTATATATCTGTTATCTCCTGTGAATTGAGGATCGATCGTAATACCGTTATTCCCTGGTCGAGTGTCTGCTCTCATATCAACGCTTGCGACACCGTTTTCATCGAGTTCAACCGAAATCATTTCCACATATTCATCTCCGTTCCAGAATCCCGCAGGAACCGCTTCAGGGGGGTTTGGATTGTCTGTGGATGGAGAATATACGGAAAAATTCAAATATTCTCGATATCTCCGGTTATCTACCGAATTATTGTATTGGTCTACATAATGCACTTGTATTGTTGTATTATCCCCAACAAGCATCTCAACAGGATAATCAAGCCAGTTTATTTCTTTTGGTGCCGCGTGATCTACCAGCTGGTAATGGGTACGAGGTTCCGTGTAAGTGATAGATTCGTCAGTGAATCTTACTACGCCCTGTATCTGTGCAATCCCGCTTATGGTGGATGGTTTGAAACTTGTAGTTGCCTTTCCATCGGAATCGGTAATGCCGCTTGACTTGGTTAGTGTTCCCATCCAGGGGTTGAGAACAGAAAATTCCACCTGAAGATTTGGAATTGGGTGGCTCTGGTTTAATGCCTGAACAGTGATGAGCGAGCTGGTAGTAGTATCACCTGCCACTAGCCAATCAACACTGCCGGAAATATTGACAGTATCCGGGTATCCGGTGAGTTTGATTGCGCTTTGAACAGTGCCAATTTCGGGATGATCTACCACCTCCACTGTGACAATTGCCTGCCCAAATGTATTACCTGCTTTAAAAATGGTACCTGCAATTCCATTATCATCTGTCTTTGCATCAGTGACACTGAAAGACCCCAGTGTTGGATCATCAAGAGCAAATGTGACGTTCAGATTGGGCATAGGGTTTCCAGAGTTTGCATCAACAACACTGACTACTATGGTTTCCTGATCTTCACCATCGGCAATTAGGATACCATCACCTAAAAAATTGACTTGCACCAATGGTATTTGACCTGTATCCCCCGCAACGCCTTGGACACTGAAACCAATGAGCACGAGGACTACACACAGCACCAGATAATATTTCATTACAGTTCCACCCTCCAGAATAACAGAAGTCTGTCTGATTAATATTTATATATATGGATAAATGCGTTAAAAACCGAGATTCAAGATTTTTTCGTCAAAATATTCCAAAATTGAAGGTATTTTATTAAGAGAATTTTGAGAATAAACAATGCTCCCGTTCGTGTTCAGTTATAAAAGATCCCCGGTGAATCACGTGAATGAAATTTACAGCCCATGCAACTCTTCCACCCTCTCCATCGTCGTTGTGATCTCCCCCTCCATGAAAATGATACCATACTCGAACCTTTATACCTGGTGTGTTCGGTTGCCAGACACCCCAAAACAAATACAACGACAATAATCCCCCTACCCCCCACCACCACCACCCCAAAACCCCTCACCTCCTCCTCATTCCCAATTCCCTACTCTTAATACCTCTGTGGCAGAATCCTTCAATCACGGAGTATTACCACATGACAAAACCCCTCACCCGTGAGCTCGCACCCGACGAGTTTTCCCTCGCAGAGAATGTCTGGGAACAGTACCGTGGCCAGAAGGCCGATCCGAAGACCGAACGAATCTTTGGCGTATTCGACGACGGCGACCTTGCCGCGACCGCCCGCTGCACTCGCCACCCCGGCGGGCTCGAGATGGACTGCGTCTTCACCCTGGATGATTACCGGGGGAAGGGGTACGCCCGCCATGCGGTGCAGGCACTGCTTGATGCCTGCGGAAAGGAGCCGATCTATATCCACTCGACGCTCGTGCTCCGGACCTTCTACGGCTCATTCGGGTGGCGGTTCATCGCCGAGAAGGAGATGCCGCAGTCGATCCGCGACCGGTTCATCTTCTGCTTCGGGGAGATGGAAGGGTGCAACGCGATCCCGATGGTGCGGGATGCGGCGTAGCTGATGTTTTCAGAAACGCACAAGATCGGACTGGAAAAGGAACCGCCCGGGGAGAGGACGATCACTTCCCCACTGATCCCGGCGATAACATTCAGGATGCGGTGCTAGTAAATCCCGTGGAACTACCTGAAATCCGGATCACTTTTTTATCGAAATAATCACTCGATGTCTATCTCTTCTGCGTGATCGTAGTGATGTGTGATTACCACCAATTTCAAAGATTACGAAGTTCGTGCCTGTGGAGGTGGCCCGGTGATGAAGCCTGTTCATCAAACAGGTGAGAATGCATTCTTACCAACTGTCCGGGTATGCGTCATCGCCCATTACCATCGGTTTGGATCCTGAATCCCTCAGAACGCCTGACCGGATTCCCGGATAAAAAAACCGAACAAGGAAAAATAGGCTCTTCGCTTCCTGGTGTGGGTAGGAGTGATGAACCGGATACGGTTTGTGGGGGCTATCCGCCTCCACACCCCCACGTGCGATGCCACACCGCTGCCCGAAAAAATACCGCGAGGCTGATTTACAGTCAAAATTTGAGCAATTGGGTACGAGTTATATGAGGACGTCCCGGCGGCGGTTGAAGTGACTGAATCGGTATAGAGATAACAATTCGATTCAGTCTCCCCACACAAAACAGCGAGGAGGCGAAAAAAGATATTTCCCGCCGTCTCCTCACCAGTCGTCCGGGCACGAGTCGGCGACCACCCCACGCTCGTAGGCCCGTGCACCCTGGTCCCTCATGGAGCCCTGCCGGCTCTCCAGCATCTTCATCGCCTGCTTGAGCTTCGTCTTCAGCCTGATGTTCTCGGACTCGAGCCGCCGGACCCGCCGGTACAGGGGCTCGTTTCCAGACGCTCCGCAGAGGCTCGCGATGTAATGCCGGAGGAACCGATCCGCCCGGTTCTGCCTCCGGGGGATCCACTGGATGTCGATGTCGAGCTGGTTCTGGACGATTATATCCTGTATCTGGCAGCACTTGCGCATGTACGACGGGTGGCGGATCTTCTTCTCGAGCGTCAGGTTCCAGACCGCCACCTGGCTGTCGGTCATGATTCGCGCCTTCCCGTGCGAGGGCAGGTTCTCGAGCGCCAGGATGATGGCGTTGAACTCCGCTTCGTTGTTCGAGGCGCCGCGCTCGTACGAGAAGAAGACCTCCTCGCCGGGGAACAATGCGACGCTGTGGCCGTCCCCGCTCCCGTCCACCAGCACGTCTATTCGTCCTGACACGGTATATGCACCTTCCTCATCGGAATCAGAAAATCGGTGTATTTTTCGAAAATCGAGAGAATTTTGGGAGAATATGGTGAAAAAAGCGCGAGCATGGGCAGCAGTGTGCCACCCGGGGGGTGAGGGCCATTCCGACGCGGTCTCCCTTTCAACCGGTTCTCTCCCGTGAATTGTTCTATACTGAAAAGAATTCTCTTTATTCTATTTAACCATTTTCCTTTACCGGATCGGATTTTTGGGTGAGAATACGATGGTGATGGGAGATCAGGGCAATAATCGGGTCAATACAAAATGGTCCCTCTGACCTGGAGGGCAGGGGCAAACCATGCCCATCCTCAGGAGAAATCCGGTTTCATACCGGTCGATATGCGGTCTTTCAGGCCAAAAATTGCGGGCGGAAAAAAGTGTGGCAAACCCCAGACGCCGCCTCATTTTTCTCCATGAAATGGCTTT
>Ga0334884_1006059_pt1 | contig 11118 bp, 7 predicted proteins | sample GraSluR1_MG_7_FD_207215 | JGI IMG/M metagenome (GOLD analysis project Ga0334884, IMG submission 207215) | Sludge microbial communities from methane-producing bioreactor in Wageningen University, Netherlands - Granular Sludge_12_05 R1 | ecosystem: Engineered > Bioreactor > Anaerobic > Unclassified...
AGATAATGTTATAAAGGTTCTCCTGGCTGTATGGGTGGTAATCAGTTTATGTTTGGGCGTTTTTATATCTGTTCTGGTGGCACCTCTGTACCTTTGTATTGTTATCGGCTCGTTGATCTTAGCCATTTCAGCCAGGGTTTTAAGATCAAGATTAAGCTTCTGATTAGTTATTACAGGCAATTTGTTGTTATATTTTTTAAGAATTGCCAATGCCCGGGGTATCAGTGGTATGGTTAGTATTTCACGGGTCTTTTGTGTACGGAGATTTATCTCATTATCATTTATATTGCTATTGTCAAGCGCTGCAATATCACTGAATCGAAGCCCGGTAAAGCAACCAAAGCAAAAAAGATCTCTCGAACGGTCAAGCTCGCTGTCAGATATTTCCAGATTATAGAGGGTATTGAGCTCCTGATCTGTAAGGTATATTATTTCTATATTTTCCCTGGTTACCTTGAATTTCTGATATTCAAGATTGCGGTTAAATTCATTATCTGTTGCCCAGTTAAGGAACGATTTAAGGGTTTTTATATGTTTGCCGACTGTATTGTTGGACAATTCCTTTTTGGTGATCAGATATTCAACGAATTCATCATAGAAAGAGTTGTTAATAGAGCTAAAATTAAGAGAGATGTTATTGTTAGTGCTGAAATCCTTCAGGCTTTTCAAAACCACTTTATAGTTTTTTATTGTTCCGGTTGTCTTTGTGCTTTCTGAAACTTTGGTATACTTATCAAAAAGTGACAGGAAAGTGTTTTCCGTAAATTGATTCGTTTCCTCCAGGAATTTCCGTTTTATGTAATCAGCAGTAACAGGTTTGTTGTCAGTCTTTGCATCCCTTGCTATCTTCTTTATTTTGCTGACTAGACCTTTAAGATAATTATCAAGGGTTGAATCATCATTATATGAAGGCTTGATAAAAGATGATTTGGATTTGCTCCAGAATTTTGGATCGATCTTTTCTCCGGTATAATATCTGAAACGTTCATTCTTATGGTCAAACTGAAGCATGATAGGGACCTGCCCTTTTTTATCAATTTTACTTTTATTAAGATATAAGGAAACATTTGCCATAGTGATTGAATTTTTATTTCATAAAAATAGTAATTAATTATAATGGGGGACCTATTGGGGGACAAAAAAAGTTAATTTTATGATATTTTTAGTTAACTTAAGTTTACAGATAAAAGTTCTATAACGTTGAAATAATGAGATTGTGCGGATAAGTTAAGTAAATATTGTGATTTCCGTGATTAACCAAATTCGAGTCGCCCCGGGATCACACCTGTAGAGGCGCTCCATGGAGCACCTCTTTAAAATTATTGCTTTTCGCTTTCTTTTTTTATTGCTTCGTTCATAAGATAAAAACCTTCCTGTGTCTTGTTTAGCATTTTCCCCATCACACTTGCCAGGATTCCGCTAAATACTTCACCATGAATGAATCTGGTCTGATTTTCACGAACTTTCTCAAGAATAAAATAATGTTCACCGTCAAAAATCCCTTTTATTCCCAGTTGCCCTTTCCATCTGAATTCCTTGTTCGTATCAAACTTTAAGATTACTGGTTTGAATGTCATCCCATTACTGCCCGGGGGCTGTAGATGTACAAGAATTTTGCTGCCGGCAGTTTTTTCTCCTTTAATTGATTTAATAAAGGGATTCCAGTAAGGGTGCTTTTCAAAATCCGTTAAAACTTGCCAGACTCTCTCCGGATCAGTATCAATTATAATTTCAGTCTCTATTCTTTTCATTTCTTTATGATTTTCTTAATGCCAGCTAACTTATTTTGAACAAAAAAATAAATAGTATTTAATTCATAGAGGTTTGATCAAATTTTATTATTAGCATGAATAAAATCAGGAATAAATTGTCAGTTGCTCTTTAAACAGAATAACATTTATGCTGCTGTGAAAGTTCAAACCTGAGAATTATTCATGTTTGGATCTTTCAGAGATGAAGAGTGAAAGTTGGTTGACAACGGAGGTGTCAGCGTCAAGTAGCACGGGCAGCACTCCGGGCAGGTGGATCGGAGCTGATCAGGCAGCACATAAAGGGTTGAATTCCGATTGATAGATGATTAATTTAAGTTTTCAATAAATATTTGCTAAAATTATCAACTCTTAGGTTTTTTATTCCGATTTTTATGATCATGAGAGTAGGTGAAACCTGAAAAAAAATCCAAACAAAATGAACAAAATGCTGATAATCGTTTTGCTGTTTACACTTACAGCAATTAGTATGAGCCAGGCCCAAATCAGTCAGCCTGCCATAAAAGAAGATTTCAGACCCTCGGTCCTGAACCAGCCGCAGCAGGATTATCCTATGGTTAATTCCCAGGGATATGCAAGATTCCGCATTGTTGCCCCGGAAGCAAAAAGCGTTGTTGTAAGCCTTGGGGCAGGAGGCACACGCGGAGGCACACCACTTGCCAAAACAGGTGATGGTTCATGGATGGGGACTACAGCAGGACCGCTGGAAGAGGGATTCCATTACTACCGTATTACGGTGGATGGTGCAACTTTCAATGATCCGGGCACCTATACTTTCTATGGCTCCGTCAGGCTTGAAAGTGGTATAGAGATTCCGGCTCACGACGAGGATTTTTACGCCCTTAAAGATGTTCCTCATGGCAGGGTGCAGCAGATACTTTTCCCATCCCCCGGCACAGGCACCTCACGGCGTGCATTTGTTTACACTCCTCCTGATTACGACAAGGACCAGAAAATGCGTTACCCGGTGCTTTTCCTGCAGCACGGCTGGGGCGAGGATGAGACAGCCTGGACAAACCAGGGCCGGGCTCATCTGATCATGGACAATCTTATTGCCCATGGAAAAATAAAACCATTCATAATTGTAATGACTTATGGTATGACCAACGATGTCAAAATGGGAGGCCTCAGGAATTTTGATATTAAACCCTTTCAGACAGTATTACTGGACGAATTGATACCTTACATCGATGCCAGCTTCCGTACAATTCCGGATCAGCCTCATCGTGCCATGGCAGGCCTTTCAATGGGCGGCATGGAAACCCGCACAATAACGCTTGCCAGACCCGATGTGTTCTCTCATTACGGCCTTCTCAGCGGTGGCACTTATACTCCTGAAGATATTAAGGATAAATCGAAGGTTAAACTGATCTTCCTGAGCTGCGGCAGCTTTGAAAATCCGGATGGTGTGAGGAATGCTGCCACTGCACTGAAAGCTGCCGGCATAAATGCCGTTTCATATGTGTCGGAAAATACCCGTCATGAATTCCAGAACTGGAGAAGAAGCCTTTATCAACTTGCGCAACTACTGTTTCGGAACTAGTTAAGAAATTGATCCACTGATGTCAACTCTCCTGCCTGACCTGTCAAGAAATTCTGCGATGCCCGGGAAGTGTAACATTAAAACCTTTTACCCTGAGAATAACCGCACTGATAAAGAATATGAAGACAATCAATCTGACTTTGCTGATACTTCTTGTTTTTTTTAAAGCAGCACCTGTGGCAGCCCAGGAAGAAACTGCCCGGAATCCCATAATCTTTGCCGACGTGCCCGATATATCAATTGTGCGGGTGGGTGGCTCATATTACATGAGTAGTACAACCATGCACATGTGCCCGGGCGTACCGATAATGAAATCGAATGATCTTGTTAACTGGAATCTGGTTAACTATGCTTACCAGACTCTGGGGGACAACGATGCCCTTAATCTCAATAACGGGAGGAATGCTTACGGAAGAGGATCATGGGCAAGCTGTATTCGTTATCATAATGAGACCTTTTATGTTTCAACTTTCTCTTCGACAACAGGGAAGACCTATATCTGGACAACGAAGGATATCGAAAAGGGCCCCTGGGAAGAGATATCATTCAGCCCGAGCCTCCACGATCACACACTGTTTTTCGATGACGATGGAAGAGTATACATGATTTATGGAAATAAAAGACTAACGCTTGTTGAGCTTAACGCTGATCTTTCCGGAATTAAGGAAGGGGGTATAAATCAGGTTGTTATTGAGAACTCAAGTCTGCCCTCGGGAACCGGCAGCGGGCTGGGAGAAGGATCTCAACTGTTCAGGTACGATGGCAAACTTTATCTTTTTAACATTACCTGGCCAAAGGGTGGTATGCGTACCGTAGTTGTCCACAGGGCCGATAAAATTACAGGTCCCTGGGAAGGAAGGCTTGTGTTTCAGGATAAAGGGGTGGCACAGGGCGGAATGGTTGACACGCCCGATGGAAGGTGGTTCGCATACCTTTTTCGTGATTACGGATCAGTGGGACGCATACCTTATTTAGTTCCGATGAAATGGGAGGATGGATGGCCGGTAATCGGAGTCAATGGTAAAATGCCCGATTATCTTGACCTTCCTGTTAACAAAGGTCTGATACCGGGAATAGTCGCTTCCGATGAGTTCAAACGTAAAAAGGGAGAACCGCCTCTGCCGCTTGTCTGGCAATGGAACCATAATCCTGTTAACGACCTGTGGTCTGTCACGGTCCGGAAGGGTTTCCTGCGTCTCACCACCGGGCGGATTGATACGCTATTCGTTCAGGCCCGCAATACTTTGACACAGCGGACATTCGGTCCGGAGTGCGCAGGTTCGGCCGCAGTTGACGTTACAAACATGAAAGAGGGTGACTTTGCAGGACTTGCGCTGCTGCAGAGAAAATTCGGTCTGGTGGGAGTGAAATACGAAAACGGCACAAAACGGATTGTAATGGTCAGTGCCCGGTCCGGAAGGCCTGTTGAGACAGAAAGTGTACCATTTACACTAAAAACAGCTTACTTCAAGGCTGTCTGTAACTTCAGGGACCTGGCTGATGTGGCAGATTTCTTTTACAGCCTTGACGGGGAAAAATGGATACCTATTGGCAGTCAGCTTAAGATGGAATATTCAATGCCTCATTTTATGGGCTATCGCTACGGGCTTTTCAATTATGCAACGAAAACTCCGGGAGGCTATGTTGATTTTGACTGGTTCAGGATAGGGGAAGAATAAAATCCGGATCATATTATGGAAGACATGAAACCTCCATGTATTTTTATACGCAAACACAATAGTATAATAATTAACTACATGGAGGTTCCATCATACCATTAAAAAAAATTATTATATGATGAAAAAAAATATTTTTGAATTGTTTGATTATGGCTTTCGGGGAGCCATGATATTTGGAGATCCGGTTAATGAGCTGATGAACGGGTTAATGAATACCTCAGGAAAGCTCTCGGGAAGACTTACAGCCAAACGTTAAATGACATTTTAAGAATGCTGATCATCTTTGAATGATGTGTGTGCCTCTGGTAATACCTGATTCGTTGAACGAATCCACACTGAAATAGTATGTTACTTCTTTATTTAATCCGGGAAGAAGGACATAATTATCCTCATATACCATAATGGATGAGTAAAGCTTGTTTTTATCGATCCCGTAGTTAACAACATACCCGGTTGCATTATTATCCTTCGGCCATTCAACAGTTGCTCTTCGTGCATCAATTTCATCCCTCGTGACGGTGAAATACTTTATTCCGGCAGGAAGATCACCCTTCCGCAGGCCGAAGATTCTTAAACCGGAGATTGAGAATTTCCCGTCAGGCACTTTAACATTCTCAATTTTGATATACTTTGCGTTAACAGGTTTAACGAGTTCGCAATAATCATGGCATGCATCTTCTGTATTACTGCTTTTGTCAGCAATAACATACCATGATTTGTTATCTGCCGATCCGAGTATCCGGTAACGATAGTAAATCTCTTTGCTGTCGGGCTTAAGGTTCGATTCCTGATCGGCGAAATTCACCTGGATGGCGTTTATGGTTACATTGTCATCCAGTTCTACCGACAACCATTCACCCGGATCTCCTGTTGAAGCAGACCACCAGGTTCTGATATCTTCATCGAAAGCATTTTCAACGGGATATCCTTCAATTGCAGAAGAGGCTTCCGCTTTCTTTTTATATGAAAGGATCATCCACCCTCTGAAAAGATCTTCCTTTTCAAAATCGATTCTCCGGTTGGGCATTGTCGTCGGATAATCACCGAAAGCTGTGAAGGTTCTCATAACAGCGTCCTTGTCGAAAGCAGCAGGGAATAATCCCAGCCGGCGTTCAAACATATGGCGTTTTGAGATTGACATTGTTGAGACGCGCCAGTAATTTCCATATTTATCCTGAAATGTTGTACTGTGTCCTGCTCCTCCTGCAAACCCTCCGGGTTTATATGAGAAGGGACTATATTTCTCATATTCGTACGGCCCCAATGGTGAACCTGAAGTATAAACACCGTCAGCATAGGTTTTAAACTCGGTCCCGGGGGCAGCGTATTGCAGGTAATACCGGTTATTGTGCTTTGTCATCCAGGCTCCCTCGTTCCAGCCGTTCCGGTTAAGCTCATGCTGTTCACCGGGTACCTCCCAGCCGTATTTTTCCGGATTATGCCTGATCAATACCTCTGGTTCTGACACAGCCTGCATTCTTGAATTGAGCCGAACTCCATAGATTGGCTGAACATCCGAACATCCCCAGTAAAGATATCTTTGCCCGTCATCATCGCGGAAAAAGTGCGGATCCCAGATTGCAAAAGGCAGGGTGTCGGGATAAGCCTTCCAGTCATCCCGGAAAGGATCGGTTGAATAGTGGAATGGTTTTCTGATTCCTGCCGATGCAATATAAAATACTGTGTCATTTATTACTATCGCATCCGGGGCATAGTCTTCTATCGGAAGAGTACTTATCTGCAGATATTCCCATGTAAGCATGTCATCAGAAATCCAGTATCCGCCGCCATGAGATGCAAAAAGAATGTACTTGTCCTTATAGCTTATCATTGCCGGATCAGCTGATTCCCTGTAAGAGAGATATTTACTGAACTGAAACCTGTAGTTGAGATTAAACGGATTACAATAGGTTTCTTCTTTTTCAGGGGTCTCCCTTGAACAGGACACCAGGATGAGGAAGCAGAATACAAGTGTCTTTTTCATTTTAATTATGATATCAATGCATATGGTCATTAAAGTTAAATATAATATTGTTATACTCCCCCCTGAAGGAGATGCTTTGTTAAATTCATGACTCCGTGTAAAAGGTTTTAGTTTTCCAATCTGAGAATGTGTAATATACGGCCCGGTTATGGAAGATTAAAATGCTCAAAACTTAAATTGCCATCATTGACCATAAGTTTCATAAACCCTGCAAATTTATATCCGTCAACAAGGGCATCGAGTGAAATGTACTTTGTGCCGCCGAACTCCCTGTAATCTTTCTGATGGTCATGTCCTGTTATAACCATGTCGACCCGGTGTTCGATAAACAGCTCTTTCAATGCATATAGTTCTTCTGGGTTCGGAGTGGTTGTTGCAATCTTTCTGAACTGAAGGATATTGTTATGTGTAAAGATTATACAGCGGCGGTAATCTGGCCGTTGTGTTTTCAGGATCTTTGAAAGCCAGTTATACTGGAGGTCACCCAGAGTACCGCCAGCAGTGTCGAGACAAATAAACAGATCGGTCCCTTCGGGGGTTTTTACATAAAACAGATAAGTGCTGGTTCCAAACAGTGAATGAAATTGTTTCCATCCGTCAAAATAGATGTCATGATTTCCTGCCACAGGAAATGTAAGCAGTTCATCCCTGTCGGGCAGGGCATCATAAAAGACCTTATAGTCAACTGCATGACCGGTGGTCAGGTCTCCAACCATAACTGCCGAAACAGCATTGTTTTCTATTGCATTCCTGAAGAAGTAATTCAGATTATAAGTGGTACCTGTGTGGCTGTCGGCCATAACATAAATCAGATAATTGTCCTGGCCTGTTGTTATTTCCTTATACGGGTTAATATTGTTCCAGGCCATTGACTGCGTGAATCTTTCATTTGCATTTTCATAGGAGAGAAAGAATCCCCGGAATTCAAATATATCACAGGAAGAACATGCGAGAATCAGCAAGCCCGCCAGGGGCCTTATATTTAAAATAGTTCCCATTGCAATCCTGTTCTGAAGAAAAATCCGAAAGAATCGGCACTGATATTAAAAACTCCGGCGGTTTTATACCAGGCTTCAGTGTAAAGCGTTAAAGGAAAATTCAGCCTGTATCTCGCGTGAAGGGCAAGCATGGGATTAGTGTCCTGATTAATGAGGAAATGATCGACATTGGTTAACGCAACCCCGGTGTTCCATTTGTTATTGTTGGGTTTAAGGCTATAGGCAATCCTGTACATCAGGTTCCATTTTTCTCTTAGTTTTGTGCCGACGTCCAATTCATAATTTTCTGTCGCTACTTTTGTCAGATGGGATGTTCTGAAATTGGTGCCGAGCAAATAACTGAAATGCTGTGATTCAGTATTTATTGTAACTCCCCAGTTTGCTTCATGAATCAGCCTGGATAGCAGGTTGTACATATAAAAGGCATTCGCTTCAAGAGCCTTGGTCTTTATTTGAAATGCCCTGGTAAGCCTAACCTTTGCACCTGAAAAGAAATGAGGATTATGGCTTTTAAGATCGAACTGATTTGCGTATACCAGACAGGTGTTTCCTTTCCGGTAGCTGGTGGTGACTGCGGATTTGATAAACATTCCTTCTGATACATTATTTCTGCCTAAATCATTATGTGCTTCAATATTAAGCTGAGCATCAATCATTTGCGCCACAAACAGCATTAGAAGACACGATATCGAATATCTCAAACGCAACAATATCAGGTTTTTTCACAGGTTTAATTCATAACGTTCTCATTTATTTAATTGTTGTATGACGAGCTGAAATAGTGTCAAACGGTAAACGCTCATGCTATGTTCTTTTCACACCCTGTGTGAAAAAACTTATTAAAACCGCCATTGAGTAACGGATTGCACTGTCTACCTGCCGATTGTCTGTCCCTTGCTGTCGCTCTCTAAATCTATCTGGTGTCCTATTTTTTTTATATTCCTTCCTTTATTGAATCTGTAGGAATACTGGAACTGCAACCAGCCTGCAAAATCAATACCTGTTATATTGGTCGAGGTATAAGCAGGTGTCTCGGTCTCGATTTTCTGGTAATCTATTTGTTTCGAGAAAGGGAGAAGCCAGAACAATCCAATAGTATGGTCCTTGAGCTGATACTGGCCGCCAAAGCCATAAAGCGGAAGAGTATGCGTCTTTGATTGTGCATTAATATTTAGCCCGTTATACTGCAGGTAGGCAAATAGTGTAGTTTTTTTCTTTTTATCAAGATTAGCAAATGCAGTACTGGTTATTGTATATGAAAAATAATCCCTTGCAGGTATTGTAAACGTACCCTCAGTATATTCCGAATAGTGCCCGTGATATATCCTTGCACTGATATTAGCATACCATAACATTGCATTAAAACCTCCGCCTGATTCATTACCGCTGAGCAGGTTGAAAGGTTTGGCTATCGTCGTCAGTGCACCGCTTATCGGAGACAGTGTTATACTGTACCGGCTGCTTACCCTGTCGGAAAAATATTCATTATAAACATACGGTGAAAAGTAGTTGCTGCCGAAATTCCATGTATAGGTAAGTTGCAGTCGGTCGCGGTAGTCGGGTCTGAGATCAGGATTACCCTGTGTAATATCATACGACTGACCGACTCTCCAGTATGGATTCATATCATAGATCCCCGGCCGGTTGATTCTCCGGTTATAGGTAAGCTTCAGGTTATGCGACGCAGAGAATTTATATTGGATATTGGCTGCAGGGAGGATACAGGAATAATCAGGTTTTGTGACAGAATCAGCCATGATATGGCTGTTTTCAACCCGCAGCGAAGCCTGAAGACCGAACTTTTTAAGGTTCATGGCAACCCCCGCATAAGCCGAATTCCTGAACTCGGAATATTCAAACAAATTGCTTTCTTCCTGTTTGTCTATTTTAAAATCGTAATCCAGCTGCTGGTAATAGAAGTGATAACCTGCTTCTATTTTTACATTCATTCCGACAGGATATACATAATCGAGTTTTGTTGAAAAGTAATTCCGGTCATTCAGATCGTCTGCAACCCTTGAATAGGTGTCGAGAACAACATCACTGTTGTACGGATAGCGGGTATTTGAGAAAAAGTTACCAGAGACAGATTTAAAAATATAATAAGTTGCCTCAGCAGTGAATTCCTCGACAGGCTTTTTGAAACTCTTTTTATAAAATAGTGAAAATGCTGTTTCATCACTATGCAGTTTACTTGTCGTTAGTGATGTAATCGTATTCAGAGGATTATTACTTTTAAGAAGAGTTGTGGTACTGGGAAAATCGACATTCTGTTGTATCGGTTTATAACTGACGTTGAAGCTCAGGTTGTTCCGGTCGTTTATATAATAATCCATTCCGGCGTTCACTGATCCCAGGGAGACCTTTATCTTTCCGTCCCCGTTAGTAACGGTTGCCGAATCAATTGTTATGAAACGGCTTTCAACAGTCGGGCTGATATTAAGTCCTTGGGCTATATAGGATCCGGTTAAGTAGAAGGTTACCTTTCCTAATGAATAATCAACACTACCCTGTGTTACGCTTGTGACTTTATGGAACGGCTTAATGGCTTCCATGAAATTACCGCTAACCCCATACCTCGCCTCTTTTTTCAGTATTATGTTTATGACCCCGTCTATATTGCCTTCATATTTCCCCGACGGATTGTTTATTATTTCAATGCTCTGGATGTCAGTCGGAAGAAGCCTGGCAAGATATTCCCTTTCGCGCTGTCTGCCATCCACCTGGATTATGAAATTGTTGCTGCCATTGAGAGTTATATTGTTCTGGAAATCGACAGTAACCTGAGGAATTTTCTTCATGAGATCATATCCGTTGCTCGTTGATTTTGAAACAACTTCAGGTATGGTATAAACAGTACGGTCAACCAATTCTTTGCCCTTAAGCCGTTCGCCAACCACCATTACCTCATCCAGGGCTGTTGTTATTTCTGCCAGGTAAATTGTATCAACAACAATCTCCTTATCTCCTTCACTTATTGTAAGTGCTTTTCCGGCGGGTCTGTAACCTACAAAAGTTGCCCTGATAAAATAATTCCCGGATTTAATTTTCTCAAGGATATATTCTCCGTCAGTCAGGGTTATCACACCCGTGACAATCGCTGAATCAGGTATCTGAAGCAGGGCAACAGAGGCGAACTGTACCG
>Ga0334884_1006061_pt1 | contig 11114 bp, 7 predicted proteins | sample GraSluR1_MG_7_FD_207215 | JGI IMG/M metagenome (GOLD analysis project Ga0334884, IMG submission 207215) | Sludge microbial communities from methane-producing bioreactor in Wageningen University, Netherlands - Granular Sludge_12_05 R1 | ecosystem: Engineered > Bioreactor > Anaerobic > Unclassified...
CGAAGGTGAGGTGATACTTGGTTGTACACCAGTGGGTGACGAATTAAAGATATTCGTTTCCGACACCGGAATCGGTATTGGCAAAGAATACCAGACAAAAATCTTTGAATATTTTTCGCAGGAAGATCAAAGCAGTGCCAGACGTTTTGAAGGAAGCGGCCTGGGTTTATCCATAGTTAAAGGCATTGCACGGGTACTCGGAGCTAAAATTGAGCTTGTTTCAGAGAAGGGTAAAGGCTCTCAGTTCAGTTTGATTTTTCCGTTGAACGAAACAAACATGGGTAATAAGGCCGACACAACAGAGCTCCTTGCCTCATCTCCGGTGGTTTTGATTGCCGAAGACGAAGACTCAAATTATTTTGTATTGGAACTTTTGATGAAACAAATGGTTGTGGCAGAGGTTTTAAGGGCAGTCGATGGCAAAGAAGCTGTGGCACTAGCACAAAAACGTGACGATATCGGACTGATACTGATGGATATAAAAATGCCCGAAATGGATGGGATTGAAGCAACAAAGCTTATCAAAGCCAATAGGCCTGATTTGCCAATTGTTGCCATCACAGCTTTCGCCATGAGCGGAGATGAACACCGGATTGTTGAGGCGGGTTGCGACGATTATATGGCCAAGCCCATTTCGATGAAATTGCTCAGCGAAAAACTCAAAAAATTCGGACTAAAACTTAAAGGATAGGCTGTTGCCATTTGGAATAACAGCCCGAAATCGCTAAATTTGAATTTTATGACGAAAAAGTACAAGAACAGAAATGCAGAGTCGCTTAAGTTGAAAAAGGATGCCAGCCTGCTTCATGCCTTATTCGATAATCATCCCAATGCAATGGTTTTTGTTGATGATAATTTCAAAGTTCAGTTTTTCAACAAAAAAGCAGTCGAAAGTGCATTGTTCTTCGAAAAGAAGCAAATGAAGCTGGGGGATGATATCCATGACTTTGTTACCGGTGAGGATCCCCAAACTTTTAACGACCTTTTTCAAAAAGCTTTGAATGGTCGTCAGCAATCGTTTATCAAGACCTATACGGTTGAGGATAAGGCATATTACCTTCAGTTTGATTTTCAACCGGTAACAGATCTGGAAGCATTCAATGGCGTATTTCTGCAGGTGAGCAATGTAGCTTCAAACCTGCAGGTTCTGCACAATGTTAGTCTTACCCAGGCCGCACTTTACGAAAGCGAGCAACGCTACAAAATGCTTGTCGAAAGTGCATTTGATGCCATTTATGTAATACGGGATTATAGGTTCGAATACGTGAACAAACGCTATGAAGAACTTACCGGGTATAGTTTCAAAGAAGTAACCGATCCTGATTTTAACATCGCACAAACACTCACTGATAAAAGTAAATTCATTATGGAGGAACGCTTCGAAGCACGCAAAAATGGTAAAAACATTCCCTCTAAATACGAGTTTCAGGTGAAGCGAAAAGATGGTAAAGTTGTGGATGTGGAAATATCTACAGCCCAGCTAAATGCAGAAGAAGGTGTGGTTGTTTTGGGCATCATGCGCGATATTTCGGACCGCATCGAGATACAGCAGGCACTTAAGCGCGAAAGAGCTTACTTTAAACATTTGTTCGAAAGCATTCCGTTTGGTGTTGTGATTCTCAGCAATCAGGATGTGGTGCTGGATTGCAACCAAACATTTTTAAAGATGTTTGCTTACAAAAAGACCCAGGTAATTGGCAATCCGATCAACGACCTTATTGTCCCGGATTTTCTTAAAGATGAAGGAAATGGGCTGACAATTGATGCGGCACTAGGTAAGGTGATTATTTCGGAAACAACACGCAAAACTGCTGATGGTAACTTGATGCAGGTATCCATTCATGGTCATCAGGTTACCCAGCCCGATGGCAGCCAGATTATCTTTGGAGCTTATCAGGATATTACTGACCGCAAAAAAACCGAACAGGCACTGGAGCAGGAACGCGAGCTTATGAATGCACTGATGGATACCATTCCAGATACGATTTATTTTAAGGATACCGGAAGTAATTTTCTTCGGGTCAACAAAGCCCAACTTAAAGCTCTGGGTGTGAACAAACAAGCTGATGCCATCGGGAAATCAGATTTCGACTTCTTCGACCACGAACATGCACAGCGTGCCTATGAAGAAGAACGCAAGGTGATGTCGATGGATAAGCCGCTGATAAACAGAGTTGAAAAAGTGGAGACTGCTGTCGGAACGCGATGGTTTTCGGCTACTAAAGTCCCCTTAAAGAATGGAAATAAGGAAATAATAGGTCTCGCTGGTATTTCGCGCGATATCACCGAATTGAAAAGCCTGGAAGAAAACCTGCGCAAAAATGAAGCCTACCTGAGTGAGCTGAATGCCGAAAAGGATAAGCTTTTCTCCATTATTGCACACGATCTGCGCGCACCCTTCAATTCTTTCATCATGTTGTCGGAGTTGTTTGTTGACGAACAATATAACCTGAGCCTCGAAGAGATGCAGCGCATGGCTGTTTCTATGCACAAAGCTGCCTCCAACTTTTCTGATTTGCTCGACAACTTACTGGACTGGTCAAGGTTGCAGCGAAATATTTTCCAGGTCGAAAAATCAAGGATTAAGCTTAAGATCCTGGTTGATGAAATCCTGGATATGTTGAGCGATACCATCAAACAAAAAAAACTGAAGCTTAAGGTTGAGGTAGCTGAAAATTTCAAAATGAATGCGGACAAACGAATGCTGTCGGGCATCCTGAGAAACCTTTTGTCCAATGCCATAAAGTTTACTCCTGAAGGTGGAAATATCCGGATTGTGGCCGGCACAGATGAGAAGGAATATTTTATTTCTGTAAAAGACAATGGTATTGGTATCCCGGAAAAATTGCAGCCCAATCTTTTTAAAATTGATGGCAAAACCGGGCGCAAAGGCACAGCAGGAGAGTCAAGCTCAGGTCTGGGTTTGATCCTGGTGAAGGAGTTTGTCGAAAAACATCACGGACGTATTGAAGTAGATTCGATCGAAAACAGCGGGTCAACTTTTAGCGTCTTTATCCCGGTAAATGATATAGTATAGCTGAATAGTAACTAATCTTTTTTGCGATGTTGTGGTCTAGTTCTAAGAGTTTAAATTTTACGGTTTTTACCGTCTTGCTGTTTTTGATGCAAGCAAATACAATCGATGCTGCTGAACCTGCATCTGACGTCATCAGGGTTAAAGGCGATCATTATTACCCTCCATTTGAATTTATAAACGAAAAAGGTGAGCCAGACGGGTTTAATGTGGAGTTATTTAAAAAGATTGCTTCGGATCTTAATCTTAAATATACCCTCGAATTAGGCCCCTGGGAAACGGTTCGCAAAGAGCTTGAGAACAATGAAATAGACCTGTTGATGGGTGTTTTGGTATCAGATTCCAGAAAGGATAAGCTTACCTATGGCCTGACGCATAGCATGATGAACTTTGATATTTTTACGCACGGCGATCATAGCTTCACAAGCCTGGACAAGTTGCGCGGCAAAAGAGTAGTTGTTCAGGAGGAAGATTATATGCACGATTACCTGCGCCAAATGAACATTACAGATCAGTTAATTTATACCAAAGACCAGCTGGAAGCATTAAAACTTGTTAATCAGGGCAAGTACGATGCGGCGGTTTTGGGAAATTATCAGGCAGCCTATTTGATTAAAAAGTTTGAGTTGCAGCATGTTAAGGCCATGAATGCGAATATTGAAGCGGTGCCCTATGCCATGGCCGTTCGCAAAGGAAACGACCAGCTGATCTGGATGTTGAATGCTGCCCTGTACAACCTTAAGGAAAATGGGTATTACGATCAACTCTACGAAAAGTGGTTCACTGTGTATGAAAAAAAGGACTACTTAAAGGCCTATTACTTTGAGATTTACTTTTTTGTCGGACTACTGTTTGTCTCTGTTCTGCTTATCATATTCCTGCATAAGCGCATGAATGTAATTGGAAAACATCTTAAAACTAGTGAAGAAAGATACCGGATACTAATTACGAATCAACGGGATTTTATTCTCAAGCTATCTCCTGAGAGCTTGATAACCTTTGTTAGTCCGAGCTTCTTTAAACTAATGGCAAAAAGCGAAAAAGAACTGATTAATACTTCACTGGATCAGCTTTTTGGACAAGAAGTAACGGAAAGCTTTAAAGAAGAAATTGAGAACATTTCCACAGGCAGTTCCGGAAATGAATTATCCCTCAAAATGGACATCAAAAGCAAATCGTATTGGATCAACTGGCGTTTCTCGGGGATTTTTTCCACAACCGGACAGCTGCTCGAGGTGATGGTTGTAGGCAGAGACGTCACAAAGAGTAAGCAATACGAACAGGTTTTGCTCGACAGCGAAAACAGGTTCCGACAACTGCTCGAAACCATCCCCAATATTGCTGTTCAGGGCTATCGGGCTGATGGCAGGGTGCGCTATTGGAACAGTGCCTCCGAAACACTTTATGGTTACAGCAGCACCGAAGCAATCGATAGAACCTTGTTTGAGTTGATCATTCCCGATCATCTGTCCGACTCCTTTCGGCAAAGTTTTAAGCAGGCACTCGAAAACGAAACGGAAATTCCTCCTTCAGAAATCGAACTCAGACATAAGAACGGTACTTCTGTTTGGGTTTATTCCAGTAGTACGGTAATCAATTTTCCTGATGGCCATAAGGAATTGTTCCGGGTTGATGTAAATCTCTCAGAGATAAAGCGTTCGCAACTGGTTCAGCAGGTGCTATTCAATATTACCAATGCGGTGCATATTAACAGCAATCTCGAAAGCCTGATTCAAACCATACATTATGAGCTGAGTAAGTTGATGGATTGTTCGAACCTGTTTATTGCCTTTTACAATGCCGAAAAAGATGAGCTCTCGACCTATGATCAAAATGATGAGGTAGAAAATATCCCCGTCTGGCCTGCCGAAGGTTCGCTTTCGGGACTGGTTGTCAGGCAGCGGAAATCACTCCTGGTTACCAGCCACGATTTTAAAAAGATGGAAAAGCAAGGCTTGGTTCAGCTGGTAGGTAAGCCTGCAGCCGTTTGGCTAGGGGTGCCGTTGTTAGCTGGTGATGAAGTTTTAGGTGCCGTTGTTGTTCAAAGCTTTGAGCACGATGATGCCTACGACCAGCGCACTGTTGAGCTAATGGAGTTTGTGTCGCGACAGATCGGACTGGCCATTCAGCGTCAGCGAAATTTAACAAATCTGATTCAAGCCAAAAGAAAAGCGGAACAGAGTGACAAGCTTAAAACTGCCTTTTTGAACAATCTGTCGCACGAAATACGCACACCTTTAAATGCAATCGTTGGCCTTACTGCCTTGTATGATGATGCGGAAACAGACCCTGACGAACGCAGGATATACAAAGAGGTTATTGCCAACAACAGCAGCCAGCTTACAACTATCATTGACGACATCATCCATATGTCGGCCATCGAAACTAATCAGGTTGAGATGTATTTTGCTGATATAAGTATCTACCAACTGATGGATGAAATAGCAGGTATTTATATGGTAAGATATCATCAAAAAGAACTGCAGCTTATCACCGATTTTCCACCCGAAGAATCATCACCACTCATCCATTCTGATGAAGGTAAATTGCGAAAAATTATGTATGTGTTGCTTGATAATGCCTTTAAGTTTACCGAAAAAGGAAAGATAAGCCTGAGATGGCGGGTTGAGTCTGATCAACTGCTGATTTCGGTCGAAGACACAGGCATTGGGATAGAACTGCAAGAGCAGAAAAGAATTTTCAAACGTTTTCAAAAAATCGAAAGTAAAAAGAAACTTTATCGTGGAAATGGTTTAGGCCTCGCTATTGCAAATGGCTATACCAGCCTGCTGGGAGGCAGAATAAGTGTTGCCTCCGAACCTGGAAAAGGAGCTCTTTTTACTGTTGTAATTCCCGTCAGGATCACCTCACCACCTCCTCAAAAAAGAAAATTTATGGACAACGAAATGAGTCTTTTAAAAAAGAAAATTAAGATACTCATCGTAGAAGATGAGTTATCCAATCTGCATTTCATAAAATCGTCGCTGAAAGACGAAAAATATGATCTTACTACTACTGATAATGGCAGCGATGCTGTATCGGTCTTCGAAAGGCATCAGGATTTTGATGTCATATTGATGGATATAAAACTACCCGTGCTGAACGGCTTTGATGCTACGCGCCAAATTAAGGCTATACGACAGGATGTTCCAATAATAGCCATCACAGCTTACGCATTGAGGGGCGATAAGGAGAAAGCACTTGATGCCGGCTGTGATGCGTATCTGGCCAAACCTTTCTTGAAAGAAGAACTTATATCACTTATAAACAAACACATATCTATGCCCGCCTGAATTGGTGACCATGTCTGCCTGAACTTACAGAACCTATTGTATGTTAAAACACGTGATTACGGTATAGGAATTTGCAAAAAGATTCAATGTTGTCCGGTAAAATTATAATGTCGTCCCGTATGTACGGGACTTTTTCTTAATTTGTAAAACACTGGCTACCCATATTTTGTCCCTAGCGGGACAGTCCCGTTAGGGACAAAATATGGGTAGAATAAAAAGTTACCCCCTGATTTTCCCAAGTCCCGTACGTACGGGACGACATTAATACAGCGATTGAGTATTTTTTATTTGAATTTTAGCGGACAACAATGATAAAGATTAAAGAACAATTGTCAGTATCGCCAGTGAACCTGGCCGTAGAGGAACATCCGGAGTAACAAGCACCGGATTAGGTCTTGTGATCTGTAAGGACTTTCTGGAAATGCTGCATGGAAGTATTTCAGTGGAAAGCGAGCCGGATAGAGGAGCTGTTTTAACTGTCAGTTTTCCGCAACCGACAGCTTAATTGTGTTTTTCAGAATAAACACTGGTTGTATTTTTTCAGACGAAATGATTGATTAATAATGTTCATAAATCCCTCACTAAAACCTTGACAAGTGAAAAATAACGTATTTTTACAAGCTGAAAAGGAAAGGCGCACATCACAAGATTTTTTAAAACATACTGAATATGCAGCAAGACGAAGATAGAAATAATTTGATCCTGATTGCTGAAGATGAAGACACTAACTTTTTTGTGTTGGATTTATTTATTCGTAAGTCGTTTAATTTAAAAACAATACGTGTAGTAAATGGTGTAGAAGCTGTCGAAACCTTTAAAAACCATCCGGAGATTACACTGGTTTTGATGGACATTAAAATGCCCGTGATGGATGGCATCGAAGCCACCAGAAGAATCAAAGCAATCAATCCGGATATACCTGTTATCGCCATCACGGCATATGCACTGGCAGGAGATGAGCAAAAGCTCAGAAAAGCCGGCTTTGACGAATATATCTCAAAACCTGTTCAGAAAAGAGAATTACTTCGGAAGGTAAACAATATTCTGGGTCTTTCAGAATAGTAACTGCCTGATATTGGGCCGAAAGTTCTGATCATGATTGATGGTGCAAACATCTATGCTTTAAGTTTGGTTCCTCCGGTCTTGGTAAGTCTTTTGCTTGCATTTCAAGGGCTCAAAACACGATATGCCGAAAGAGGCAGATTGTTTGCCCTGCTGATGTTTCTCATCGCAGCCTGGTCTTTTTTTTATGGTCTTGAGTTATCTGCTACCAAAGAAAGTGCCATGATCTTCTGGCTCAAACTGGAATACCTCTTTATTCCCTTTGTGCCGATGGTGATGTTGTTCGTGGTTCAGCAATATGCAGGTTTGGATACCAGTCTCAGCCGCAAACAACTATTCTATCTGTTGCCCATTCCTATCTTTACAATGATTTTTAATTTTACCAATGAGTTTCATGGGTTCTATTATAAAAATATTAGTCTGAATACAGAGGGTGCTATTTCTTTACTGAATCTTGAAGTAGGGCGTTGGTATTATGTGCATGTGATTTATTCTTATTTACTGATCGTTGCAGCAGCTATCATTTTGATAAAGAAACTTTTATATCAGCGATCCTTGTTTCGGAATCAATTGATTTTTATGTTGATTGCGTTGCTAATACCAGCTATTTCGTTGAGCCTGTATGTGTTTGATCTTTTTCCGGTTGAAAATATCGATCCCACACCTTTTGCATTTACTTTCACGGGTTTGGCCATGTCGGTGAGTATTTTACACTACAGAATGCTCGATCTGATGCCCATTGCTCATGAGCATGTTTTCAGAAGTATGGCAGATGGACTGGTAGTAATCGATTTGCAAAGCAGAATTGTGGAGGTAAATCCGGAGAGTGCCAGAATTTTCAAATGGAATAAAATGCCTTATGGCGAACAGGCCGAAGCGGTTTGGAAAGCCTATCCAGATTTGATAAAGCTCCTGAACAGGCATACTTCCGACAACCTTGAGATGGAGGTTTCGACACCGGATAATTCTCGGTATTATTTGATATCCAATTCTTTAATAAAAGATTATAAAGAAAGGGAAGTGGGTCTTTTATTAATCATCCATGATATCACCATCCGCTATCAGATGCAGGAAGCGATCAGGCAAAATGAAGAAAAACTACGTATTCTGAATGCAGAAAAGGATAAATTGTTTTCGGTGATCGCCCATGATTTGCGTGGTCCGTTGGGTTCCTTTACCGGCTTAACAGAAATCATCCTGCAACAACCCGGGGATATTCCGGCCGACGAAATGCGACAGCTGATGGATGGCATGAACAAGTCGGCGCGATCCTTGCAGGGACTTCTGGAGAATTTGTTAATCTGGTCGCGGAGGCAGCGTGATGATGTGCAGATCAGTTTGGCAAGCCTGTGTCCGGATGTTTTTATCAATGATGTCCTGCATTTGTTTCAGGAAGCTATTGCAAGTAAGATGCTCAATATTACCACTACTATACAGCAGGTGAAGGTTATGGCCGATGAGCAAATGTTATTGTTTGTGCTGCGAAACCTGATTTCGAATGCGATAAAGTTTACAGCTAAAGGAGGTTCGGTTCATATCGAAACGGCCCGCCATGATGATGCATTTGCATGTGTGGTGGTGAGCGACACAGGTATTGGCATGAATCAGGAATTGATCAGTAAACTGTTTAATATTGAAGCAAAAGTGGGAAGAGCCGGAACGGATGGCGAAGTGAGTTCGGGACTGGGGCTTATCTTGTGCAAAGAATTTATTGAGCGATTAAACGGCAAACTGATCATCGAAAGTGAGCCCGATAAAGGGAGTGTTTTTACAATGCTGCTGCCTCTTGCAAACGACTGATCATGTGTTTTCAAAAAACTTACTTATCAGCTGAATGAGTTTTGCTTCGGCTTTAGCGGCATTCTCCAGAATATCTTCCAGTGCCAATGGTTTCAGATTATCCGGATCACATAGGTCAGTGACAACCGAAATGGCCGACACCGGCAGCTTCATATGATTAGCCACAATCACTTCCGGAACGGTTGACATGCCCACCACATCGGCACCGGCCATCCTTAAAAAACGATATTCGGCACGGGTTTCAAGGCAGGGACCTGTCCAGGCGGCATACACCCCTTCGTGAAGCGTAATCTCCAGTGTCTGTGCCAAGGCCAGCAATTTTTTGTTCATCTCCTGATTATAGGGTTGGCTCATATCCGGAAAGCGTGAACCAAATTCGTCCAGGTTTTTGCCCGTCAGCGGATTGTTGGGCAGGAAATTGATGTGGTCGTCGAGCAAAACGAGTGAGGCTGGTTTGTAATCAGGATTTAAGCCGCCACTGGTATTGCTGATCAGCAGCTTTTCGATACCGAGCATCTTCATCACACGCACAGGAAAAGTGATCTGTTGCAGGCTGTAACCTTCATAAAAATGAAACCTGCCCTGCATCATTACCACCGGATGCTAGGCGATGCTGCCAAACAAAAGCTGACCGTGATGCCCTTCAACCGTTGCCTCAACAAAATGCGGAATAGACGTATAGGGTATTTTGTGCGTAATATCGGCTATTTTAGATAGACCCAAAAGCCCTGTCCCCAGGATGATTCCCGTTTTTATTTGCTGGTCGGTTTGCGAACGAATATAGGAAACAGCTTCTCTTATTTTTTCGATCATGATTTAGCCTGTTAGATTTCGGTAAAAATAAGCAAAAATAGCCCTGCAATGCTCATACGTTATTGCTGCATAACTTTGATTCGTAATGAACTGAATCAATAGGCAACCTATTTTAATTGCGTTTCAATAAATCAGGCAAACAAATTCCCGACCCGAATTGTTATACCTCAAATCGGATTTTACAAATGTTTAGGAAAGAGTTTTTAGTTATTGTAGTGCTTTTGCTGGTGCAATATTTTTCGGTTTTCGGACAGCAGCAGGATACTACTTATCAAATACCAGCGAATGTAATGAAGCAGATTAATATTGAAAAATCAGAAGCAGCATGGCTCGAAGAGCTTGGCCCCGAAAAGTATAAGATTTTAAGACAATGCAGCACCGAGCCACCTTTCACGGGCAAGTATTATAATCACAAGGAGAATGGTACTTATGTGTGTGCCGGCTGTGGTGCCCCGCTCTTCGATTCAGACGCAAAATACGAATCAGGTTCGGGATGGCCCAGTTTTTTTGCGGCCATTGGAAAGGACAAAATCAGGGAAGTGCCGGATACCAGTTATGGAATGATGCGTACAGAAATAAAATGTGCCAAATGCGATGGCCATCTGGGGCATGTGTTCACTGACGGTCCGCCACCAACCGGTTTGAGGTATTGTGTAAATTCTGCATCGATGGATTTTGTGCCTGCCAAAGCAAAATAATTCATTCAAAATAAGGGATTAAAAGCAACAGGCTCGATTGCAAAGCATTCAGCACCTGTTTTTGTTCGTCCGGTACGCAAAAAAGTTGTGCGCTTCGGTAGGTCTTTTTTTTGCTGTTGGCATTCGTCAAAGTAAAACAGGCCTGATTTCCTTTGCATTTGGCTTCAAGACAAGATAAATTATCAGCTTCGGCTTGTATTTGAGTTGATTTCCAGTCGACTTCGTCGTATTGGTAGCTCAGCGTGAACTTTGAAGTTGAATCCCATTCGATTATATTGCCTTGCAGCCCAAAACTGCAGCCGATGCCGCTTCCGGCAGTATATTGTTTATTAAAAAGATCTGTGATATTGTTTATCAGTGCAATCTTTTCGAACAGTTGTTTGTCTTGCTGCGCCCATGCTTCAGCAAACCAAA
>Ga0334884_1006065_pt1 | contig 11111 bp, 5 predicted proteins | sample GraSluR1_MG_7_FD_207215 | JGI IMG/M metagenome (GOLD analysis project Ga0334884, IMG submission 207215) | Sludge microbial communities from methane-producing bioreactor in Wageningen University, Netherlands - Granular Sludge_12_05 R1 | ecosystem: Engineered > Bioreactor > Anaerobic > Unclassified...
CGGCTGCCCCTTCGCCGCGAAAACTGTCATCGTCGCCTCCCAACCAGTAAGGCGATGGTTCGCGGGAATCGAGATCCTGGATGCCGTCGGCTTCCTCGAGATCGACCGCCTTGCGCCGAGGATCGGCATTGAAGAGGTTCTGGCGCCGGCCGAACGCATCGCGAATGACTCCCTCATCGATGTGCCAGATGTAGATCCCGCTGCCGGCGCCCTTGACGCCGGGCGCCCGGGCTGTGTTGTCGCTCAGAAAAAAGTCCCATTCAGCGCCGACGAGTCGTTCGCGCACGTCCCCGTCCGCGGCGTCGAAGAACCCATTCGGCACGCCGCCGCCGTCGTAGGTGCGTGAGTTGCTGATATCGTAGAAATCAGGCACGTTGTTGTCGTTGAGGTCGCCAGCAAAGCTGAAGATCCGGTTCCCGTCGGGGTCCTGCAGCCGGTACTCGAGCAGGAAGTACTCCGATCCCGTCAAATCGATCTTCGCTGCCGCCAGCGGGTGATCGGGTTGTTCGCTAGGAAACAGAGTCCATGTTGCGCCGAGACCAGGGTCCACCGGATAGGGATCCAGCCAGCCCATCAACATTTTGTTGAACGCGCAGGGATGCGGCGGGATATAACCGCCGGCAGTAAAAAGACCGTAGCCCATCAGACAAAACTGGCCGACACCCTGGCTGTCCGGCGAACCGGCGGGCGTAAAATCGGAAAGCGAGAGCATACCGAGGCGCAAGCCGACCACAAAACAGTATGTGCCCAGGCTGCCGTACTGCCCGCTGAAGCCGTCAAACGAATCCTGGAACTGGGTCTCGGGCAGGACCAACACATGCCGCACGGTATCCGGTGTTGCACTCCCACATAGCAGGTACGGCTGGCTGAGGATCGAATCGTCGACGGCGCGCTGGAACGCGGCCGGGCCGAGGTAGGTGCTGTAGATCTGCTCCGGCGAGTTGTTCAGGATGTCTGTTTCCTGGCCGGCGCCGGCATGGATCAGGATCACGGTTCCGTATTGAGACAAATCGATCTCGTCAACCAGAGTCGCGATCGCATCGGCCGCCAGGGCAAAAGGCTGTTCGCCGAATTCCGGATGATTCCCATAGTGCCCCATGGTTCGGTCCAGCGCAATCACGCGGTCATGGACCATGAAATCGAACGTGAAGCGACCGCCGCTGACGGCCTGGTAGTAGTCTTGGACGTCCTGGAGCAGATGGGTGTAGTAGAGTTCATCGTGGGCAGAATAGTAGAAGCTGCTCTGAGTCGATGTCGGCAGCGGTCCGGGGAACAGATCCTGCCGGCCGTAGAAACAGGAATCGGCGAATTCGACCATGATCGCCGCGGCGCGCAACACGGCCGGCGCCTTCACGCCGGCCATGCGCATCTCTTGCTGATCATATGCTGGCGCGGCGCGCAGCGGCAGGCTCTGCTCCAGTAGACGACGCTGCAAGGACGGGCGCTGATCAGAAAGATCGAACGGAACGACCATTCGATCGCGCGAGGTTCCCGCAATTGCTGCGGCCGTGCTCGCAGCGGCCAGCACCGCGACGGCAACGACCAGCATGATCTTGGACTTGAAACCCGGCGAGGTTGTTCTCATGTAGCGTGGCCTTTCCGCAGCGTCACAACGGCGGCACGGGATCGCAAGAGGCAAAAGATACGCGACGCCAGGAGAATGGTCCAGCGTCCGCGCTACGTATTCCACCGCGGTCCGCGCTCGCAAGGAGGCCCGCCAAATACCCGCGTCTCGGCCCGCCTTGGACCTTGCGCGGTTAGTGCTTCTTGAAACTTCCGCACTGAATGCGAAGGGTCTCGGACTCCGTCATTGTCACCCCTGATCGACAACGCCTTCATCCGAGACCCTTCCTTGCGTGTTGGCGGCCCCCCGGCCTTCCGATCCCTTCCGTCACCCATCCTTTGGCTGCCAACCTCTGCGAGGATCCGGAACATCCCTTCCGGCCGGGAAGATGGGGGGAAAAGCCTCCAACACATCTCGATCTTAACGGCGACCTCCTGGATTTCTGCCGCTTTGAGTCCCACCGGCGCCTTGATTGCCTGAACTCCGCTGGCCGGTCGACTCGCTCCGTTGCCCGGTCGACTCGCTGCGGCTGCCGCCCGAGTTGCCGCCCGGCCGTACGGCCGGCGGTGGCGGTGCGGCAGGCTGCGCCGGCGGCGCCGACGGGCGCTGTACGTTGCTGCCACGAGTCCCGCCGCGAACGCCCTGGGCGCCGCTGCTTTCCGTACGGCCGCGCGCATCGTCGCGGCGGGCCGGCGCGACCGTTCGCGGCTGCGCACTGTCACGCTCCTGCGGGCGGGTCGCCGGCGTCGTCGGCCGCGGATCGGCCGCAGGTGTATTACGCCGGTTTGTCCAGACGCGCGCACCGTCGGTCCTGGGTTCGACAGGCCGGACTTGTTGGCGCGTTTCCGGCGCCTCCCGGCCGCCGGCCTGCCTCGGTTCGAGCTGCCGGCCGCGGTCGCCTCGCTCATCGCGAGACGTCCCAGTCGGCGCCTCGGGTCGTTGGGTGCGTGTTTCGCCTGAGCCGCCAGGCACGCGCAACCCGGGCGACGTCCGCACCCGCGAGTCCGCCGTGTAGCGCTCTTGCGCCCGCGCGGCTGGTTGGACATTGCGTGGTTCGCCGCCCGCCGGCTCGCCTTGCCGAATTCGCGCGCGGTCGTCCGTCGCCTGGTCGTCGCGGATCGCCGTCCGCTGCTTCATGGCCCGCAGACGGTCCTCCGCGGGACGGGCCTCGGTTACGAGCGCATTCTTCGTGCGGGCCATGGCGACGCTGCGTTCGCGGTCCAGTGCCCCCCTGTTGAGCGGTGTGTAGCGCCGATTGCCGCGTTGGTAAGCGACCCGACTGTCCCAGGTCCAGTAGGGCGAGTAACGCCAATCGTAACAGTAGTAGGGCCAAGAGTAGAACGAACGCGGCGGCCACCAGTACCAAGGATCATACCAGTAGTTGACCCAACGGTAGCCGGTCCAGGGATCCACGTAATAGTAAACTGGGTAATAATACGCCGGGAAGTAGCCGTAACTGACCCACCACTGGTTCATCCAGCCGTGATCGTAGTGGATATTGACCGTACAGGTCGTGCGATAGGGCTCCTGTGCGACCGGGCCGTCATGGCACTGGGAGCAAAGGTAGCGCGGATGATCGACCTTGCGATGCACGTAGTAGCTCGCATGGTTGGTGATCACGAACTCACTCGGATCTTCCAGACCGGTGACTTCGAAGTTGACCTCGTTCATCGCCAGGTAGGGATCGCCCGCCACGTAGAAATCATAGGTTTGACCGCCGCGCTCGTGAAAGAAATCCAGCGGCAGATCCCGCAGGTCGAAGGGGTAGAGCGAGACAACGACCTGGAGGTAGCCAACGCCTTCTTCGTCGCCCACGCGGAGTCGATCGCCGTCCGCCGCAGGCAGGCGGTATTGATGCCCGCCGAAAACGAACCCGTCGCTGAAGCGACTCGTCGGCCAAAGAATGTCGACACGGCCGTCGACATCGATGCGATAGAGAACGGCGTAAGCGTCCTCGTTGGTCTGAATCGTCACCTGCAGGTTCTCGCCGCGCCGAAAAACCTGATCCTGGTCTTTGTTGTGCCAGATGTTCACGCGCAGGCGCTGCGCTTCGTAGCGCGCCGTCATGGTCTGTTCATCCACGGTCTGCGCCGAAGCCGCGCTTTCCAGCCGGGGGGAGATCCAGACCGCCAGCACCAGGGCGAGCGCCAGCAGGGATCCCGGCCGCTTGCTCAAGTTCTTCATGGTCTTGCTCCTCGTTCTGCCGCTCGCGGCATTGTGGTCATAGTTCGATGGCCTGCTGCTCCGCCCCGGGTTGCTGATGGGACTCTGGAACGGCGAGGTAGGGCAGTCCATTGACCAACTGGTAGGCCCACATGATGCGCGCCGTGCGGGTTTCCATATCGATGCTGGCGACGCCCAGCTTCGCGTAGTGGAGGTCGTCGGCATTCGGTTCGTTGGCAATTTCCAGAATATAGATGTGGCCGGTGATCAACTCCAATACGCCGCTGGCGGACCATCCGAATTCGGGCGCCCAATAGACACCCCCGAAATCCAGTTGATTGCTCGCGTCGAGGAACGTGCCGCCGTCCTGCACACGAACGTCTTCGCGCAAGGTCTCGAGCCAGGGAACCCCGCTCGCATCGAAGCGAATCCTGATATCGGCCGTGGTTCCCGGGACGGTCGGATCGACGATTCCCTCGGCGCCGTTGCCGCTGTATTCGGCAGCCAGGCTGAAATCGAAACCGGAACGGTAGCTCTGCGCGCCCGCCATATCGAACAACGTGATCGGAGCTTCGCTCATCGGCAGCGGCGTCGCCACCACCACCTCGAAGCTCAGGTAGCTCTCGCCGTGGGGAGCCACGGAACTGACAGCGTACTCGTAATCGTTGGCGTTGAGCGTCGTTGTGTCGACATAGTGATACTGGCCGCGCTGCGCATCGTAGTTCCTACCGACGGCGACGTGCGCCAGCCAGTAGAATAGGCGAGCCGGGTCGTTTTCGTCGCCCGGCTGATAGTCGCGGCGCCAGATATCGTACCCTTGCAGTCGCCTCGTATAGTACTCAGGGTAGTCGTTCCAGAATACCGTCACCCGGCCGTCGGCCGCCACCGTGTAGACCTGGGTCGGCGCCACAGGCAGCGGGTCCTGGCAGTTCAAGCAGTCGCTTTCATCACAACCGCCCAGCAACGGCAGGAGCGCAAGACCGAAAAACAGAACGCCCCAGTTTGTTCGCTTCGGTTGGATGTGTTCCCGTTCCATCACACTACCCTCCGTCGACCTGCCTGACCGACAACCGGGATAGGCACGCGCCGTGCCAAACCTTGTGCCGGCCGGCCAGCCGCGCCGCCTGCCAATCTAAACAGTTATCGAAAAATGGATTACGGAGTGCGACATCTTGCCGGTTCAGATGCGGAGGCTGGTCCGAGATTCGCTATCCGGTGTGTGATGATCAGGACACCGTCTCCGAATGGAGACGTCCGATATCGGCTCGACTCAACCGATGGAGCGGTCGGTCATGCGGGCCATGTAGGCCCATCCCGGCCCCCTTAGCCCGGATTGTTCATGAAGGACCGCCGCGAGAAAGTGGATAATGCTTGCCAGGACGCGGGCTCGCAAGGATCGGCGAGGGAGGCGTACCCAGGGCGGTACGTTGACCGAGCCGATCCGAGAACGCGCGTCCTGGCAAGCATTTGACCTTTCGCAGCCGGTCCTTCATGAATAATCCGGGTTAGGGCGATCCGACGTGTCACGGAATCGTATCGAAGCAGAAAAAACGGAGAGAGAGTCCGGCCACCGAGTTGGCATCCTGGTCGCGGTCCTCGCCAGACCAAGACCAGCTGGACTCTCTCCCGATCACACGTCGTTCTTTGATCGCGCCGGGAGGCTGGAACCTCTGCCTTCCCATTCCCACCGCCTGCGTGTCGTCAAGACCCCACATCCTGATGGCACCCGGCGTGAGCCGATTCGTGAAAGACAACCTCGGATTGCCGGTCAGCTCGAGTTCGGTTCCATGCCTCCTGGCGCAGATCCTTGCCAAGCATGAAGGGTTCGTTCCCTGCAACGTCCCGCTTCGGTCCAGCACCCTGCAGAGAGCGTGCCGGTTTCTCGGCGCGGTTCCAAATATCTAAGTTATTATTTATCTACAACTTACTAAAACAGACCGACCGCGTCTCCGCGGTCTATTCCATGAGATTGTAAACGATGTTAACAATCCGGCGCCGAAAACGCCAATATGTTGTTATTATAGATTTTAGAATATAAAAACCTTTGCCTGCGTTTGGCCGTGGAGTCACCGAGTGTACAGTCAAACCAGGGTCATGAACGAAGGACCGGCTGCAGAAGGTCAATGCAGGCCGTACTGGCGGACCTTTTTGAGGAGATTGGGGTAGCTGATGCAGAGCAACTTGGCGGCCGCTGATTTGTTGCCTCCGGTCGCCCTCAGGGCACGGGCGATCTCACGGGATTCAACAGCCGTCAGTGTCTCCCGCAGCGGCGTCCGGCCGTCCGGATGCTTCCGGTCGGTTGCGTACGGCGTCAGTTCGCGCGGCAGGTGGCCAAGTCTAAGAATTCCCTCACCCCGAGCAAGGACAAGCGCTCGCTTGATGCACTTTTCCAGCTCGCGAATGTTGCCGGGCCAGTCGTGCTGCACCAGCGCATCCATGAAATCGGTGCCGACGCTCGGGGTGTGACCACAGAGAGCAGTCGCGTCGGCTTGCACAAAGTGGCGCGCCAGCAGAGGGATGTCGCGCGGGCGCTCACGCAACGGCGGCACGACGAGGGGAAAATCGAGGAGCCGGAAATAGAGATCTTCCAGGAAGCGATCACTCTGGACGAGCTCATTCAGGTCGGTCTTGCTGGCGCAGACGATCCGCACATCGACTTGACGTGCTTGGTTGGAGCCGACCGGACGCACCAACCGCGAATCGAGGAAATGCAGAAGTTTCCCTTGCATCGACAGCGGCATCTTGCCGATTTCGTCCAGGAAAACCGTACCGCCCTCGGCATCGACCAACAAACCCGTTTTGTCGCGATCGGCGCCAGTGAACGAACCCTTGACGTGGCCGAACAATTCGCTCTCGAGCAGGGTTTCCGGAATGGCGGCGCAGTTGATGGACTGGAATCGTTGCTGCGCGCGAGGGCTGAGACGGTGTAACGCATAGGCCAAGAGACCTTTGCCGGTTCCGGTCTCGCCCCGCAACAACACGGTGAGATCGCTCGACGCAACCTTGCGCAACAAGGCCAGCATCTCCAGCATGCGATCGTCACACGTGATGATATTGTCGAAGCCTCCTTCGGATTCCGCTAATACTTCGTGAGCGCCTGCGGCGGAGAGCTTTTCGGCCAGGAACAAGCCGAGGAAACCCATATAACTCGCAAGGAAATCCAGGCTGGCGCGATCGACCCGATTTTCCTCGGCCGCGGCGCCGGCGAGTCCGAGAAACAGCAGTCCGAGTTGGCGCTGATGCATCGAGATCGGCAAGAATACGCAGCCGCTCAGTCGGTCCGCGATCGACGGCACTTGCGCCACCAGCGGCGAATGCGACGGCAGTTGGCTGTAGTAGATTGGTTCGGTACGGTCGCCGGGTCGGCTCTTGAACCAGCGCGCCAGTTGTTCCGCCAAATTGGCGTCGATCGCCTGACGCGCGGCGATCGCCAGCGGTTCCGTCGGTTGACCGTTCTGCGCGAGCGCCAAGAACCCGCAGCCGGCGTGCGCTCGCTCGCAGGCAGCCGTCAGGATCGTACCAAGGTGCTGCGTCAAGCTATGGTCGGAAGCTTGGAACAAGCCGGGAATACCGGACAGGATGCGCGCCGGCGACTCCGCCTGGTCGATCGAGGCGACAAGACCCGCCTCGACGAGGGCCCGCATACGGGCTGTTTCTGCCAGACGTTCGCAGTCCTCCAACCCGCGAGCCACCCGCTCCAGTTCGAAAACCGTCAGAAGAGCGTCGTCGCAGAGGCCTAGCCGCAACTGGACGCGAACCAGTCCGGATAGACAAGTCGCGAGAGTATCGTCGCCGACTCCGGCTGCCGCGTGTTCTTGGACGTCGAGCAGCATCCTGCGCAACTTGAGCAGAACGGGTTTATCGGCCGAATCCAATCGTGCCGAGAGATAGGCGCAAACCGCTGCGCACCATTCGCGCGGCAACTGCTGTGAACGGAAGAGATCCACGGCCCTTTGAAAATGAGCATCGGCCTGCGCCCAGTCGGCTGCGACGGCATAGGCGTTGCCCAGTGTCAGGTGGCTAAAACCGAGTTCATAGAGCTCGCCGCACTGTTCGCAAACGGCTACGGCGGCGTGCGCATCAGCCACGGCGAGCGCAAGGTCGCCGGTCAGGCGTCTGGCTTCGGCGCGCCGTCGCAGCAGTTCGCCTTCGAGATCCCTGGCCTGACCCAGCGCGCGGACCTTCGTCAGCCCGAGTTCGTAGTTGAAAAGCGCCCGTTCGCCGTCGCCGCGCGCCAGCATGATATCACCCAGGTATTCGTCGGCAATGATGACCTCGCGCTGCAAGCGTTCCCGCGAGGCCAGAGCCTCGGCCGCCAGGACGTTCTCCTCCGCTCTGGCCAGGCGACCTGTCAGCATTTCAAGGCGGCTCAGCGCCAACAGCGTCTTCGGCTCGCGGACCCGGTCACCGAGGCTCTGACATAGCCGCAGGCACTTGTCCAGCGCCAGTTGCGCCTCGGCGAAGCGGCCGATCTTGGTCAAGATGATGCCGCGGTTCAGGTGGAACCAAGACAGAAGCGGCGGCGCGCCGTTCCGCGCGGCCAATTCAATCGCGCGATCGAGCAGGGTGAGAGCTTTATCCCAGCGGCAAGCAGCCTTGTGCAACAGCGCGAGTGCGTTGTGTAAAGTGGCCACCCCGGTTTCGTCGCCGATCCGCCGATACGTCCCCAGGCTGTCGAGATAGAACTCCTCGGCTTTGTCCAGCCGGCCCAGACGCTGGTAGCAGGCGCCCATGGTGAGTTGGAGGTTGGCAACCTCGAGATGCTGGTCGGTCAACGCCAGGTACGCGAACGACCGCTTGGCAACGTCCAGAGCATGCTGGTATTCGCCGCGCAGCATCAACAACGCAGCTTGGCGGACCTGCAACCGGGCGCGTTCGCAGTCCCGATTCTCGATCTCCGTGTCCGACACCGGCGAGTCGGCGCCGTCGCGCAACACAAACCAAGCCTCCTCCAGGAGGCGGTCGGCGCGGTCCGTCCAGCCCAAGTGCAAACACGTCGTCAGAGATTTCCGCAACAAGGAGAGCGTTCTGGCCAACGGCAACTGCGTCCGCGTGTCCGTCGGCAGCGCGCGGCGGTAATACTCATAAGCCGTGTTGTAAGCCGCAGCGTGGAAGTGCAAATCCCCCACGGCTTCCAGACGCGACGATTCCTGGCGCCAAGCACCGGTCGTCAAACCGTCCTGGCTTATCCCTCGCTTGTCCTGTCCTTCGAATTCAGGCATCCATCTGCATCCCCTGGCGAGCTGGTGGATCGCAGATTCAATGTCCGGTCGGCCAGCGGTCTCGGCCCGCCGGTCGAATCACGGAAGCTGCGTAAAAAACAGCAGCAGCGTATTGAACCAATGAACGATCGAAGGTTGATTGCTCGTGCTGTTCGGCGTGGTTTGATTCGTGCCGTTACCGCGGAAACCACCGCCGAGTTCGTCTGGATCACCTAGATTGCTGCCCTGTTCCTGGCCGCCTCCACCCTGATCCTGCGGCGCGGTCGATTGGCCGCCGGCCGGCGCCGACAAGACGATCGGCGTTCGGCCAGGATCAGTCGGCGGGTTGGCGGCCGCACACCAAAGCGGACTCGACACCCCGATACCCAGGATCACGAGGATGGCGACTACCCGTTTCATGCCGTCCTCCTCCGTTGACGCTCAGCAACCCCCCAGAAGTCTCCGGTAGCTGAACCAGTTAAGCAGGCCCGATATGACGTCCGGTTCTACGTTCGTTTATGAGGATACAGAATCCGTCGGCAGCCGTCAACTCCCGACGGCGTGGACAGTTTCCGTCCCGCCGAATTCCGGCAGGCTCCGGGCCGCCGGTTCAGTCGCAGAGCGTTCGACTAGGGTGAATCCTCCGCCTGGGTCTGTAGGCCATACTTCGTGATCTTCTTGTACAGATTGCTCCGCTGCATCCCGAGCACTTCGGCGGTCCGGCTCACGTTGAAACGGTTATCCCTGAGTTTTTGCTGCAGATACAGCGCTTCGGCCTTCGCTTTGAACGCCTGGAAATCGCGGCAGCGAAAGAGATCTTGGGGTGCGTCTACGCCGGCCGTGTGATCGCTCAATACCGGCAGATCGGCCGGCTTGATGACCGGCCCGGGCACGAGGATCAGCAATCGTTCCACCAAGTTGCGCAGTTCGCGCACGTTTCCAGGCCAGGCATACTGGGACAACAACGAGAGGGCTTCCGGCGAAAAGGTCTTGGTTCGGGTCTTCATGGTCCCGGCAAGCTGGTCCATAAAATACGCCAGCAAGAGTTCGACGTCACCAGTGCGTTCCCGAAGCGGCGGCAAATTGATCGCGAGCACGTTGAGGCGAAAATAGAGGTCGCGGCGAAAACCGGAGGCCGGCGCAGCGAGATCGCGGTTGGTGGCGGCGACGATGCGAACGTCCACCTTCATCGTCTCGCGCCCGCCTACGCGCTGGATCGTGCCCTCTTCGACCGCGCGTAGAACCTTGGCCTGAGCCTGTTCCCCCATGTCGCCGACCTCGTCGAGGAACAAGGTCCCGCCATTCGCCTGTTCGAACTTGCCGATTCGCAGCCGGTCTGCTCCGGTGAAAGCCCCTTTTTCATGGCCGAACAATTCGCTCTCGACCAACTCGGCCGGGATCGCGGCGCAGTTGACTTCGACCAACGGGCCGCCGCGGCGAGGGCTGCCGGCATGGATGGCCCCGACGACCAGTTCCTTGCCGGTTCCGTTCTCACCGGTCACCAGGACCGTCGCCTCGGTCGGCGCGACCTTCGCGACGAAATCGCGCACCGCCTGCATCGCCGCGCACTGCCCGATGAGCGGCGTGCTACGGCCCGCCTTCGCGGCGAGTCGCTCGCGGTCCGCGAGGGTCTGGCGGTGTTGCAGGCAGTTCTGCAACGTCACCAGCAAGCGCGCCCGATCCAGTGGTTTTTCGAGGAAATCGTAGGCGCCGCATTTGACGGCCTGGACCGCCGTTTGGATATCGCCGTGACCGGAGATGATGATCACGGGGATCTCCGCATGGGTGTCGCGCACCCGTGCCAAAACGTCGAAACCGTCCATGCCCGGCATCTTGATATCGAGCAACACCACATCGACCGGCCGGTCTTCCAGCACGTGCAGCGCTTGGGGGCCGGTGGCCGCGGTCAGAACTCGATAGTTCTCATAGCTGAGGATCTGCACCAGGGTTTCGCGGATCGCGATCTCATCGTCAACTACCAGGACGGTTTGCAAATCCATCCTCCTCGACGATCTTGGTTGCATGCCGCAACAGGCGGTGAGCCGGATCAATGCCGCCGACGGACATCACATCGCCACCTGAGCGTCAACGCCGCCGCCGGCAGCACAGAGGTCAACATACACCGATCCTCGCACCGACACCATGAAACCTTTACTGCGCGATATCAATCCCACGGACTGGCC
>Ga0334884_1006081_pt1 | contig 11083 bp, 8 predicted proteins | sample GraSluR1_MG_7_FD_207215 | JGI IMG/M metagenome (GOLD analysis project Ga0334884, IMG submission 207215) | Sludge microbial communities from methane-producing bioreactor in Wageningen University, Netherlands - Granular Sludge_12_05 R1 | ecosystem: Engineered > Bioreactor > Anaerobic > Unclassified...
AAAGATAGCACCGCCCTGCTACATTTCGCTCCGGCTACGCCTGCGCTTCATTTCGCAGGGCGGTGCTATCACATTACTTCTATGAGTGTTTACACAATCTTTTTTATACTACCTGAAAATTGAGGAATTAGGACAGTTTTTACTTTCCATTGTATTATTTAGCCAATTGGATTTCAAAGGGTGGCTTTTTCCGGCCTTGTTACTTTTGCCTGATTTATCAATGCTGGGCTATCTGATCAATACAAAAACAGGAGCCTGGATGTCCAATTTATTTCATTATAAAATGCTGGCAGTTTTACTGTTCAGTTTTGGGCTTTATTTCAATATTTCAATTTTGATGTTGTAGGGTGTAATTTTGTTTGGACACTCGGCCATAAACAGAGTTTTTGGATATGGGCTTAAATATTCTGATGACTTCAAACACAACCATTTAGGATGGATTGGGCGGGATAAATCGTTTTGATCTAATCAATAACTTTAGCATCATTAATTAGCGAATTAAAAATTGGGGAAACAAGAATTACCAAAGAGGACAAAAGACAACAAAAAAAACAAACCCTTTCAACAATAAAAGCTGAAAGGGTTTTTTAGTAGCGGGGAGAGGATTCGAACCTCTGACCTTTGGGTTATGAGCCCAACGAGCTGCCTCTGCTCCACCCCGCAATGTGCGACATTTCCATGTGAAACTTAAATCCGTTTCCGAAATGGGAGTGCAAAGATATATTTTGTTACTTTGCAAAGCAAATTTTTCAGCAAATATTTTTCAATGACACATAAAGCCGGATATGTAAATATTGTCGGAAACCCTAATGTTGGCAAGTCAACCCTGATGAATGCACTGGTGGGCGAAAAGCTTTCGATCATCACTTCAAAAGCGCAAACAACTCGCCATCGCATCCTGGGAATTGTAAATGGCGATGATTTTCAGATTGTTTTTTCCGATACGCCGGGTATTATTCACCAGCCGGCCTACAAGATGCATCATGTGATGAATCAGTTTGTGGAAACGGCTTTTATTGATGCCGACCTGATTTTATTTATGGTCGACATCAGCGATTCGGTTCAGCATCACACTTCTACGATCGAAAAATTGCAGCACAGCAAGGTTCCTGTTTTTGTGCTCATCAACAAAATTGATTTGTCAGATCAACCGAAGGTTGAACAGTCGGTTGCTTTCTGGAACGAGGCTTTGCCGGGGGCTACGGTTTTTCCGCTGGCAGCTTTGCCCGGGCATAATGTGGCTTATCTTTTTGAGCAGATTCTTGATATACTTCCTGAGTCGCCGCCTTATTTTCCAAAAGATGAGTTGACAGATAAATCCATGCGTTTTTTTATTGCTGAAATCATTCGCGAAAAAATCTTGTTGAATTATAAGCAGGAAATTCCGTACTCTGTTGAAGTAGCTGTAGATGCATACGAAGAAACTGAAAAGCTGATCAGGATACAGGCCATCATTTTTGCTGCACGCGACTCGCAAAAAGCGATTTTGATTGGCAAACAAGGTAGTGCGATAAAGAAAATGGGAACACAAGCCAGGACAGATATTGAGGAATTTGTAGGCAAAAAGGTATTCCTGGAATTGAGTGTGAAAGTAAATAAAAACTGGCGCGATGACGAGCAAATGCTTCGCCGCTTTGGCTATGAAGCCTGATAATAAATACTATAGATATGACAAATATTGCGGCAATTGTGGGCAGACCCAATGTAGGAAAGTCCACCTTTTTTAATAGATTAGTGCAGGCGCGACAGGCAATAGTGGAGGAAACCAGCGGCGTTACCCGCGATCGCCATTATGGTCGTAGCGATTGGAACGGTAAAACTTTTTCACTGATCGATACGGGTGGTTATGTGGTTGGCTCTGACGATATTTTTGAAGAAGAAATCCGCAAGCAGGTAGCCCTGGCGATCGATGAGGCTGATGTGATCTTTTTCGTGGTGGATGCCCGCGAAGGCATTCATATTTTAGATCAGGAGGTGGCAAATTTGTTGCGTCAGTCTAAGAAAAAGGTGTTGCTTGTTGCCAACAAAGTTGATAATCCGGATCGCATTGCCGATGCACAGGAGTTTTATTCCTTCGGTTTGGGCGAGCCTTTCCCCATTTCGGCTATCAATGGCAGTGGCACTGGCGAGCTGTTGGATGAAATGGTGAAACTTTTACCTGAGGAAATGACCACCATCGAAAGTGATTTGCCCAAATTTGCCGTAGTTGGGCGTCCAAATGTGGGGAAATCGTCTATTATCAATGCTTTTCTGGGAATTGAGCGCAACATAGTTACATCCATTGCCGGCACAACACGTGATAGCATTCATACCGAATACAATGCTTTTGGGATGAATTTTATTTTGGTTGATACTGCCGGGTTGCGTAAAAAAGGAAAAGTTTACGAGAATATTGAATTTTATTCTGTTTTGCGTGCTATTCGTTCTATTGAGGAAAGTGATGTGGTGATTATTTTGATTGATGCGCAAACAGGCATTGAAGCGCAGGATCTGAATATTCTCAAGCTGGCCGAAAAAAACCGTAAAGGCGTTGTGATTGTGGCCAATAAATGGGATTTGATTGAAAAGGAGAACAACACCCACCTGGAATACGAAAAAGCTATCAAAGAACGGACAGCACCTTTTACTGATATTCCGATTGTATTTACTTCCGTAATCAATAAGCAAAGGATTTTCAAGGTGCTGGAAGCGGCGCATGAGGTTTACGAAAATCGTAATCGTCGTATTGCAACTTCACAGTTAAACGAATTGTTGTTGCCGATCATTCAAGCTTCTCCGCCACCAGCGACAACGCGCGGCAAATATGTGAAAATCAAATACATCACGCAGTTGAAAACGCAAACACCACAATTTGTTTTTTTCTGTAATTTTCCGAAAGATGTGAAAGAAAGTTATCGGCGGTTTTTAGAAAATAAGTTGCGCGAACAATTCAACTTTAAAGGAGTTCCTATTCAATTGTATTTCAGGCAAAAATGAGCGATTCGGTTAGGATAGACAAATGGATGTGGGCTGTGAGGCTTTTTAAAACCCGTACCCTTGCTGCCGATGCCTGCAAAGGCGGAAAGGTGAAGATGGAAGGGCATTCAGTAAAAGCTTCCCGGGAGGTGAAAGCAGGCGATCTGATCGAAGTGCAGGTCGGGCAATTGCACCGAAAAGTGGAAGTGAAAGAACCGGCAAAAAACAGGGTTGCCGCCAAGCTGGTCGAAAACCTGCTGATTGATCATACGCCAATGGAAGAGTATGAGCGTTATGAGCTGGTAAAAGCCGCCAAAACGGAGTATCGGGGAAGAGGCTTGGGGCGCCCGACAAAAAGAGAAAGAAGATTAATTGACAAACTCAAAACAGACGAATAATGCGTTTTATTAGAAATTCAGTTTTACTGTTGCTTGGCTTTACCTTTTTCCTGACGAGCTGTAACCTGACAAAGCAATCTGTTAAGAAGCCAAATGATGCCTGGATGGCAGCCTTTTATAATGTGGAGAATCTTTTTGATACCATCAATGATCCAACAGTCAATGATGAGGAGTTTCTCCCGGGATCAAAACTGGATTGGAATACAGAAAAGTATCAGAATTCGCTTGCTCAAAAGGCTCGGGTACTAGCTGCTTTGGATAGTTTGGATTTCCCGCATTTTGTTGGGTTGGCCGAAATTGAAAATCGGGAGGTGCTTGATGATTTGGTGAAAACACCGGCACTTGCCAAAGCAGATTACAGCATTATTCATATCAGTGATAATGACCCTCGTGGAATTGAAGTTGCGGCGATTTACCGGAAAGATTTTTTTAAAATATTAGCCACAAAAGCACTTGAACCGAATTTGGAAAAGCCGGAAAGTATGCGGCATGTATTGTATGTGAAAGGTTTGATTTGGGGAGGAGATACCTTGCATATTTTTGTAAATCACTGGACTTCACGCTATGGAGGCAAAGATGAAACGGCTCCCAGAAGGGCGCGTTATGGCGATTTTTTGCGACATTTGTCAGATTCCCTGTTGACGCTGGATCCTATGGCACATATAGTGATTATGGGCGATTTGAATGATAATCCCAACGATCCCAGCATCACAGCTCATTTACAAGCTGTTAGTCCGAATGATTTGGATGCCGCAAGCCGCCTGTTCAACCTAAGTCTTCCACTTTTTGAAGCTGGCAAAGGTACACTCTATTATCGCAGCTGGGATTTTTTCGATCAGGTGATTGTTTCGCACGCACTGCTTAACTCTGAAAAGCCGTCTGTAAGAACCTTTGAGGTAGTGAAACATCACTGGATGCTGTTCAATCCAAAAAGTGGCGAACCACGTCCTAACCGAACAGCATCAGGAGGCCGGTATTTTGGTGGTTTTAGCGACCATCTGCCTGTTATTCTTTATTTGAATGTGGATTAGGGGTGTGTTTGTTCGCTGATAAGTTCGCCCTGCTCATCCCAAGCACGCCAGAGTCCGGTACGATTCCCGTCTTTGTACTGTCCTTCAAGATGTTTTTTTCCATTGGGATGATACACAGTGCCAAGTCCTTCGCGTTTGCCATTTACAAAACGACCCTCGCTCCACAAGGTGCCATCCTCGTACCAGGATTTCCAGATGCCCGATCGTTTGTTGTTCAGATAGTCACCTTCCATACTTAAAGCACCTTCGGGATAATATTGTTTTTCGCGAACCAGAATTTTTTGTCCACGCTCGTCTTCACGAAAAAAGCGGACAATCTTGGGATTGCCATTATCCCAGATATCAATGATTTCTGAAGTAAGATGTTCATCCTGTCTTGGTTCATGTTGACAGGCTTGTAAAAAACCAAACAAAATAAGAAGTACCGACAGGCTAGCGATCAAATAAAAGCCTTTGTCCGCGGACCTCTTCATGGAATTTTCCGTTCTCATAAGCCAATTCTCCATTTACAAAGGTGTATTTTACCTGATGATTCAGGCTGATTCCTTCCAGAGGCGACCAGCCACATTTATAATGTATATTTTCTGATGAGACAGTTTGTGATCGATTGGGATCAACAATCACTAAATCAGCGTAATATCCTTCACGGATAAAACCTCGTTTTTGAATTTTGAACAATTTTGCGGGATTGTGACACAGTTTTTCGATGGCCATCCCGGTTGTGAGATAATCCTTTTGAGCCAGATCGAGCATGGCAGGCAGCAAATGCTGAACCATTGGGCCACCGGAAGGTGCTTCAAAATAAGGGCGCGATTTTTCTTCAAAAGTATGCGGCGCATGATCAGTAGCCACCACATCGATTTTCCCGCTTCGCAGTGCCTCCCATAATGCTTGCCGGTCTTCTTCCGATTTCACGGCAGGATTCCATTTGATAAAATTTCCTTTTTGAGCGTAATCCTTATCACTAAACCAAAGATGATGCAGGCAAACTTCGGCAGTGATCTGTTTTTCTTCAAGCGGAATTTCATCGGTGAAAAGTTCAGTTTCAATTGCTGTGCTCAGGTGCAGAATATGCAGCCGGGTGTGATATTTTTTTGCTAAAGCAACGGCCTTTGAAGAAGACAAATAACAGGCTTCCGCATTTCTGATTTGAGGATGAACCTCAGCAGGTGCACCGTCAGGAAATTTTTGCCGAAAGGCATCCCTATTTTGCCTGATAGTAGTTTCGTCTTCGCAATGTACGGCAACCAGGGTAGGGGCGTTGGCAAAAATCTTTGAAAGACTTTCTTCATCATCCACGAGCATATTGCCTGTGCTGGAACCCATAAAAACCTTGATGCCACAAACTTTTTTGGGATCTGTTTTCACAATTTCGGCCACATTATCGTTTGAGGCTCCCATGTAAAACGAATAGTTGGCCATTGATTTTTGTGCTGCCAACTGGTATTTTTCTTCGAGCAGTTCCTGGGTAAGCACATTGGGAATGGTATTGGGCATTTCCATAAAGCTGGTAATTCCTCCTGCAATAGCAGCACGGCTTTCGCTTTGGATATCAGCTTTATAAGTCAGCCCTGGTTCCCTAAAATGTACCTGATCATCAATCACTCCCGGAACAAGCAAGAGCCCTTTGGCGTCAATAATTCTGAAGTCTGCTTTAGCATCAATTTTGCCGGATCCAGCAATTTTTTCGATCAATGCCCCATGGATGAGCACATCAGCAACGAACCGTTTGTTTTCGTTGACAATCGTAGCATTTTGTATCAGAATGGCAGACATGATTTTTAGACTTTTCTGGCTTTTATTTTTCCGGATAATCCCCTAAACCGGAGATTAATAACTCCAAAAATTGCTTCTTTAAAAATCCGCTTATTCATTTTTGAGGTACCTTCGGTGCGATCGGTAAATACTATCGGCACTTCTTTAAGCGTAAACCCAAGTTTGCAGGCCGTATATTTCATTTCAATCTGGAAGGCATAGCCAACAAATTTGATCCGATCCAGATTTATGGTTTCCAGTACTTTTCGGGTGTAACAGACAAAACCGGCAGTAGTGTCGCGCACTTTCATGCGGGTGACAAATCTCACATAAGACGAAGCGTAATACGACATCAATACACGTCCCATCGGCCAATTAACCACATTAACGCCAGTGATATAACGCGAACCAACAGCCAAGTCGGCTCCTTCAACAGCACAGGCATGGTATAACCTTTCCAGGTCGGCAGGATTATGTGAAAAATCGGCATCCATTTCGAAAACAAAGCCGTAATGGCGCTGTAAAGCCCAGCGAAAACCATGGATATAAGCAGTGCCAAGTCCCAGTTTTCCTTTTCGTTCTTCGATGAATAATCTGTCTTGAAACTCCGGTATCAGCGATTTTACGATCTGTGCAGTTCCATCCGGGCTATTATCTTCAATGATCAGGACATGAAAATCCTTTTCGAGTGAAAAAACCGTCCGAATGATCTTTTCGATATTTTCCTTCTCGTTGTAGGTAGGTATGATGACCAGGCTGTCCGACATTAATGCAGGCATATTAGATATTGAAATGCAAATTTAGCTGCAAACTTAAGATTTGTTCTGAAAAGTTTATGCTTTTTAAATAATTTATCACTATAAAATACAATTAGCCCTCAGTAAACTGAAGGCTATTTGTTTATTATTCAATGGGATAAGCTAATATATAACCAGCTTGTGAATTATTCTGCCACTTTCATTTGATAGTGACAGCTGATAAAATCCGTTATTGAATGGTTTTGTATCTATCGTAAAATTGTTTTGTCCATATGAAAGGCTCACTTCATTTTGATAAACCAATCGTCCACCGATGTCGTACAAAGTGATATTAATCGTTTCATTTTTTTCGGCTACCAAAGTAATCGTTGTAAAATCAGCTGCCGGATTTGGATAAATGGTCGAACTGCTAGCAAAGCTTATTTCACCAATTCCTACCCAGTTGAAAGTAGTTTCGAAAGGCTCCATTTCATTATCAGTAAGGTCTTTAACGCCTTGAATGTTAAGGGTGTAATCAGTTCCAGAAGTCATATTACTTACTTCCAGATTTACCTGTTTTTTATTGAAGGTATGCTGGTTGGCAGCAACGACACTAATGCCATTATTCAGGCTGTAATTGGCGATGTTTTCGGCTGATTCCTCCGTAACATCCTCGCTGAAATCAATACGGATATTATTAAAAGTAAGTGGTGTTACTTCCATAACTTGCGGTAGTACAATATCACTTCCTGAAGCGACATCAGTTTCGAAGCGTAATTCTATTTTCCACTCGTCAAAGTCATAGTTCATGGGGCCGGTAATATCGTATGCAGCATTAAGTTCGGGTTCGTATTCAAAAATACTGGTATTGTGAACTTTAAGTACGCCCGAGCCATCGTTTACCCACCACATATAGAAATCTGAATGATAATTTTCCATCACGCAGGTGGCATTCATAACTTTTACTAAAATGCTTTCGTGTCCTTCTTCCACTTCGCCAGAACGCACAATCACCGGTTCGGGCAGGGGTTTATTATCGGCAATGAAATAGAAGTCGCTAATTTCGGCAATTTCAGTTTTATTATAATATTCCTTCACTTTACCGGTAACGATGACACTGTCGCCAATCGAGGGATTTCTTCCGCCATCAAACACAAATAAACCATTCCACAAACCTGTGCCATCTTGAATGAAATAGAAGGAGCCAAAGGATCCTGTTACAATGCCAGAAGTGCTTACAATCTGATCGGCATAAGGAGAGTTTTCGGTTTGTCCCTGGATGTCGTAAATGCTAACTAATTGACCTGTAAAAACTTTTGGGATATAATAATTATACACTACTGTGCTGCTTTCGTTGGTGCCGTCAGTTGCAATGATTTCGTAGTAAACAGTATGATCTTCATCTTGTCCGGGAATGTTAGCAGTATATTGATCACCATTTGCAGTCATCACAATTTCATTGCCGAGATTTTCGTACGAAAGACCCCACATGATTTTTGCATTGGCGATGTCAGCTGCTGAACTACTTATTGAAGCAGAAATTGTAACTTCTTGATTGGCAACAGCTGTTTCGGGCATGATTTGCACGTTGGCGATGCTGACAGGGCTGGCCGCAACATTTCTCCAAATGAGATTTGCGAATTCAGGATTGTCAATAAAAGGATTCCTGTTTTGCTGATAAGAGTAGATTACATTGTTTCTGTTGCGTTCAAAATCATCTGGCGGATCCTGCATATTCCATTCTAATAGTGTGGAAAGCCTTCCATGTGTTGGAGTTGGATAGGTATTGATTTCATCCACAACTTCCAGATCAAGTTCGCCATTTTCGCCTTCGTAGCGCGTGGCCATATAGAAAATTATCCTGGCGATATCGCCTTTGGCACCATCACGAGGCTCCCAGGTGTATTCAGTAAAATAACAATCTGTAGCTTCAGAATGCTGAGTGCCTCCATTGTCAAAGTCTTTGTTACTTCTGGAAACATTTACGGAGGCATCAGCGGGTTTCAGGTTGTGTACATCACTATCCATGGGTAAAATATCTTCAAAAGTGCCATGAGATTTAGCCCAAACGTGTTCGCGGTTTAAAAAATCACCTCCAGTTCCGTAATCATTATTAGGTCTTGAAAAACCACCGTAAACCGTGATTACGTTATTGGGGTTATCGGGATCCTGATCAGAAAGTTTGAAGATCTCTTTGGAGAAAAAATAGGAATAAACGGTGTGTCCGCTGATGATATCATTCAGCTGGGCTTTGAGCTCTTCGCCATCTTTGCCTTCAACGCCATTGTAATAGCCTGTTTGCTGTGCATTGATGGTGCCGAGCAGAAGCACAAAACTGAGTAAGAAAATAATTTTTTTCATTGTGAAATATTAGAAGAATTAAAGATTAATTTTTAGTGAAACTGTTGCTGTGCGGCCCATGCCGAAATATACGCCAGCCGAATTTGCATCGAAAGTGCTTGAATGAACGAGATAAGGATCGTTGTTTTGTGCATCAGTGATAAAGGTGTTATCAAGTAAATTGATGATACTTGCGCGCAATTCAAATCCTATATCTTTCATGCGCCAGGTGTAGCCTGCATGAACATCAACAGTATAATAATCTGGTATTTTCCATGATTGAATGGGGTTGCCTTCATCATCGAAAGCCCAATCGTTATTATTGGGGTCGTAATCGAGTGGGTTAAATTCGGCATAATGCTTGCCAAAGAAGGTGAAAACGCCGGTTGTGTAAAGTCCTGGAATGATTTCCCAGCGGATGCGTTCCTGGTTTTGAATCTGAGCGGCATCGCCTACATAAAGCCCTTTGGCATCAAACGGGCGGGTTCCAACCTGTTGGCCATTGTCATCATAAATACGGGCGGTATCGGCAGATGTCCATTTCCAGTCGCCAACAGAGAGAAGACTTTCTAGCAATAAGTTTTTAGCTATTCTATAGGCAAATTCAAATTCTATACCTTTGTGTAAAGCATTCATATTGTTGATGTTAACTGAATACCGCACCCCGTCAATATCCATCGACAAAGCCCTATCGGCTGGTTTATTTTCCCATTGGGTGAGGTAAGTATTAACGTTGAGTGTGAATTTTGGTTTTACCCAACTATAGCCAAGCTCAATGGCTTGAACTTTTTCATTTTCAATGTCTCTGAACAGTACATTCCGTTGGTCAAAAACATTGTTAAAGCGTTGTGCTTTTGAAAGATAACCCAAATTTGCAAACACATTCATGGTTTCGTTCAGGTTGTAGTTTGCTCCACCTTTAACAGTAAATCCGGGTAGGTATTTCCAGTCTGTTTCGTTGGTTCTCAATCCTTCTGCAGTTCTGTCGTAGGTCGTACCATTATAATTTACAATCGTATTATAACCAATTGCCAATGTGGTATCGCCCACATCTAAAAGTTTTGGCAGGAAATAGTCGATTCTCTTGTATCCTGTGATTGAGGTTGTGAGATTCAAGAACGCGGTTAATGCGCCCTGAGTAAGTTTTACCTGTCCGAATAATCCTCCCCAATTTACCAGTGCATCATTGTGATAACCAATGATATCACCAACATATTTTTTGGTGGTATCATTGCGTTCATTTTCGTTTCCACTATCGATAAAATAGTTTCCGCCAAATAGATCTTGTATTTTTCGATAGTGTTCTCCCTTGTAGGTTCTCAAATCAACGCCACCCGAAAAGCTCAGAAAATCACTGTGTTCGTAATCAAAAGTAGAAAGCAGCCCCATCCAGAAGTGGTTGTTCATGGCGGCCCGATAAATATCAGATGATTTCTTGTTTACATTAAAATATGGGCGTACCAGGTTCATATTTGAGTTGTACTGTACCTGAAGATTTTGCTGCCCTGTAACTGGATCATAGCTTGGTGTTGTCGAAAAAGAGTTTCCACCTCCATCCCCTAAAGAGAGATACATGATGTTGGAGATGTACAGTTTATCATTTACTGACCAGAAATCTCTTAGGCTGAACATGGGTTTATGATAGAAATTATTTGCCGTACTAAAGGGTTCAGCCTGAGGATAAATTGTATCAGTAGGTGTAATGGAAGCTTTGCTTAAATAACCCCAATTAGGATTGTAACGCAATCCCATATTAACGGGCTCACCGTTATTGATCAAGGTATTGATCGATTCGGGTGAAACGCCGTTTTCGAGTGCAAATGCAGAATCGTAAGTAGCGATGTATTTTTTGTGGCTGCGTTGCCCG
>Ga0334884_1006084_pt1 | contig 11081 bp, 14 predicted proteins | sample GraSluR1_MG_7_FD_207215 | JGI IMG/M metagenome (GOLD analysis project Ga0334884, IMG submission 207215) | Sludge microbial communities from methane-producing bioreactor in Wageningen University, Netherlands - Granular Sludge_12_05 R1 | ecosystem: Engineered > Bioreactor > Anaerobic >...
CCTCTTAATTAGCGAGGAAGAAACAAAAAAAGACAAAGAATGCGTAAAAATAATAAGAGATGCTCAAATAAGCATCCTCGCTCTCGAAAACATGTTAAGGAGAGAAGGTTTATATTAAAACTCAAAGTTTGTTTCTGGCTCATTTTCATTGATAATTTGCCATTTTAAAATAGGCTTAAGCTTTCCACTCATACCAAATCCAGAAGCTTTTGGGTGTCCACCACCTCCAAATTTTGAAGCGACATCAGAAACATTGATATCTTCTCTTTGTGTGCGAATAGAGCCCTTCACAATTCCCTTATCATCTTCCGACAAAAGCACGCAGTATTTTGTATCTGGTACGGCGTTTAGATAGTCAATTGCTCCACCTGTATCTTTTGGATCGGCATTAAGAGCACTAAAATCATCTTTATTTACTGCAGAAACAACAACAGAATCAGGATTTACATAGGCTCTTTCAAGAATTCTTCCCCAAAGTCTAAGTTTGTTTACCTCAATAGTTTTAAATAATTTTTTAACAATTTTTTTAAGATCCGCACCCTTTTTTACAAGTTCTCCACATACCTCAAACACTTCTTCGTTAGTATTGCTGTGCATAAGACTTCCAGTATCAAAATAAATGCCATGAAGAAGGCAAGTTGCAGTTTCTCTATCAATTTCCCACTTACAATAATTAAAAAACGAATATAAAATCATACAAGTTGCAGGAGCATCTTCATCCACTACATTTATTGTTCCAAAATTATCATTTGAGCTGTGATGATCAATGTTTATAAAAGGCTTTTCTCCTGATAAAAGCTCCGGCTTGTTTTCATGAAATTTCATTAAGTAAACAGCCGCACAGTCGACACTTATAAACAAGTCAAAATCTTCATAATTAAAATCCAGCTGAAAACTTTTTGCATTCAATAGAAAATCTGAGTTTTTTGGAATAGGATCAACACAAGCACTAACAACATTTTTTCCTTTTTTTTCTAAATATGCTCGAAGCGCTAAATTAGCACCAACTGCATCTCCGTCAGGTGATCGATGTGAAATAATACAAATTTTATTAGCCTTTTCTATTTCATTTTTGGCTTTTTCAAAATTTACAAGTCTGCTTTTTTTATTTTTTAAAGACATAAAATCTTTTGTATTTTAAAAACAAAGTTAAGGAAGAAATCATATAACAATTTTTTAAAGCAATAAAGCCTTTAAATAAAAACATATTGCAAATAACCAGTTAAATGTTGGAAAATACAAATATGAACAACGAAATTGAGAAGATTATTATTGAAAAAGCAAAAAGTTTAGGCTTTAGCCTAGTGTCTTTTACAGATATTGATTTATCAAAAGAACAAATTAGCGCATATAAAAAATGGCTAGAAAAAGGTTTAAACGCAGACCTGCATTATATGGAAAATTTCGGACCTAGAGAAAATATGGAAAAGATTTTAAATAATGCAAAAACTGTTATTTGCCTTGCAACAAACTATAACACGCCAAAAACCGTTCTAAAAAAAGGAGAATTAAAAATAGGAAAATATGCTTATGGCAGGGATTATCACAAATTTATAAAAACAAGGCTAAAAAAATTGGAAGAATTTTTAAAACAACTTTTTCCAAATATCAGTACAAGATCTTTTGTTGATGCTTGCCCTATTCTTGAAAGGGCTTATGCAAGAAAATCTGGCATTGGTTTTGTCGGAAAAAATTCTTGTTTAATTACAAAAGAATTTGGATCATTTGTGTTTTTATCTGAAATAATATGTGATTTAACGTTTCGTTCTTCTTGCAAAAAAAATTATCATCTTGAAAAAAATTTCTCTACTTGTGGCTCTTGCACGCTTTGCATAGATTCTTGCCCTACGAAGGCAATTATTGCCTCGGGAGTTGTTGATGCATCAAAATGTATTGCATATCACACAATTGAAAACAAAGGAGAAACAAGCCCCTCAATTTTAAAAGTTATAAAAGAGCAAAAGATCCTTTTTGCCTGCGATATTTGCCAAGAAGTTTGCCCTCACAACTATTCAAAACCCTACACAAAAGATGCAGAAATATTAAAAAAAATAGCAGGAAGCACGATCTCCGTATCAGAATTAAAAACGATCAAAACAGAAGAAGAATTTTTAGCTAAGTTTAAAGGATCTCCCTTGATGAGGGCAAAACTAAGAGGCTTAAAAAAGATTATTGATCTATATTGATTGTTTTTCTTCAAAAAAAATTGCAAAAACAAAAAGCAAGTCAGAAAGCCTGTTTAAGTAAATCAGTTCTATTAAGCCCTTATCTTTTTTACAAATACTCACAAAAGATCTTTCCGCTCTTCTGCAAATGGCTCTTGCAAAATGAAACATCGAAGAGATTTTTCCTTTACCAGGACGCACAAATTCTTTTATTTCCCGAATTTTATCCATAAAATCACTTAAAGTATTTTCCAAAAATTTAGTGTCGTCTTCGTTTAACGATGAAATAGTCTTTGGATATTTAAACTCAAATCCAACAAAGCTCATTATTTTATACAAATCATCTTGAATTTTCAACAAAAGACCTTCAAAAAATTCAAAATCGCCCTTTTTTAAAAAAACAATTTCCGACTTTGTCCAGCCCAAAAACGACGAAAGTTCATCAATATCTCCTAGCAAAGAAAATAATTTATCGCTTTTTTTAAGCCTTTTTCCATTATATAAACCAGAAAACCCTTTGTCTCCAGTTTTTGTAGTAATTTTCATTAAATCATTATAATATTTTATCACTAATAAAAATAACATGGCATTAAAAAATAAAAAAATAGAAAGCGAAGAAAGGCTTACAAAAGAGCTTACTTCTCTAGCAAGACAAATTAGAAGAATGAAAAATTTAGAGTTTATAAGAGTTTTTAAAGAACCAAAGCGTTTTTTTGCGTTTTCTTTTTTGCATGGAGTAATTGTGGGATTTGGCTCCGTAATTGGTGCAACTCTTGGAGTAGCAATTTTTATTTATTTGCTTACTCAAATCAGCTTAGTTCCAATTATTGGAAGTTATGTTGAGAAAGTTCTTGAAGAAATTAATTATGAGGTTTTCACTTCTCCATCACCTGAGCTTGATGAAGAAGAGTATTTAAGGCTTAAAGAAAAGGTAAAAGAATTGGAGGAAAAAGTGGTAACACCAGTATCTGCAGTCGTGCCAGAGGCTTTAAATTACGCAGAGTAATAATTTTAAGCCAAAACGGCGAAAGGTTTTTTAACTAAGCACTACAATTAGAGCCAAAAGGTGGAGCGGTTTTAATCAAACCATGAAAGCGAAATTGCCTAGCCCTGCTACATTTATAGACACAATGCTTTCGGTTTTAATCAAGCCATGAAAGCGAAATTGCCTAGCCTCTCACTCACTTTCTTTCCTTGTGCTAAAGGCTTTTGATAGTGTAAGATGAAGAACAGATTTTTTAATACAAAAATATGAACGAAACAAAGTCAAAAATTATAATTGCAGTTGTTTTAGGCGTTTTTACTGTCATCTCATTAGCACTTGTTCTTCCATCTATGGGCGGAGAAACATCAGTTATGAATGTTCTGGAAACAATAAATCCAAGCGATCCAACTATTAAATTTGGTAGTTCAGAGGCAAAGGCTGTTTTGATTGAATATTCCGATTTTGAATGTCCAGCGTGTTCTTATGTTTCTCAAAACATTATCGAGCCAGTGATTGCAAAAGAAATAGAGGGTTTTCAATTTGTTTTCAAACATTTTCCATTGATCAGTATTCACCCAAAAGCCGTTGATTCCGCAATAGCTTCAGAATCGGCACACAGACAAGGAAAATTTTTTGAAATGAAAAAAATACTTTTTGCAAGGCAAGATGAATGGAGAAATGCAAGCGATGCAAATCAGTTATTTATTGAATACGCAAAAGAATTATCTTTAGATATTGAAGTTTTTGAAAACGACCTATATTCAAGAGAGTTAAGAGATAAAATAAATAAGGCCTATGATTTTGGAAGAGCAAACGGTTTAAATTCAACTCCCACACTTCTTTTAAACGGGAAAAAGATTAGTGTAAATTCTTCGGCAAAACTAGAAGAACTTATTCTTGCCGAGATTTCCGAAAACTAATATAGGCAAAATAAATTATCGCAATGAATACGGGCAAAATGCTTAGTATTTGACCTTTGCTAATAAAATAAATGTCCGAATCCGCGACGCGTTCTTTAAAAAACTCAATTAAAAATCTAGTTAAGAAGTAAAGGAATAAAAGCGAAAAAAACAAAAACATCTTTGGCAGTTTTTTGTTCCATTTTTTGTAAACAATAAATAATATTACAAAAATTAAAAATGCAGTTATGGATTCATAAATTTGGCTTGGATGCCGAGGAAAATCTTCTCCGAGTCTTTTAAAAATCACGCCATAGCTTTCCTCTGTCGCTTTTCCAACAATTTCAGAGTTAAAAAAATTACCAATTCTCACAAATCCTGCTGTTATTGGAACAACAACAGAAATTAAGTCTATATATTTTGAAAAATCTACTTTTTTTATTAAAACCCAAGCTAAATAAGCAAGAAAAAGTCCAATTGCTGCTCCATGGCTTGCCAGTCCTCCGTTCCAAATCTTAAAAATTTCTGAAGGATTTTGGCTAAAATATTCAAAATTATAAAAGAGAATATGTCCAGCACGAGCACCCACTATAAGCCCGATAAATAGAGCAATTACAAGCCCATCAAGTTCTTTTAGTTGAAGATTTTCTTTCTTAAAAATTTTTAATAAAACAAGGTAAGAAAGAAAAAGGCCAATAGCGAAAAATAGCCCATACCACCTTATTTCAAAGACACCAAAAGAAACAAGAATAGGGCTTAAATCATGAACAAAAAGCATTTTAATGTATTAAAGAATATTTTTTCTGATAAAAATTTTTACCATCATAACATATTTTTAGATAAAACATTCTATCAAAAAAAGAGGGGGCAATGGTTTGCCCCCTATAAAGCCATTACAACCACCTTGTTCTTCATTTTAGCTTAATTCAAAGCTTCGTGAGGAACGGCGGCGGATGTTTGGTGGAAGAAACAAAGCCCTAGAACCATCTTCCAGCTCTATTCTCACTGGGAAATCCACCTGAGACAACGATAGATTTTCCAGAAGAAATTGAAATAACAGAAGAGATTCGCTTGAGACAAGAAAGTGAACGACCATTTCTCCTTGTTTGTGAGTCTTCATTGCTTCCTCCCTGAACAAGTTGCTGGACTTTAAGGCAAAAAACCAAAAAGTCACAATTTAATATAATTACAAGAATAAATAATTGTCAAATTTGCAAAATTTTTTATATAAACTAATATATTTGAGTAATTAACAAAGACAATATGGAAACAAAAGATTGTTATGGAAACCTTTTAAGCGAAAAAGACAGCATTTTTCTCGTTAAAGATTTAAAATTAAAAGGTAGTTCAAAAACCTATAAACAGGGAACTGTTTTCAAAAACATTCGACTAACCGACAGCCCAGAAGAGGTTGAAGTTAGGGAGGGAAAAACCACAATTGTTTTAAGAACAGAATTTATTAAAAAGAAATAATGAGCTTGAATAATTTTGAAAAAAACAGCGATTATCCGCCTTTTGTAGAAGAAAAAGCACAGAAGTTATTGAATATTATAAACAATTCACAAAACATTTCTCCACAGATTGAGTATTTTATTGAAGACTACATTGCCCTTTCAGAAGGAACAATTGCAAATTACTATAATAAATTTTATTTAGAACAACTAAAAGAAAATGAGTACAAAGAGTGGTCAACATTAGATTTCAAACTACTCCTTGAATACCTTTCTTTTCAAAGTCCGTTTTTTAAAAAGTTAATCGAAAAAATCCGATCTACAAATAATCAGTAATTTAGCAACAGATGAAACCAACAAAAATTGTCACAATCGGCGGAGGCACAGGGAGTTTTTATAAAGTGAAATAAAAATTTTTAACACTATGAAATTTATAGATTTGTTTGCAGGAATTGGCGGTTTTCATTTAGGACTTCACAGCATAGGCGGTGAATGTGTTTTTGTATCTGAATGGGACGAAAAAGCAAGAATAACATACGAAGAAAATTTTAAAGCTCTATCTCCAAAAGTTTTTGAAGTTGGATTATTTTCAAAAGGGGTTAATCTATTTGAAGGTGATATAACAAAAGTTAAAGAAAAAAACATACCAGAATTTGATATTCTTTGTGCTGGTTTTCCCTGCCAGCCATTTTCTAATGCAGGTTTAAAAAAAGGCTTTGAAGATGCTAGAGGAACTTTATTTTTTGATATTGTTAGAATAGTAAAACATCATAAACCAAAAGTTGTATTCCTTGAAAATGTAAAGGGGTTTAGAAGTCATGATAAAGGAAATACTTTTAGAGTTGTTAAAGAAACTTTAGAAAAACTAGGATATAAAGTTTATGCGGAAGTTTTAAATGCAAAAAATTATGGAGTGCCACAAAATAGAGAAAGGATCTATATAATAGGATTTTTAGATGATGTTGATTTTAGATTTCCAAAGCCAACAAAGAAGGTAAAAGTTGGAGATATCTTAGAAAAGAAAGTTGATGATAAATATACAATTTCAGACAAATTATGGGCTGGTCATCAAAGAAGGAAAAAGGAACACAGAGAAAAAGGAAATGGCTTTGGATACTCTATGTTTGATGAAAATTCAGAATATACAAGCACAATATCTGCAAGGTATTATAAAGATGGATCTGAAATTCTAATAAAACAAAAAAATAAAAATCCTAGAAAACTAACTCCAAGAGAAGCTGCTAGACTTCAGGGTTATCCAGAAACATTTAAAATTCCAGTTAGTGATACATCAGCCTATAAACAATTTGGAAATAGTGTCGCTGTCCCAGTTATTATTGCTTTGGCAAAAGAAATTAAGAAAGCTTTAGATTCGTTTAATAAAAAATAATTATGAAAATTAAAAAATTACAAATTGGTAAAGAGAAATTGGATATAAATCTAAAGTTTTATTTTCTATTAAAACAATTAGTGAAAGCTAAATTATCAGAAAAACAAGCTTTTAATTTTTTAGAAATTTACACTTTATTCAAAGATTCTAAAATTGAATTATGCAATGAAAAATTTTTAGATTCCATTCAACAAATCAAGGGTCAAGACAAACAGAATATTTTATACACAATCGTTGAAACGCTAGAAAACAAAATTGATTTGGACTTATTCATATTCAGTTTAAAACTATATTTAATAAAAGACCTTCTTTTGCAAGAAGCAAAATTGACAGATGTTATTGGAATTTCAGAATTAGAAAAACTTGACCCTTTATCTTTAAAATATGACAAAGTTTCAGTATATAGACCATACGCAACAAGAGTTAATGGGGCTTTGTTAGCACTTCTTTTCTTTTCTCAAATAGAGGCAGGAAAAACAAATTTCATGTCAGATGATACACATAAGTTTATCAAAAAATTGTCAGAATTTGCCATTAAGCTTAAGAAAAATGGAGTTGAGCCAAACCAAATTTTCATGCTGATGTTTTCAGAAAGCGTGAATCAATCAATCATTTCTGATTCGGGAACAGATTATGAAGATAGAATATTATCAGTTCTTACAAAAATAGGAATACCAGAGGAGAAAATAACAAAAATTCACGATAAAAATGATTCAAGCACTGAGTTTGATTTTTTCTTTGAACTAGGTAAAAAAACATATGGAATAGGTGCCAAAAGAACGCTTAGAGAAAGATACAAACAATTTATAAAAACCGCTCAAATGAGCAAAATCGATATAATGATAGAAATAACACTAGGATTAGACTTAAACGAGGAAAAAGCTAAAAGCATAAGAAACCATAATATATATATTTTCGTAGCAGATGAAGTTTATAATTCAAGAGAATTTTTACGAAAAATGAAAGGCGTGTATTCAGTTAGGGATTTAAATATGAACACCTTAAAGTCCCTTAAATAATAAATTAAATGCAAAAAAAAATATCTTTAGCAATAATATTTGGTGGAAAATCTGCAGAACACGGGGTCTCAGTTGTTTCAGCTCAAAATATTGTAAAGGCTCTAAATAAAGAAAAATACAACATTACTTTCATAGGAATTGATAAAAAAGGTGAATGGAATTATTTTTCTGAAAAAGATTTTTTTAGCATAAATGAAGTAAAAGAAAGCAATAACAATTTAAAAGTTTATCCAAGTACAAAAAACAACAAGTTTTATCTGTCTATAGGCAATAACGAAACATTGATAGAAGTAGTTTTCCCAGTTCTCCATGGCACATATGGAGAAGATGGCACTTTTCAAGGCTTTTGCAAGCTATTTAATGTCGCATTTGTTGGCCCAGATGTACTTAGCTCGGCGATTTGTATGGACAAAGATGTTTCAAAAAGGTTGCTTAGGGACTCAAATATTCCAATTGCAAATTTTCTAGTTTTTAATAATCAGGAAAGAGATATGATTTCCTTTTCTGAAATCAAAAAAGCTCTTGGTCTCCCCTTTTTTATAAAACCAGCAAACCTTGGGTCTTCAGTTGGAATAAGCAAAATTAAAACCGAAAAAGACTTCAAAGTAGCTTTGGAAAAGGCTTTTTTATATGATAAAAAAATTGTTGTCGAAGAAAATATTGATGGAAGAGAAATTGAAATATCAGTTTTAGGGAATGAAAAACCAACAGCTTCATTACCGGGAGAAATAATTGCAAATCATGATTTTTATTCTTATGAAGCAAAATATATTGATAAAAACGGATCAAGCTTAATTGCACCAGTAAACCTACCCCAAGATTTAATCGAAGAAATTCAAAGTCTTGCAATAAAATCTTTCAAAACTTTATCTTGCGAAGGAATGGCAAGAGTAGATTTTTTTTTAACGAAAGAACAAAAAGTCATTGTTAATGAAATAAACACAATTCCAGGATTTACCTCTATAAGTATGTATCCAAAATTATTTGAAGTCTCAGGGCTAAAATACTCAGACCTTATTGATAAATTAATAATTTTTGCAATTGAAAAACATAAAAAAGACACTCTTTTAAAAACTATTTATTAGACTATTTATGAAACCAACAAAAATTGTCACAATCGGCGGAGGCACAGGGAGTTTTACACTTCTCAAAGGACTTAAAAATTTCAACATACACATCACCGCAATTGTTTCTATGGCAGATGATGGAGGCTCAACAGGACGGCTTAGAGATGAGCTTGGCGTTCTTCCACCGGGTGATGTTCGCCAATGTTTAGTTGCGTTAAGCAAACAGTCAAAAAAAGTGCGAGATCTTTTTAATTATCGTTTCGATTCAGGCGCTCTCGAAGGCCATAATTTTGGAAATATTTTTTTATCAGCTCTGGAAAAAATTTCAGGAGGTTTTTCAAAAGGAGTTGAGGAAGCGATTAAGATTTTAAATGTTCAAGGAAATGTAGTTCCTGTTACAGATAATGATGTAAACCTTTTTATTAAGCTTAAAAATGGCAAAGAAATTAACGGAGAAGATGAAATAAATCACAGTTTTGATATTGAAAAAATTGGAATTCAAAAGATTTTTTTAAACCCACCAGCAAAAGCCAACAAATCGGCATTAACGGCAATAAAAGAAGCCGATATGATAGTAATTGGACCGGGAAACCATTATTGCAGTATTGTTCCAAATTTTCTTGTTAAAGGCGTTTCAAGGGCGATATGTAATTCAAAAGCAAGAGTTGTGTATAATTGCAATCTTGTAAACAAAAAAGGCCATACGGAGAATTTTGACCTAGACGATTATGTGGATTCAATAAATGGATTTTTAGGCGAAAAAAGAATCGATTTCGTAACATTCAACACAAAAAAACCAAGCGACCTACTCATAGAAAAATACAAAAGCAACAAAGAATTACTGATAAAATTCGACCCAAACAAAGTTAAAAACAGGAATTTCAAAGTCGTAAAGTCAGACCTCCTAAGCAGGAATAAAACCAAATTAAACAATTCCGACAAGCTCTCAAGCCTCCGCACTTTAATCCGCCACGATTCCGACCGCCTCGCAAAGCTTCTCATAATGCTCCTCGAACTCGACGAATATAAGAGTTTGGTGAAGGAGATTGTTTGAAAAATAGTCAATCCCCATAATGAGTTCTTGCCCTTTTCACATATATGATATTCCTTTCTTCATCGACACTGTATATTATTCGATTTTTCAAATCTAAACGACAGGAATAATTTCCTTTAAGCTCTCCAAGAAGTTTTTTACCACTAAAAGGCTCATTTGAAATTACTTCTTGAAGAATAGATTTAAGTTTTCCTCTAAGCTTTGGAGAAAGAGACTTTAGATCCTTTAATGCCTGTTTTGTAAAAACAATTTGGTATTTTTTCATTATTTAAAAACCTCATCAAAAGTATAAAGCTCGCCTTTTAATATTTCTTTGTCAGCCTTTTTAATAGACTTTAAAATTCCGGGGTTAGACAAAAGTTCTGCAGTTTCAAGTAAACTTTCGTAATCTTCTTCAGAAATAATAATTACATTCCCATCTTTAGACGAAACCCTCGTCGGGACACGCCCTTTAATGACTTTTTTTACAATTTGAAAAAGATTAGATCGAACACTTGTGATTGTTAATGTAATCATTCTTGTTTGAATTAAGTACGGTTTTATGTACACATATTATCACATTACAAAAAATATTTACAATAATTTAATCACAAAAAGATTAAAAAATTATTAAAAAATTCTAAAAAACACTTTCCACACTAAAGTTTTCAGGTTTATTTTAAGCTTCATAAATCGCATGCAAACCGATACTAACAAACAAAATAGCCCCATCATCCATTACTTTAAAAATAATTCTATACTTAAGGTCTATTGAAAGACTCCAAAGTCCATCAAGCCTGCCTTTTAGTTTGTGCAGTCTAAGCGACGGATAAAAAGGATTTTTTCTGGAAAATTTGTTCTTTCTCACAAGCTTTTTTTTGTATAATTTTGGGCAAGTTGAAAAATTATTTCGTCAAAATAATATTTCAACTCAATCTCACTAATACTATCTTTTTGCGACTTGTGATAAATACAAAGAGGCACTAGCAATTCTCGTTTTTTATAAAAATATACATAAACTCTAAAGCCACCTTTTTTACCCGATAAAGAATCCGAGCAACTTACTCTAATT
>Ga0334884_1006085_pt1 | contig 11080 bp, 8 predicted proteins | sample GraSluR1_MG_7_FD_207215 | JGI IMG/M metagenome (GOLD analysis project Ga0334884, IMG submission 207215) | Sludge microbial communities from methane-producing bioreactor in Wageningen University, Netherlands - Granular Sludge_12_05 R1 | ecosystem: Engineered > Bioreactor > Anaerobic > Unclassified...
CCGGAGCTTTCGCCGAAGACAAGGGCCAGGTTCAACTGGGGCAGACGGTCGTTCTCCTTGTTGTTGCCGTAGAGAACCTGCCTGAGGCACTCGGAGCAGCTTGATATGGAGGTGATGTCATAAGCCCAGAACTCGTTCTCCAAACGGCGCCTCCCCTGAAGCCTGAAGAACTCGTTCTTCCCTTCTTCCGTGATGGACGCGAAGAGCTCGCTGCTGCGCTGGGAGGTGATGCTGTCCCCGCAGGGGTGTTTGTGAAGGGAGCCCCACTTCTCGAACCGGTAGAGGGGATTCTTGTCCTCCAGAATCAGGTAATAGGCTATGGACAGGATCTGCCTGAAGGTCTTAGGGAAGCACCTCTTCAGGTCCTCGGTGATGCCCAGCTGTTCCCCGATGGCATCGAAGAGCCAGGTCGCACCGTAGAAGAGCCTCGCGGTCCGGGTGGCCGGAACGGGGCCGGGTTTGACAGCTGTCTCCCCGGCTCTTTTCTTTCGTCCCCTGCCGTCGGTGGGACTGATCTCGCCGGTTTTTTCATCGACCCGGCCGACCAGGGTCCGCTTCGCCCGTGACTGCTTTTTTTCCTTGTCCCAGTAGGAGACTGATTCATAGGCGTAGGTGATCCCGGAGCGTTTGTCCTTCTGGAAGACAATGCTTGCCATAGCCCCACCTCCTCGTTACGTATATATTATTACATAACGAGGATCACGTCAAGTACTTTTGTTGTCAAAGTGCTATCGTCACTGGCTTTATTGCGGTTTACCCGGCGTTCTCGTTAGGTGTGGCCGGGAATCCAGGGAGTAAGAAACATTTACCCTAAATCCGCTAATTTTTCAGGCAGAGGGAGTGTCGCCGGGCATAAGGGGAATTCGCCTCCCCGGGGGCGAAGAGATTACCCCCTGGGGAAGGGCACATGAGGCGAGAGAAACCGACACGGATGTCGGCTTCACAAGCAGGCAACCGGCGAACGCAGGGAGCCGCGGGACTCGCCTGGGCAGCTGTCACGAACGACAATCTGCACCTCCCGCCCAAGCGCGCATGGGTGACACTCCCCGCTGGGGTGCGGATTGAGGATTTTTCCCGTCTTTTGACATGAACAAGCCTCTCTATCACCGTAAGAGAGAATAAGCAAAAATAGAATCAGAAAAATTGTTCTATTCCGCTTATTGACAGAAAAAAGACCGGAGAGTATAGTTTTTTTGTCGACACGCGACATAAAAATTCATTCGGAAAGGACGGTAACACCATGGCTGTTTTTTCGGCTCAGGAATACGGGGAACGCCTCCGGAAGACCAAGGAGCGGATGCACGAACATGGCGTGGAAGTTCTTATCGTGTCCCACCCGGCGAACATGAACTATCTCACCGGTTTCGACGGGTGGTCTTTTTACGTCCACCAGGGGCTCATCGTCGCCCTTGACCACGACGAGCCTCTCTGGTTCGGCCGCGAGCAGGACAGCAACGCCGCCCGGCTCCTCACCTCCCTCCGTGAGGAGGACATCCTGGGCTACCCTGACAACTACGTCATGTCGAAGCTCCGCCACCCCATGGACTTCGTTTCGGGCATCCTGAAGGAACGGGGCTGGGACAGGCGTCACATCGGCGTGGAAATGGAAGGGTACTACTTCACGGCCGAGGGCTTCCGGGTCCTCGAGAGAAACCTCCCCGGCGCGGTAGTAAAAGACGGCACCCTGGTGGTGAACCTAGTGCGGAGGATCAAGTCGGAAGCGGAGATCGACCATATCCGCCATGCGGCCAGGATAGCGGAAAAGGTGATGAACACAGCCCTGGAGACCATCGCCCCCGGGGTGAGGGAGAACGACGCCGCCGGAGAGATCTACAAGGCCCAGATCAGCGGAACACCGGAATTCGGCGGAGACTACACATCTCTCTGCCCCATCATGCCTTCCGCCGAACGGACATCTTCGGCCCATCTCACCTGGTGCACCGACCGAAGGTACGAAAAAGGGGACATCGTTCTCCTTGAGCTGGCGGGAGCACGTCACCACTATCACTGCCCCATTTCCCGCACCCTGTTCCTTGGCGAACCTCGCCCCGAACTGCAGAAAATAGCCGACGCCGTCATCGGGGGACTGAACGAAACGGTGGCCTTCATCCGTCCCGGCGTCACCGCCGAAGAGGTGGAGGCGAAATGGAGAGAATCCATCGCCGGAACGGGAGTGAACAAGCCCTCGAGGGTGGGCTACTCCTTCGGTCTGAACTACCCGCCCGACTGGGGAGAGCAGACCCTGAGCCTGCGTCCTGCGGACACTACCATCCTCCAGCCCGGGATGTGCATCCACTTCATGCCGGGTATCTGGCTGAAGGAGTTCGGCTTCGAGTGCAGCGAGCCGCTCGTCGTCACCGAAAACGGATGCGAGCTCTTCCTGAACTTCGAGCGTAAGCTTTTTGTGAAATAAAAATAAGGAGAAGAGAATATGAAAAACGTCTGGGAAGAAGCGCTGTTCAATCTCGCCAAAGCCGCTGAAGCCATGGATCTCGAACCGGAGATTCTGGAGCGGCTCTCCACCCCCATGCGGTTCACCGAGTTCACCATTCCCGTCCGTATGGACGATGGATCGAAGAAGCTCTTCACGGCCTATCGTTCGCGCCACCAGGATGCCACCGGCCCGACCAAGGACGGCACGCGTGTTCACCCTCGGTTGACGCCCGAGGAGATAAAGGCCCTGTCGCTCTTTATGAGCGTCAAGCACGCGGTGGCAGGCATCCCGGCGGGGGGAGGAAAGGGCGGCATCAAGGCCGATCCTTCCGCCATGAGCGAAGGAGAGTACGAGCGCCTTATCCGCGGATTCATCAGAAGGCTCGAACCGAAAGGGGCGTTCGCCGACGTTCCCGGCGCGGATATCGGCACGGGTACGCAGGCTATGGCGTGGATGCTCGACGAGTACGAGCAGATCACAGGGAACCATTCCCTGGCGGCGATCAACGATAAACCCTTCGAACTGGGGGGCTCCCGCGGCGGCTATGAGGCTACGGGGTGGGGGGTGGCGCGCTGCGCTGCGGAGGCCGCCAAAGAACAAGGACTGGAGTCCGAGGGCCTTCGCGTCGCGATACAGGGTTTCGGCCAAGTGGGGTCCGTCGCGGCGTGCAAGCTTTTCGAGCTGGGGTACGCGATCGTCGCCGTCTCCGATATCGGCGGGGCGGTGAAGAACAGCGGGGGGCTGGATATCCCCGCGCTTGTCGCCCATACGGCCGAAACAGGCTCGGTTGCGGGATTCTCCGGAGGAGAGCCTGCGGATGCCGGCAGCATTCTCGAAACGGAGTGCGATATTCTCATTCCCGCGGCCGTGCAGGACGTCATCACCGAGGAGAACGCAGGGCGGATCTCCGCGAGTATAGTGGTCGAGGCGGCGAACGGCCCCACCACTCCGGGTGCGGATACGCTCCTCTCTTCGAGAGGCATCGTCGTCATCCCCGATGTGGTGGCGAACAGCGGCGGCGCCATAGTGTGCGACTTCGAGAGAACCCAGGGGCTGAGCAGCAACTGGTGGAGTCTTGAAGAGGTGGAGCAGCGTCTGAACAGCCGTATTCTGGCCGCATACCGTGAGGCCCGGGAGAAAGCGGTTGAAAAGGGCGTCTCCATGAGGCTCGGAGCCTGGATCAACGCTATCGGGAAAATACGTTCGGCCATGCTGCTTCGCGGCTGGTGCTGATGTTTTTTAGGAGGAATGAGAAGGAATGCATGTGCCGAGCGACATAGAGATAGCGCAGGGAGCGAAACTGAGGTCGATAGCGGAGATAGCTGAGAAGCTTGGAATAGGAGAGGCGGAGCTTGAGCAGTACGGGAGATACAAAGCGAAGGTATCGCCGGAAGTATGGGAGCGAGTGAAGGGGAACCCTGACGGGAAGCTGATATTGGTGACGGCGATAACGCCGACGCCCGCGGGCGAGGGGAAGACCACCACCACCGTGGGACTGGCCCAGGCACTGGCGAAGCGGGGGAAGAAGACGAGCCTCGCCATCCGCGAACCGTCCTTGGGCCCCAGCTTCGGTATCAAGGGAGGGGCGGCCGGAGGCGGCTACAGCCAGGTCATCCCCATGGAGGACATCAACCTTCACTTCACGGGCGACCTTCACGCGATCACCACGGCGCACAACCTGATATCGGCGATGGTGGACAACCACATCCAGCAGGGCAACGAGCTGAATCTCGATCCGCGGAGAGTCGTCTGGAGACGGGTGATGGACCTCAACGAACGAGCGCTTCGGAGCGTCATCGTCGGTCTTGGAGGCAGGGCAAACGGCGTACCGCGCGAAAGCGGGTTCGACATCACCGTGGCATCGGAGATCATGGCCATATTGTGCCTGTCGACCGACCTCATGGACCTGAAGACGCGTATCGCAAAGATCGTCGTCGGCTACACGTACGACGGCAAGGCCGTCACAGTGGGGGAGATCGGGGCGTCGGGATCGGCGGCGGTGCTGTTGAAGGACGCGGTGAAGCCGAACCTTGTGCAGACGCTCGAAGGAGTGCCCGCGTTCATCCACGGAGGGCCGTTCGCGAACATAGCGCACGGATGCAACTCCATCCAGGCCACGCGGCTGGGCTTGAAGCTCTCGGACTACTTCGTCACCGAAGCCGGATTCGGAGCGGACCTCGGGGCAGAGAAGTTTCTGGACATCAAGTGCCGGCTGGGCGGGCTGAAGCCCTCGGCGGTCGTCATCGTCGCCACAGTGCGGGCGCTGAAGATGCACGGCGGGAAGAAGAAGAGCGAACTCGGCGAGAAAGACCTTGTCGCGCTGGAGAAGGGAATGTCGAACCTCGAGAAGCACATCGAGAACATCGCGTCGTTCGGTCTTCCGGCAGTCGTCGCGATCAACCGTTTTCCCGCCGACAGCGAGGAAGAGCTCGCTCTCATAGAGAAGAAGTGCAACGCGCTCGGCGCGTCGGTGGCCCTGTCGGAAGTGTGGGAAAAGGGCGGCGAGGGCGGCCTCGAGCTCGCGGACAAGGTGATGGAAGCGTGCGGGAAGAAGTCTGAGTTCGTCTACCAGTACGAAGTCGGAATGAGCCCGAAGGAGAAGATAGAGCGCATCGCGAAGAATATCTACGGGGCGTCCGGAGTGACGTACACCGACCAGGCGGAGAAGGACCTAGCACAGATCCACGAGCTTGGGAAGGACGAGTTGCTGATATGCATGGCGAAGACGCAGTACTCGCTTTCGGACAACCCCGCGCTGCTGGGGCGACCGTCGGGATTCTCGGTGACGGTGCGCGAAGTGAGGCTGTCCGCGGGAGCGGGATTTCTTGTGCCGGTAACGGGATCGATCATGACGATGCCGGGCCTGCCGAAGAAGCCTGCGGCGTTGTCGATAGACATCGACGAAAAAGGCCGCATCACCGGCCTCTTCTAGGCACTGCGTAGAACCTGAAAGAGGCGCGCGGTCTGCGGTGAGGGGCTTATTTTCCTTGACATAGAAAAGGGGAAAAGGTATCATTAGATTGTCGACAATAAAAACACAGAGAGAGTATAAAGAAAAATTCTCCCTCGAAAGAAACGGAGAGATCAAAATGGACTACGTTGCTTTCGAAAAGGACACCCTGAGCGAACGGGTTGCCGACTATATCAGGCGGCACATCCTCTACATGGATACATTCAGGGACGGAGACCACATCCTGGAGACGGACATCGCCGAAAAGCTCGACGTGAGCAGGGCCACCGTCAGGGAAGCCCTGAAAGACCTTGAGACTCAGGGCATCGTGGAGATCATCCCCCGCAAGGGGACGTACGTGGCGGCCTTCGACCACAAGGACATGATCGAGATTCTCGAACTCCGCTGCATGTGCGAGGCCTACATCTTCGAGACGGTCGTGAACGGAAACATGCTCGACGCACGCGACTTCTCCATCCTTGAATCTATCATCGACGAGATGGTGCAGGTGTCCCGCTCGACTGAGGAGAGCGGGCTCGCCAAGTCAACCGCCTTCACCACGAAGGACCTCGAATTTCACGGCTACATCTGGAAAAAGTCCGGCCGGCGCTGGTTCTGCAAGGTGCTCTCGGACAACTACTACCGGTTGCGGCTGGCCATGATGCAGGACATGATCCTCGAACGGGACATGGAGAAATCGGCCACGATGCACTACGATATTTTGAACGCGCTCCGGGAGAAGGACCTGGACGCGGCCAGAAACTACCTTCGCAGACACATTCTCTCGCTCTACGGCAGTGAAACGGTGATCTGAACTTTTTCTATTTCCGGAAAAGCGTATATCCGGCGGCATAAAGTGTCGACAAAAAAACAGCGACAAAAAAATCGAGAAGGAGGTTGAACGATATGTTCAAGGCAAAGCACCTGAAGGAGATACAGGCCTTCATGGAGAAAACGGGAATCCCCGGCAGGGATGGGTGGGATCTGCCCACCTCGAAGAAGAGTTTCCCCGACGGGGCGAACTACCGCATCGAGATCGCCGGGGTTGAACGGTATTCCAACATGGTCGCCATGGTGGACGAGGCGAAGAAGCGCAAGATTCCCATTCACAGGGCCATCTGCACGGTGAGCGGCTCTACCTACTGCGACTTCGAAGAACTGAAGAACATGGCGAAGCTGGCCCATGACGAACAGATCGAACTGATCATGGTGGTGGGCCACCGCAAGGCCTGGGACGTGGGCTCCAAGGAGATGGGGTACCCGGAAGGCGGGGTCCAGGGACCGAGGCACCGAGGGTCCGACAGCATGGCCTACTGGGTGGAGGACATGATGCGGAATGTGGAGGCGGGGATCCGGGGCTTCCTCGTCTACGACGAAGGGGCGCTGAAACTGGTCAACCGGATGAGGGCCGAAGGGTTCCTCCCGAAGGAGACCATCTTCAAGTGGTCCGTCTTCGGCGGCCAGTGCAGCCCCGCCGGGGCGAAGCTCCTGGAGGAGCTGGGGGCCGACACCATGAACCCCATATCCGACGTGTCCCTTCCCATCCTCTCCAGCATCCGCACGGCGGTGAACATGCCTCTGGACGTCTACATGATCATCGTGGACTCCTTCGGCGGCATGTTCAGGGCCTACGAAGCCCCGGAGATCGTCCGGGTGGCCTCGCCGGTGTATTTCAAGATCGAGCCGGGAACATCGGAAAGCGACATCTACAAACCCTGGGTCACCGACGGGTGGCACGACGAGTTCATCCGGGCCAAGGTGAAGATAGCCTCCACCCTCCGGGAAATCATGGAGCGCCGCGCACCCGAGCTGAAGCTTTCCGCCCGGGGTCCCGCAGACCTTAGGCTTCCCGCAGTCGACTGATTTATCCTATTGAGAGCCCGGGACGCACCGTTCCGAGGCTCTTACACTCCGGCCCCCGGGGCCTGTCCGTTCGCCGGGAGGGAGGTTCCGCTATTGAGAAATCTTGAAAAGATAGACAGCGTTCTTAGCTGGATCGAGGAAAAGATCGTCGTGTACGGTATTTTGTTCATGGCGGTGATCCTCATCGCCAACGTGATTTCCAGGAACTTTTTCTATTCCAGCATCAACGCCTCCGAGGAGATCAGCCAGTTTCTGGTGATCATGGTGACCTTCCTGGGTACGAGTTATGCCGCCAGGAAGGGTCTTCACATCCGCATGTCCATCCTGAACGACTTTCTCAGAGGGAAGCCCAGGAAGCTGCTTGCCCTCTTTGTCTCGCTGGTTACAGCCTGCATCATGCTCTACCTCGCCTGGCTGTCCTTCCGCTACGTCCGCCGGGTGGGGACGCTCCACAGGGTCAGCCCCATCCTCCAGATTCCCCTTTACTATGTCTGGTCGGTGGTCCCGGTAGGGTTCGCCCTCACAGGGGTCCAGTACTTTCTCACTTTTTTCCGCAACCTCGGGACCAGCGACGTCTGGGTTTCCTACTACGTGAAGGATGAACTGCTCGACCCGGGAGAGATAGCCGCGAAAAAGGAGGGAGAAAACTGACATGCTGCTTCTGATGATCGGAATCATGTGCTTCTTCCTCATCCTGGGTTTTCCCATGATCGTCCCCCTGGCCCTCACGCCGGTGATCGTGGCGACGGTGTACTTCCCCATGTTCGACCCCATGAACCTGGTGCAGCAGATGCTGGTGGGGATCCGTCCCCTGTCCCTCGTGGCGGTGCCTATGTTCATCTTCGCCGCCGACGTGATCTCCACCGGCCAGGTGGCCAAACGGCTCATCGACTTCGTCATGGCTTTCTTCGGCCACACCCGGGGCGGCCTTGCCGTGACCACCACGGCAGCATGCACCTTCTTCGGAGCGGTCTCCGGGTCCACCCAGGCTACGGTGGTGGCCATCGGCGGCACCATGCGCCCGTACCTTCTTCGGGACGGGTACGACGATTCCTTCTCCATCGCCCTCATCATCAACGCCGCCGGCATCGCCCTGCTCATCCCGCCGAGCATCTCCATGATCATCTACGGCGTGGTCACCGGCAGCTCCGTGGGCGAGCTGTTCATCGCCGGGATAGGGCCCGGGCTGCTGGTTTTCATTCTCTTTTCCCTGTACTGTAGCTTCGCCGCCCGGAAAATGGACATCGTCCGCACGCCGAAGGTCCCCTTCGCCGACCGGATGAGGGCCCTCAAAAAGGCCATCATTCCCATCGGTTTTCCCCTCATCATCCTCGGGGGCATCTACTCGGGGAAGTTCAGCCCCACCGAGGCGGCGGCAGTGGCCGTCCTCTACGCCGTGGCAGTGGAAGTTCTCGTATACCGCCACATCAGCTGGAAGGACATGTACCGCATAGCCCTCTCCACGGGCGTCGTCACGGCTGTGGTCTTCATCCTCGTGGCGGCGGGAGCCGCTTTTTCCTGGCTCATCGGCTACGCCAGGATTCCCGAGATGATCCTGCCTCCCCTGCTGGGGGAAAGCCCGTCCATGGCCAGGCTCCTTCTGATCATCGCCGCGTCCTACTTCATCGGGTGCATGTTCGTGGATTCCATCGTGGTGATCATGATCCTCGCCCCCATTTTCCACCCCATCGCCATGAAGCTCGGCATCGACCCTATCCTCATCGGGGTCCTGGTGACCATGCAAGCGGCCATCGGGGCGGTCACTCCGCCCTTCGGGTGCAACATCTTCACCGCCATGGCCGTCTTCAGACGCCCCTACGCTGACGTGGTGCGGCGGATCGCGCCTTTCCTCGCCCTGTATATTCTCGCCACCCTCGTCGTCATCTTTTGCCCGTCCCTTTCCCTTTTCCTGAGGGACCTTGCTTTCAGGTAGCGTTTTCTGCGTACGTGGGGATGCACAGCCGAAAGGGGGGAATCCGCCGGAAAAACCAGGGGAAAACAGCAAGTACAGGCATCGGAAAACAAGGAGTGTTCCCAATCTGAAGGAGGTGCTGGAAGAAATGAAAAGGTTTTTGAAAGCGGCGGCAGCTGTACTCGTGTGTTTCTTCGTCTTCGGGTCGGTTTCTCCGGCCGTGGCGGCAAAGCAGGAATGGAAATTCGCCATCGAGGAAGTCACCGGGAGCGTGCAGGATGAGTTCGCCCAGTTTTTCAAGAAGAAGATCATGGAGCGGATTCCGGATACAGATATCGAAATTTATCCCGTGGGAGTCCTCGGCGACAGCGAAGACCTGACGGAACAGACCATGAACGGCGTCCTTCATTTCACCATGGCGTCCCCAGGACACCTGGGAACCTTCATTCCCGTGGTCCGGGTCTTCTCCCTTCCCTTCATCTGGTCCGACAGGATGGAGGTAAACAAGGAGGTCATGAAGAACAGCGTGGCCATCTACAGCCTCCTGGACAAGGAGTACGAAAAGAACAACCTGAAGCTCCTGGGTGTTTTCCCGGAGGGGTGGCAGGTGTGGACGGCCAACAAACCTCTGAGGACGCCCGACGACTTCAAAAATTTCAGGATGCGCATCATGGGCGACCCGCTCCTGGCCGAGATCTACAAGTCCTACGGCGCCAATGCGGTCCAGGTACCCTATCCCGACCTCTACTCCGCCCTGCAGCTGAAGATGGTGGACGGCAACATCCAGCCCTACTTCGCCCACGAGGAGATGAAGTTCTACGAGCAGCAGGATTACTTCATCGACATCAGGGAGATGCCTTTCGTGGCTACCTTCGTGGTGAGCCTGAAGTGGTTCGAGACCCTTCCGGCGGAGCAGAAGAAGATCATCGAGGAGACGGCCCGGGAGACCATCGATTTCATCTTCGACATGCAGGAAAAGATGAATGATGAGCGGCTCCAGAAAATGCTAAAAATCAAGCCATCCCTCCAGGTTATCGTGCCCACTCCCGAGGAGCGGGAAGCCTTCAAGAAGCTCTCCCTCCCCGTGCGGGACACCTACGTGAAGATGGCGGAGCCCTACGGGAAGGACGTTCTCGAAACCCTGTTGAAAGAGCTCGAAGAAGCGGAAAAGAAAATAGCGAAATAACCGGTTTTCCGCTGCGGGGAGAAGAATCTCTCCCCGCAGCGAACGGAAAGAGCTGCGGCCGGCCCGAGGTTCAACGTCCTTTGGTGAAAAAACGGGCCGCTTTGCTTCTGTGCGGCTGGTGCTGATTTCAGTTCAGGAGGCGACGGTATGTACTTTGAAATCTCCGAGTTTCACGAACGGCTGAAAAAAACGAAGGAGACCATGCTCCGGAACAAAATTGAGGTTCTCGTGGTGAGCGACCCGGCGAACATGAACTACCTCACCGGGTACGACGGGTGGTCCTTCTACGTCCACCAGGGGCTTGTCGTGGCCCTGGACCGGGACGAGCCCCTCTGGTGGGGCCGGGGGATGGACGCCAACGGCGCGAAGCTGACCACGTGGCTGAGCCCGGACAGCATCCGCCCCTACGCCGACGATTACGTGCAGAACGTCTTCAGGCACCCCATGAGCTTCGTGGCGGACATCATCCGGGAGCACGGCTGGGAGAAAAAAAACCTTGGGGTGGAGGCGGACAACTACTGGTTCACCGGCAAATGCCTCCGGACCCTCTCGGAAGAGCTCCCCTCCATGGAAATCATCGACGCCACGTCGCTGGTCAACTGGGTCCGGGTGATCAAGTCGCCGGCGGAGATCAGGTACATGAAGCAGGCGGCCAGGGTATGCGAACACGTCATGGAGACCGCCGTGAACTCCATCACGACCGGCGCCAGGGAGAGCTCCGCCGCGGCCAACGTC
>Ga0334884_1006088_pt1 | contig 11075 bp, 8 predicted proteins | sample GraSluR1_MG_7_FD_207215 | JGI IMG/M metagenome (GOLD analysis project Ga0334884, IMG submission 207215) | Sludge microbial communities from methane-producing bioreactor in Wageningen University, Netherlands - Granular Sludge_12_05 R1 | ecosystem: Engineered > Bioreactor > Anaerobic > Unclassified...
GAGGTGGCCGCCAGGGCCATCCCCGAGGTGATCGCCGTCCTGGCGGAGAGGTGATCTGATGAGGATCGGCTCAGGCTGCTACAGCTGCATCCTCGACCGGGCCAAGTTCGAGGCCGACCTCCTCTTCACCGACGATGCCGAGAAGATGGAGGCTATGGAGGAGCTCCTCGACTTCATCGTCTGTCATAAAAGGGAGGTCCCCTCGATGGTGGGGACCGAGCGGGAGAGGATCATGAAGAGGAGGAGCAAAAATCCCGACCCCTATCGGGAGATGAAGGCCGAGAGCAACCGGGTGGCGACCGCCCTCCTTCCCCTGACGGAGAGGTTTTACGACCGGTCCGATGAGAAGCTGGAGGCCCTGATCAGGATCGCCGCCGCCGCCAACTCCATGGAGTGGGGGGTGAGGGGGCACGACTTCGACGTCAACTCCTTCGAGGAGGTCTTCTTTGACACCCTCAAAGAGAACCTCGACGGCGACCTGGAGGAGGCCCGCCACCGCATAGACCGTTTCAGTAGGGTCCTCTACCTCACCGACAATGCCGGGGAGGTGGTCTTCGACCTCTTCGTCATCGGTAAGCTGGAAGAGATGGGAAAGGCCGTCGTCATCGGACCCAAGACCGAGCCCATATTAAACGACGTCACCTCCGATGAGCTGAGATCGATGACCACCCTCCCCCTGGAGCCTACGGGCCCCGTCATCGGCCTCTCCCTGGAGGAGGCGAGGCCCGAGCTCCTCGACCTCCTCATGGACGAGGGGGTCCTGGTCATCGCCAAGGGAATGGGAAACTTTGAGACGATGACTGAGTTCGACGATATGCTGGAGGGGAGGCTGATCTACGTCATGAGGGCCAAGTGCGATCCCGTCGCCGATGCCCTGGGGGTACCCCGGGGGAGCCTGGTGGTGAGGGCGGTCTAGGCCGGAGACGCCATGGGGTCATGCATACCCCGCCGGATCCTCCTCCTCCCGACGACGAAGCCTCGATTCCCCGTCCTCCCCATCCTTCGGCTCCTCCTGACGGCTCCAGCCCAGGACCTCCGTCGAGATCTCGAGCCCCAAGAGGTCGCTTGTGGCCCCGATCAGGTTCTCGGCCGCCGCCAGGTCGACGGCCTTCTCCCCATCGGTCTTCCCCATGAGGCAGACGCCCCGGATCCCGTAGAAGGGGCAGAGGCCGACGAGGATCCCGTTGAGGCCTCCGACGATCCCGCTTCGGAGGAGGGTGACGCCGCCCCCTTCCAGGGCGAGGGCGAGGTCGGGATCGGTGGCGACGCCGTAGACCGTATCCTCGGAGGTTCCGACGTAGGCGGCGAGGGTCACTAGATCCGTCACCTCGTAGGAGGCGAGCGCCTTCAGGATCTCTCCCGCCAGGTTGTACATATGGGGCGGCTTCAGGGGCTGGGCGTCCCCGCAGAGGATTATCAGGTCATCCCGACCCTCCGGGGCCTTCAACTCCACCTGGAGGGCCCTCGCCAACCCATCCTCCACCGGGACCTCGGGGGGGAATCCGGTGGAGACCATCAGCTGGAAGGTGATCGACTCCAGGGCGGCTGCTATGTAATCTGCCGCCACCTTACCGACGCTGCCGATGCCGGGCATGCCGCCGATGCAGACGCAGGGTCCGAAGATCTTCTGGGACATGGTGGAGGTCGCCCGGGCTCTATCAGTGCCCTACAGCTCTGATGATCCAGTTCACGGGCACCATCTCCTCCGATTCGTCGATGGCGACCTCCGCCAGGAAGATCTCCCCCGTCTGCAAGTCGTAGAAGTAAGAATCTCCCTCGACCTCGTGAAGGTCCACTCCCACCGCGACGGCTCCTCGATCATAGAAGCAGACGTAGAAGTCGCCGTTAATGGGTATGAAAGGAACTTCGATGACGCTGATCCCCGGCTGTCCCTGATTGGCGAAGTATGGTAGATGGGAATCAGTGAACCTGTAGAGGAGGTTCAGGTTCTCATCCCTGATCTCCATGCTTATTATCCGATCTTCGGGAAGCGTACCATTCTCACCATACGGGACCAAGCTCCAGATCTGGACACCGTCCAGGGTCCAGCTCGGCCTCGGCGGCGTGAACCTGACCGCTTCTGCAACCTTCAGATATCCCGGGCTGCGATAGGTGGCTACGTTCACTATGGTTTCATTTCCGCTGTCCTGGATCAGAAGATCCTGCGAGACCTCTTGGGCGATAGAAGGTCCAACCAGAGATAGGACCGCAAAGCAACATAAGGCCGCGAGAAGTGAACTAGTCTTCTTCAAAGGATCACCATCCTCAATTAGATCGCCGAATATATAGATGATGCCGCAAGGTCGGACTCCTCAGATTTCAGCATATCTCGAGCTTCGGCGGCGAAGGGGGGCTGGCCCGGGCTCAACCCCAAGAACGGGGCTGACGGCCAGACCTCCCCTAACCCCTCCCCATCCTTTCTCCCACCATCACTATTGGAGCGGCAAGGTGCCGGTGTGGCGGAGGTTCTGCCTCACCATGGGCCACTCGTGATCTCCGAAGGCGCCGGAGATCTCCCAGATGTATATCCTGCCGTCGTCAGACCCCGTCACCATCTCGAGGACGCCGTCACCCTCCAGGTCGGCGATCGCCGGGGTCGTGTCGACGTTCCCCAGGGTGACCTTGGGAAAGCCATCCACCTCTGTTCCGTCCAGCCTCCAGGCGTGGACCCGGTTGTCCAGGGAGCCTCCTATGATCTCCTGCTGGCCGTCGCCATCGATATCCGCCAGGGCGATGTTCTTGACATAACCGCCGGTCTGGATGGGGAAGCCGGGATGATCGGAGCCGTCGCTCCTCCAGAGGTAGAGCCTGCCGTCGGTGGCTCCACCCACGATCTCGACCTCCCCGTCACCTTCCACGTCCCCTGCGGCGATGAAGCTGTCCTGAAGAGATCCTGTCGTCTTCCGAGGAAACCCCCTGTAATCCTCCCCCACCCGGGTCAGGGCGTAGAGACCGTCGCTGGCGCCGATGACGATCTCGAGGCTGCCGTCGCCGTCCAGGTCCGCGAGGATCGGAGACGAGTATCCTATGCCGCTGCCGGAGAGGTCGGTGAGGGAGGGGCTGCTCAGGTCGACGGGGTATCCCGGCAGAAGGGATCCCCGGCCGTCGACGGCGTAGACCTGGCCGGTGTAAAGTCCCAGGAAGCTCGCCAAGATGTCCGTCCCCATCTTCGAGGAGCCGATGACGCCATCCAAGAGACCGTCGCCGTCCAGGTCTCCGATGGCAGGAGAGGACCAGACGGAGTTGGAGGTGATCAGCGGATAGCCGCAGACGGTGGATCCGTCTCCGTTGAAGGCGTATATCCCCCGATCCGTCGACCCCACCACCACCTCGAGGCCGCCGTAGCCGTCCAGGTCTCCGATGGCGGGTGAGGACCAGATGGAGTTGGAGGTGAGCCGGGGAAAGCCGGAGAGCTCCTCGCCCCGGCCGTTCCAGGCGTAGAGCCTGCCATCGTCGGATCCGACGACGATATCCAGGAGACCGTCGCCGTCCAGGTCTTCTACGGCGGGGGAGGAGCGGATGTAGTCTTCGGCCCTCGTCGGGAATCCTGTCACCTTCGAGCCATCCCGGTTGAAGACGTAGAGCCGCCCCTCATTCGTCCCCACCACGATCTCCAGCTCCCCGTCGCCATCGATATCCGCGAGGGCTGGGGAAGACCAGACGGGGCTGGAGGTCTGGATCCATTCTCCGGTCACGCCCTCGTCGATGGGGAGGAGCCTGAAGGAGCCTACGAAGCTGTCGAAGTAGAGGAGGTTGGCCCTCCTGAAAGCCGACTGCTCCGCCCTGCAGGATATGTGGTATATCAGGTCTTCGCCGTTCAGAAACACGTCTCTCATGATGATGGAGGTAGATTCGTCCTCCAGAAGGTACTCCTTCTCCAGGGACCTGACGCCGTTCAGGTCTCCGGCAGCGGACTTCATCACCTCAAAGTTTTCGCTCCACTCTTGGTAGCCCGATTCCGCCCGGGAGGAGAACCTCTCCAGAGAGAGGCCCCTCTTCTCTGAGGCCCCCACCAGGATCGTCATCACGCCGGAGGCGGAGAACTCGACGACGGGGTCCTCCACCCCTGAGGTAACGTCCTGGGGGAGGAGGTTGATATCCAGCTCCCTTGGGTACTCTGCAGAGAAGCCGAACTCCAGGCTTTCGAACTCCTCGGTCTGGGAGCTCGCCGGGTCGATCAGGGCCGCGTAGAGGGCCAGGATCAAGAACGCATATCCATGATTCATCATATATTCACTTCCAAGTTGCTCAGGTTAACCAGGCCCCACCCGTAGATCTCGTCGGGGCCGGGCGGCCCCAGGTCCGTGGAGCTCTCCAAAAGGATCCTCCTGACGTCCAAGTCCGGATCGTCCTTGAAGATCTCCAGGACCAGGGCGGCGCATCCCGCCACGAAGGGGGCAGCGGCTGAAGTCCCCACGAACCCCTCGGTCGCGTAGGAGGAGGTCGTCACGTTGTCCGGGGCCACCAGATCGGGTTTCTGACGCCCGTCCTCGGTGGGGCCCCGCGAGCTGTAAGGCTGGATCTCCAGGGTGGAGATGTTGATCGCCCCGACGGTGACGACGTTTCGGCAGCATCCCAGGATACCGATGCTGGTATTTGGGACCTGGTGCTCATCGAGGTCGGAGGTGGTGAAGAGGTGGAGCCGACCGGGACGATCGGCGCCGTCGTAACTCCGGATCTTTATCTGATAGGTTCCGTCCCTGGGGGCGACGAGGCGGATCGTCTCCACCGGCTTTTGGCCCCTGTATCCCCTCTGGGGGTTGTCGGAGACGGACCGCCCCCGGCCGGGATGGTCGAGGCGGAGGTCGTAATCGAGGGCCTCAGCCTTCCAATCGTCCTTCCAGCTGAGCCAGATGGAGACTTCATCCCCCCTCTTCAGGGTGAGGTTGATGCTCTCGTCCTCCGGCGAGAAGTTGAGAAAACCGTTGCCATCGGGATCTTTGAACTCGCCGGACCAGTGGCGGAGAGCCTCGTTTCCGGCGGCATTGATCCAGAGGGTCCCGTTGGAGGTCATCTTCTCGACCTCCTGGCAGACGGCGTTCTCGCCGTCGAACCTCCCGAAGGGGAAGTCCGAGGAGCAGGATACGATGTCTATCCTCTCCTCCAGCTCCAGGAGCCTCTCCACCGCCCGGGCTACCCCCTCCTCGGTGATCCCCACGTCCACCAGGTAGATCTTCACCCCCGGGGCTATCAAGGATATCAGCTCGGCGCAGGCGATCCCGTGGACCTCATCCTTGCTGTAGCTCTCATCGTAGAGGGGGACGATCTTGGCAGTGAGCTTTCCGGCGGTCTCGGTGTCGTAGTAGAACTGGCTGTCCAGGAGGGCGATCGTAACCCCCCGTCCCGTGATATTCCGGGCGTGGAGGGCGGATATCCCCGTAATATCCATCATCCGCCGGAGGGAATGGGGGGCCAGAACCGGCTCAGATCCTTCCTCGTCCATAGATCCTTCTATACCCATCGATCCGCCTTCGTCCGACAAACCACATCCTAGGGAGGTCTTGCCGTCGTCCCTTGCGCCGATCTGAGGAGAGGGCAGAGCTTCTCCCTCCGCTGAGGCAGGGCCAGTTCCGGAGGCGAGGAGGCCTCCGTAAAGGGCCCGGACATCTCCATCGCAAATCCAGGATGTTGATGGAGCGGCGAGGATCGCCAGAGCTGAAAGACAGATGAGTATAAACGATGTGAGTCTCATGGGTGCCGTCACGTCCGTCTTAATTTCCAAGCAATGATGACAGCGGTATTCTATATAAGAATATCTTTAGGAGCCGCCGAATAGAGCCCCCACGCTTAAAAGGCGGAAAGAGGGAGGTCGGCCGGGAGTTTATCTTGATGGAAAAAGCCAGGTGCAGCTCACATGCTCGGCAGAATCGGAGAAATGGCGACGATCTTCTCCTTTATCGGCCATAGGAGCTCCGATCGACCGAAGGAGATCGTTCTCTTGCCGAATAAAAAATTAAATCGATGAAGAAAGCTTTTTACATATTAGAGTAAAATAGGCAGAAGTATAATGGGGGGGAAGCCCGACGAGATCAACCTTGGCTTTGGTGCTGTTGGGACTTTTGTTGGTGGGATCTGCCGATGCGGCATCCGATTCTGACAAACGTGTTCAAGCCAGCGAGATCATGGCCAAGTTCAGGGAAGGCGAGCCGCTGGAGTACGATAACTGCATCGTAGAAGGAAATCTGGACCTGAGGGAAAAGACCCTTGGAGCGGTCCACTTCAACAAGACGGAATTTCGAGGCTCGGTTCAGTTCTACAAAGCCAACTTTTCAGGGGATTCATTTTTTTCGGGGGCTAGGTTCGTCCTCGATGCCTCTTTCCAAGACGCTCAGTTTTCGGGAGGATACGCCAGCTTCTCGGATGCGAGCTTCTCGGGGGGGGACGCTAATTTCTGGGGTGCAGAATTCTCCGGCGGCGACGCCATCTTCGATAGAGCAGAATTCTCCGGTGGCAGTGCTGAATTCTCGTATGCAAATTTTTCAAGAGAATATGAAGCTCGCTTCTATAATACGAAATTTTCGGGAGGGGACGCTATATTCAGAAATGCCATCTTCTCGGGCAAGGCCCTTTTCCAGCATGCGAAGTTCTCCGGCGGTGTCGGCTCATACTTTGAAGGTGCAAAGTTCTTAGGTAAAACCGCCGACTTCGGGAACACAGATTTTTTAAAGGATGTTAATTTTAGCAATGCCGAGTCGTCAAATCACAGTACTATGATATTCACGTCAACCAGGTTCTCAGGTCCAGAATCCATATTCAGCGAAGCCAGGTTCGGAGGCGAAGCTTACTTTAATGAGGCGGAGTTCTCCGGCGGAGCCTCTCTATTCGAGGCGACAGAGTTCTCGGGCAACGTTACTAGCTTCCGGGGGACGAAGTTCTTGGCCGATTATGTAAGCTTCGGAAACGCCCAATTTAACTCCCCCGTCGATTTCAAGGAGGCTTATTTCGATAAAGTCGCCTATTTCAGCCATGTGAAGTTCCGCAGGTATACGAGCTTTTACGGCGCGAAGTTCAATGATGATGCCTTTTTTGAAGGTGCGGCATTCTCCGGAGAACTCGATTTAACGAGAACAATATATAATAAATTTTTTATAAAATGGAAGAGTATCACAAAGTTCACTTACGATGATTCAGCCTTCGTATTAATTTTAAAAAATTATAAAGATTTGGGCTACTTGGAGGACTACGACGACTGCTATTACGAGTACCGAAAGGAACGCCGGGCTGAAATGGAAGAGTGGCATAAAATTCTAGGCGATGGATTTCTCCAGTTAGCCTCCGGATACGGGACAAAGCCTTTACGGCCACTTATTTTCTCTAGTGTTATTATAATATTATTCAGCGTAGTTTGGCGCGCCGTCGGCCTGGTGAACCCAAATGGTATAATGGACGTATACCGCCTCAAGGAACCAGTCTGGGGGAATTGGCATCGATCCCGAACCGGAAAAGCAATAAAATGCATGAAAAATGATGAGAGTGTGTATATCTTAAGGTGGTTAGGCCGACGTCCCATTTTGATATTCCTAAAAGATATGATACAGGATATGATACCAGTTATTTTTTATAGTGCTACAGTATTTCTCTCTGGGACAAAGCTATTCATCGATCCACCCAATACCCCAAAGATAATCGGTGCGCCCCGTAACCTAATAAAGGGGCTCTTCATTACCGAGAGGATATTGGGAGCGATCTTATCGATTTTGTTCGTCATGGCCATCAGCTGGACTGTTGTGAGGCCTTTGTAGCTAAAAAAATCACACCTGAACGGCAGTTCATCTACGGAAGACCCTTACGCGATCCTTCACGTCGATTCCCGGTGGGAGCTCGATCGTCAAGAAGCCGGGATAATCCCCCTCTTCGCAAAATTTAGTTTGTATCTTATTGAAGAAGCTGCTCGCAGTATCGTTTGCCAGGACGATGACTACATCGAAGGCCTTGCACGAATCGTAGTCACCTCCAAAGATCCCTCGGACTCGCCATCGTTCTCCCGCCTTCTGAACGTGTACACCACCCCACGGATTCGTAGATTGAGGGTACCACCTCCCGTTGGGAGCGTAGACCAGAGCCCAGATATCCCCCTCCAAATCTGAGCTGCAATCTCCAAATAGGTCCATCTGCCCTCGAACTCTATCCCCATCTTCGATGTTGGTTATAGAAACGTCCCCAACAAGAGGAATTTCTTCAATCTCCGGAGCTAAACCCCATCGATCAGAGCTCCGATATACCCTCACTCGATCCTTCTCGTCGAGCCCTGGCGGGAGCTCGATCGTCAAAAAGCCGGGATAATCTCGGGCTCTGCACCATTCGCCCTGTCTTGAACTTAAAATATCGCTAGCTGTAGCATTTGCCAGGACTATAACCACATCGAACGCCTCGCCAGAGTTGTTCTCCCCTCCGAAACTAGCTGGCACTTCCCAAGTAGTGCCGACCCTTTTTACATGAACGCCGTTGCAGGGATCAGTGGACTGCGGATACCATCGGCCATTTGGGGCATAGACCAGAACCCACAATTCGCCCTCGAGATCCGAACTCGAATTGCCTATCAGATTCTTATGCTGGGGGACTGCTATGTTATCTTGGATGTTGATAAAACGGGCATCTCCCGACAGATCGGTGGTTGAGATTTCCGGAGCAAAAACCCATCGATCAGAGCTCCGATATACCCTCACTCGATCCTTCTCGTCGAGCCCTGGCGGTAGCTCGATCGTCAAAAAGCCGGGATAATCTCGGGCTCTGCACCATTCGCCCTGTCTTGAACTTAAAATATCGCTAGCTGTAGCATTTGCCAGGACTATAACCACATCGAACGCCTCGCCAGAGTTGGTTTCCCCTCCGAAACTAGCTGGCACTTCCCACTTAGTTCCGACCCTTTTTACATGGACGCCGTTGCAGGGATCGGTGGACTGCGGATACCATTGGCCATTCGGGGCATAGACCAGAACCCATAATTCGCCCTCGAGATCCGAGCTTGAATTGCCTATCAGATTCTTATGCTGGGGGACTGCTATGTTATCTTGGATGTTGATAAAACGGGCATCTCCCGGCAGGTCGGTGGTTGAGATATCCGGAGCAAAACCCCATCGATCAGAGCTCCGATATACCCTCACTCGATCCTTCTCGTCGAGCCCTGGCGGGAGCTCGATCGTCAAAAAGCCGGGATAATCTCGGGCTCTGCACCATTCGCCCTGTCTTGAACTCAAATTGTCGCTAGCTGTAGCGTTCGCCAGGACTATAACCACATCGAACGCCTCGCCAGAGTTGGTTTCCCCTCCAAAACTAGCTGGCACTTCCCACTTAGTTCCGACCCTTTTTACATGGACGCCGTTGCAGGGATCGGTGGACTGCGGATACCATCGGCCATTCGGGGCATAGACCAGAACCCATAATTCGCCCTCGATATCCAAGCTCGAATTGCCGATGATGTTCATTCGCTGTGGAACCCTGTTACCATCAATCATGTTGGTGAGAGATACCACCCCGATCAGATCGATGGTTGAGATCTCTGGAGCAGGGCCCCAAATTTCAGCATTCCGAATCACCGTAACGCGATTCATCTCTCGTACCCCTGGAGGCAACTTTTCAAATCCGGGATAGTAATTCGATTCGCACCATTCTTTCACTTTGCTGCTTACCTCTCGGCTTGCCTCCGAATCGGCTACTGCTAGTACAATATCAAAAAATCCGTTGACATCTTCGGACGAACCAAGGCCCACCCACATCTCCCATCTCCCATCTTCTTTAGGAGTTCGCCAGGATTCATTACATGGATCTATCGACTGAGGATAATAGCGCCCATTAGGTGCCACTACGAATATCCAAATATCATTATTTGAATTATCTGGATATGTTCCTACCAAAGGGATAACCCTGGCAACCCGGTCACCATCCCTGAAATTGTTTATATTAATGCCATATTTGAGATTCGACTCGGAGGTACAACCACCGATCTCAGGATTCACTATAAAAAATATTATCAATAAAATTATTATTAATATGGATCCTTGGATCCGAGAAAATATCGCATATCCTTCCTCATATATATCTCTATGATGCATACCTCTTTATCTCCTACGAAATCACGAATATTTTGATTTTTGAATACAAATATTTAGCTTTCATCGACCTGGACAGTTTGTAGAGCAACTGAGCCAATAAATTTACTACAACCATACTCTTTTAAAGTCATCAAAACATAACATGTTGTTCCATTAGGCGTCACCATTTTATTGCCGTCCCGAGGAACCATTTCATCAAAAAGACTTCTTTCTGCAGGAAATAACCATTGGGTGTAACCATTCGAGTATTCTGTGTCCCATGTCAATCGGACATCCTCGCCTTTTTTAATAACTTCGTTGTTAGCCTCAAACGAAGTTATTTGTGAAACCGTCTCGCACAATGGAGCTGTATTTTGGCTATCAAATATAACTTCTATACTTTTGAATGGGTCATCTTGGCAACATCCGATGCCTGTGATTATTATAAAATGGCATGAAATGATCAATATCAGTCCTGGTACGCTCCAAAAGCTGTTTCTAAACCTCTTGGAAGCGCCTCCGAGAGTGCTGCGGATGTCCCGCCCTCCTGCTATCCGGTACATATCGGTCTCCTTTAATCGATTTAAGGCGGCAGCAATACTGTTCGAATTAATCATATAAATTGCTATCGAGCTGTGACCTCAAGCGAACCTATCTTCCAGAGATAATATATCTCGATGAGATTCATATACAAAAATCGCTGCCTAAAAGATCCACCACCGAAAAGATAATCAGAAATTCCCCAGACGAGGGAACCCCGACTTCAGGGCGTTTACCATAATACCCCGACGAGAGGCACGAAACGAAAGGTGGATCTACCCGCGGCCCCCCATCCCCCACCCATGCGAAGCTTCGTAGTGGTGGGAAACCTCGCGACGACGACGCCGGACTTCTCCCTTGAGGATATCCCCGGCACATCAGGACGGATCGACATCCTCTGCCGTTGCATCAACTCGGCCTTCGTCCTCTCCCACGGGATCCGAAGGGACGTCCAGATCTACCTGATCCTCCGAGGAGGCGGTGCCCCAAAAACCGTTCTGCTTC
>Ga0334884_1006091_pt1 | contig 11068 bp, 12 predicted proteins | sample GraSluR1_MG_7_FD_207215 | JGI IMG/M metagenome (GOLD analysis project Ga0334884, IMG submission 207215) | Sludge microbial communities from methane-producing bioreactor in Wageningen University, Netherlands - Granular Sludge_12_05 R1 | ecosystem: Engineered > Bioreactor > Anaerobic >...
GGCTGTTGCTGACACGGGCCCGTGGGCACGATGCCGGTCACTACCGCTACGACTACTCGTACCAGCCCACCACCCGCGAGCAGGGCCCGGTCATCGAGCAGATTTCGGATGCTCATGAGCCTCCGGCCCGCGCCGCGAGGCGCAGCGATTCCTGGGCGGTCGTCGGATGACGACGGCAACAGCAGATCTCAGGGTTGGGCGGGGGTTTGGCAACCCTCAAGGAGCGCTTCATGATCAACTCGCACGACCTGGGACGGACAAGTTAAGCTGCCAGCGGATCGCTTATCGGGGGAACGGCGAGACGATTGCAAAATCAATGCCAGACCCTCACCCCCAACAGAGCGCCCGCCAGCGAACGCAAACCCCAAAGAGGTCCATGGTGACAGTCCAGAGATCACTTGATAGCCGAATGCAAACCTGGGTCGATGACTCGCAGCCGCTCGTGCACCCGCGAGCATTTCGTGGCGCTGAAGCCTCCCATTGGTATCCGCGTTTCCGGGCGCTGCTCGTTGGCGGTGACGCCCTGGTCGTTGCTTTCGCGGTCGCCCTGACCTACCTCGTTCGCTTCGGCGCCACCGACCCGACATCAAACGGCGGCTCGTTTGTGGAAGCGGCCGTCGTGGCGATCGTATGGTTGCTCGCGTTGAGTTTGATCGGCTCGCGGGAGTCGTCGGTGCTCGCGGCCGGCCCTGAGGAATACCGCCGCGTGATGGCCGCCAGTCTCTATTCATTCGGCGTCATCGCGATCGGATCGTATCTTCTGAAGGCGGACATTTCGCGCTTCTGCTTCTTGATGGCGCTGCCGCTGGGCACATTTCTCTTGTTGGCGTTCCGCTGGATCGCGCGGGGGCGCTTGAGTGCTTCTCGCCAGCAGGGTAGGAACATGGCGCCGGCAATCATCGTTGGGTCGCAGGGTCGCGTTGATCGCGCCGTGCGTGAACTGAATCGCAGGCGAGAATACGGCCTGGTGCCGTCGGCCGCATGCATTGTCGGTTCTGGTAGGACGCAGGCTCCGCACGAGCGCACGTCGCTGCCTCGGGTGGCGATGAGGCAGATTCCGCAGCTCGCGGTGAATGGGGATTACAGTTCGGTCGTTGTAGCCGGAGGGCTCACCGCCGAGCAACTGCGCGATCTCGCGTGGAGTCTGGAGCGTTCGGACGCAAGCATGGTGGTCTTCTCCGAGATCGCGGATGCGGCCGGACCTCGGCTGACGTTCCAAGACGTCGCAGGACTTGACCTGGTTCACGTGAAGCCACCGAACTTCATCGGTTGGCCGCTGCGCGCCAAGCGCACCTTCGACGTCTTCTTCTCGGCGCTGGCTCTTGTGCTGCTGTCGCCGGTCTTCCTGGTGATCGCGATCGCCATCTATCGGGACGATCCGGGCCCGATCATCTTCCGGCAGCAGCGCATCGGCCTGAATGGAAGGCCGTTCACGATTCACAAGTTCCGCAGCATGAGCGTCGATGCCGAGTCGAAGCTTGCGATGCTGCGATCACAGTCAATGACGGATGGGCCGCTGTTCAAGATGGATGACGACCCTCGGATGACGCGCGTTGGTCGTGCGCTACGCAAGTACTCTCTGGATGAGCTACCGCAGTTCTGGACTGTTCTGCGGGGGAACATGAGTGTGGTTGGTCCACGGCCGCACTTGGAGAAGGAGCTTGATGAGTTCCCGGACGAGGGGCTGCGTCGACTCCTCATCAAGCCTGGTATCACCGGACTTTGGCAGGTGAGTGGACGGTCTGACCTGAGTCTGGAGGACAGCATCAAGCTAGACCTGCGTTATGTTCAGAACTGGTCGCTATTGGGGGACGTTGCGATCATTATGAAGACAATGAAGACAATGCTTGTGCCGCGGGGTGCGTACTAGATAATGCAGTTACGGCATGGTTAATCGCTGCGATGGAATGTCCCAGAGCATGGTGACGTTGATGTGTTCTCCTTCTTGGTAGAGCGATGGGGTGTGGGACGATTGGGCAAGCAGAAGCTGCTGGAGTTGAGCTTGCTCCCCGAGATTGGCCGGACGTCGCAAATTGGACTAGGTGGAGGATCGTCAGGACGGTGGGCTCGGTACCACGAGGACGTAGCGGAGGTTCGAGAATGAGCGCACACGGCTGGGGAAATGAAGGGCGAATCCTGTGACTCAGACTAACTCAATTCTCCCCTTCGGTGTCGAGCAGGTTGCTGGTATTCCGTTTCAAGTACTGAACCTTGATGAAGCGGTCCATTGGACGCTAAACACCGCGGCCAAGGAACACCTTGCCGTAAACGTGCGTCTAGGGAACGCATGGACTGTGGCGCTGGCTCACGACGATGCTTCCTACTTTCGCCTCCTGACGGAGCAGGGGGTGAACTTTCCAGATGGGACGCCCGTCGTATGGTTCATGAACGTTGGCCGGCCCGGCGTCACGCGCGCGGGCCAGGTGCGCGGCCCGTCGTTCTTCGCACGAGTGTTGAAGGAGGGCGTGCGTTCGGGAACTCGTCACTTCCTTCTGGGTGGCTCGCCTTGCACGATCGAGTCACTGAAGGAGACCCTGGCCCACCGGTACCCCGGTTGTGAGATTGCGGGCGCCTATTCTCCGCCATTCGCTCCGGTCGATGACGGATACATCCGCGATTGTGTGGACCGCGTGCGCTCCGCTCGTGCAGACCTGGTGTGGGTCGGGTTGGGCACGCCAAAACAGGACGTGGTGGGCACTGCCCTCGCGGAAGAGTTGGGGATCACGACGCTCAATGTGGGGGCAGCATTCGACTTCGCGGCCGGCACGGTACGTGAGGCGCCGGTATGGATTCAATCCTCAGGGCTCGAGTGGCTCTACCGCCTCGCGTGTGAGCCTAGACGTCTCCACCGCCGCTACGTATACGGCAACGCCCGATTTCTGTGGGCGGCAACGAAGGCGCATGTCACGCGCCGCTGGCGCCGAGCAGAGTGATCGAGTGGAACAACACGTGAAATCTAAGTGGACCGAGTTGGGCGGTCGGTGCAAGAACCCGCACTCCGACGCGCCAGCTCACGTGGAGCACTACCGTTGCGTCGTCGTGCCGGTCGTCCCGACAGCCGGAGTGGGGGGAGACGTGGCACATGGCTGATGAACCCTTTGCAGGGCCCCGACCGGCCGGCCGCTCGGAGGGGGCAGACGGACATGATCGGATGCTGGGAGCGACCCGCTCTCAGTCACCGCGGGTGCTCATTCTCTGGGCTGACGATCGTTCGCCCAACTTGGGTGTCCGAGTTCTTGCCGAGGGAGCGAGCGCACTCGCGCGGGCGGTCTGGCCGCAATGCCAGATAACTATGCAAGACTTCGCGCCGAACGCTGAGGGCTTTGCGCTTGGGCGGCGATCGATCGGACGTGAATTGACGCAGCGGTTCATCACCCGGTGGGTATCGGGATTCGACTACGTGTTAGATACGGGCGCTGGAGATAGCTTTACTGACATATATGGGCTCAAGCGGATGGTCATGATGGCGGCGACTCAGCGGGCGATTCGCGAGGCAGGTGTTCCGTTGATCTTGTTGCCCCAGACCATTGGGCCCTTTCGCACGGCAGTCGGTAGGATGCTGGGCGTCCGCACGCTGCGGAAGGCAGCAGCGGTGTACGCACGTGATGCGCTCAGTGCGGAGTACGGCGAGCGGTTGGCAGGAGTGAAGCCAGGCGCTGGGAGCGATCTAGTCTTCGCGCTCCCACCTCAAGCAGTGGAGCAGCGCTCGGGCGTTCTGGTGAACGTCTCGGGCTTGCTCTGGAGACCGAACCCTCATGTCAGTCATGCCGAGTACGCGGGAGAGGTACGAGACCTGATTAGATTGCTGCGCCAGAGCGGGGAGCGCGTAGCGCTCCTCGCGCATGTGCTTGACAATCCCAGTAGCGATAACGATGTGGTCGCTGCACGTGAACTCGCCACGGAGTTTCCTGATGTGGAGGTTCATGAACCGACCAGCCTGAGCGATGCGCGGCGCATAATAGCGGCGAGTCGCGCTGTGGTGGGAGCCAGAATGCACGCTTGTCTGAATGCTCTATCGCAGGGCGTGCCCGCGTTGCCATGGGCGTATTCGCGGAAGTTCGAGCCGCTCTTTAGCGACATCGGATGGTCCCATACGGTGGATCTGCGGCATCCGAGGGGGGCCGCAGAGCGGAGCGTCAAGATGCTCTCGGAACCGTCCGTGAACGGCGAGGCCGAGCGTGCAAACGCACGGGGCAGATGGTTACTGGACGCCGTGGTGCGCGATTTCGCTAGGACCTTTGGCGATGGCTGACGCGTTTGGTGCGCTCGCGCGCGTGGTGCGTGACTCGAACTGCAGTGGCTGCGGCGCTTGCGCAGCGCTCGCAAAGAACCTCAGGATGGATCTATCTGCGGATGGTTACATGAGGCCGGTTCGTCGCGAGGCGGGTAATCCTCTTGCCGAGCTGGACCGGAAGTTGTTCGAAGCGATCTGCCCTGGCGTGGCGCTCGAGCCGCCGCCACACACCCACAGCCTGGACCGACTATTTGGACGATACATCTCGGTATGGCAAGGGCATGCTGTCGATCCAGAAGTGCGACAGCGAGGCAGCAGCGGGGGTGTTCTGACGGCGCTAACCGCCTGGTTGGTAGAGGGAGGGGACGTTGAGTATGCGGTCGGCGCGGCCCATGAGCCGGGCACAACGCGATCCGTTCCAGTTGTTCTTCGATCCCGTGCTGCCGCTCTCGAAGCGGCAGGGTCCCGCTATGCTCCGGTCTCTGTGGCGCAAGCCTTCGACCCACAGAGCGGTGGGCTCTTCATTGGAAAGCCGTGCGAGGTGGCCGCCGTGGCGCGCGCGGAGAACGAGCTGGGCGACGGCCGCCGCGGAATCAAGTTCTCCTTCTTTTGTGCCGGGACGCCAAGTCAGTCAGCGACTGATGAGCTGGTAGCGTCGCAAGTCTCGGGCCCCATCAAGACCCTCCGCTACCGTGGTCAGGGTTGGCCAGGAGAGTTGGTCGTCGAGGGTGTTAATGGCGAGCGGACGACGATGGATTACGAGACCGCCTGGTCCTCCCACCTCGGACCGACCATTCAATGGCGATGCAAGATCTGCCCTGATGGCACCGGAGAATACGCGGATATTTCAGTAGGTGACTTCTGGGAATCGGATGAGCAGGGATTTCCGGTCTTTTCCGATCGGCCCGGCTCCTCGGTAGTGATCGCTCGAACCGAGCTTGGTGATACGCTCCTGCGACGGGCCGTTGAGGCAGGAGTGATTGAACTGTCCTCGCTCGACATCGATATGGTGCGCCGCGTTCAGCCATCTCAGGTGCTCCGGCGGGAGTCGCTCGGTGCACGAATCGTTGGTTCTCGCCTCGCTGGGCTGAAAGCACCGCGCTTCCGTGGCTACCGGATCATCCAGGGGATTGCAGCGCATCCACTTCGGTCAGTTCGTGCCGCAGCCGGCACGTGGTCGCGCGTTCGGCGTGGGAAGGCGGGGGTCATATGAAGGCAGGGGTCATATAATGTCTGGATCTATCTACGTCGTGCTACGCGCGCACGCGTCCGCGAATGGGAAGGCGAGGCCGGAATGGTTTACCAAGGAGGCATGTGTGGCCTCCCTACTGAATTCGATAGAGTTCGCGCGCGGCCGAGGTGTCACGGTCGAGAGCGTGGCTTTCGTGGACGAGGCAGCGGGGCCCATGCGCGGGCAACTCAAAGGACTAGTCGGCCGCTTCGACCGGATTGTGACCTATCGGGCGGGGTCCTCTCGGAGGTCGTGGCAGCGTCACTTGCGCATGCTCCACAACCTTGTACCGGTCAGCGCGGATGATGTGATCTATCTGGTTGAAGATGATCACCTCCATTCGGAACATGCGATTCACGCTCTATCAGAACTGCCCACGGAGTACGGGCTTTTGTACAGCATTTCAAAAGACGTCGACAAGGTCCTCTCAGATAATGAGTATCGGTGGGTAAGCACAAAACGCGGAGTTAGCTCGTTCGCGCTTTCTGGTCGGGCGTTTCGTCGCGACTGGCGCTTGCTATCCCTACTCGCCTACGCCGGTCCTGCATTCGACTATCTCACTTGGAATGTGGTTAAGGGCAAGACTTACTTCTCTGTCCGTGAGATCCTATTGCCATTCAATCCGACGCCGCCATTTACCAAGACAAACCTGCTGAAGTCGCTGTGGCAGGTCGGATGGCGCACCATTTGCAACGTGCTCTCCTTTGCGCGTCCTGCTACCGAGATCGCGGCACTCGCGCCGAGCGGCAGCACGCACGCCGAATTGGGGTGGCTGGCTCCGCTCGTTGACTGGCAGAGCGTGGCTAGGCAGGCGGAATGAAGCGCGGCAGCGAAGAAGGCGCCTCGCAGATCAGGATGCGGTCCTCGCTTGTTGCCCGCGGAATTGCCAGGTTGTATCGTGGAGTTCCGTTCCGCCGGTATCTACTTAAGTTGATCGCTGCTCTGGAAGGCGGGCAGATGACCTCCACCACTCTGCGGCGATTGCTTCGTGAATTCCACGGTGTTGAAGTGGGACCCTTTGCGTACGGCTCACTGCTTGAACTCGGCATGGCGGACAGGAGCACGACAATCGGCCCATACGCGTCGATCGGTCCGAACGTTCGTCGCATTGGAGCCGCTCACTCGATGGATGCTCCGTTTATGCATCCATACTGGTACAATTCGAGTCTCGGAATGGTGAGTGTCGACCGGGACGTCCCGCGTACGTCGTGCGAAATAGGGGCGGACGTGTGGATCGGCGCAAACGTGACGATTCTGCCGAGTTGTGGGCGAATCGGGCTCGGCGCGGTCATCGGCGCCAATGCGGTCGTCACTAGAGACGTTCCCGATTTCGGAGTCGTGGTTGGGGTCCCCGCTCGGCTCGTCTATAAGCGACTTGATCCCGAGATGCGGGCTCGGCTCCTGTCGATCGCAGATTGGTCGACCCCGCCGGTGGCGCTGGCCGAACAGTTGCGGGCAACCCTCCGAGATCGAGCGGATATGCAGAGTTCCGCCGAATGAGCGGTTCTTTTCGTTCGAAATTGAGTCGCGATTCACCTGCATATGTGGTCGCGGGGCAGTTGACGACGTCCGCATTGGCCCTGGTAACAGCGCCTCTGATTGCGCGCGCTATCGGCCCGGACGGGCGAGGCGTGACAGCGGGGGTCATTTCGGCGGCCTATATTGTGCCTATACTGGTGGGGCTCGGTGTTCCTTCCGAGGTGCGTCGCCTTGCTGCCCAAGACGACGCCTCAGAAGCTTTGCGCTCAGCTCGCCGGCTTGCGATGTTGGCGGTTCCCGTCTCAGTCCTTCTGAGTGTCGCGTTGGTCGCCTCCGTATTCAGCGGTCTTACGCCACCTGAAAAGCTAGCCGCAGGCATTGCGATTGGCGTCGCGCCAATTGGCGTCCTGTGGATGTGCGACCTTGGCGTGCTCGTTGCGCAGCAGAGGTACCGTGCTGTATTTTCTTTGCAGATTTCGACTCCGATGGTCCTGCTTGTGGGCGTCTTATCCATGACGGCGGCTGGTCATGCGACCCCAGAAGGCGTAATCCTCGTTAGTAGCGCTGGGACCCTGGTAACCGCTATATGCGGGCAGGTGCTCAGTCGTGTTCACTGGCGGGGAGAGGCTGCGGGCTGGCACACGTTGCTGAAGCGAGGCGCTACCTTCTATGGCGCCAATCTCGCGGAGGCCGCCTCAAACCGCCTCTCGCAGGTGGTTACTCTTCCCCTATACGGGTCATTTGACGCAGGCCTCTTGTCTGTAGCTATGACAGTCTCCGGCCTCAACTTGGTGATCGGTCAGGCGCTCGGCGCGGGGTACTTCAGGCCCATCGCACGCGAGGGCCCGGAGGGATCGAGGTTTACCCGAGCGTCAGTATCGGAGGCGAGCTCGCTAGCGCTTCTTGCATCCGCGGGCCTGGCGTTGTGTGCTCCCTTGCTTGTTCCTTTCGTCTTCGGGGAGGGGTTTGCAGCAGCTGTGCCCGTCGTGTTCATCTGTCTAGCGGGGAGCTTGCCAATGGTCGTTGGTTTTGTTTCGTCCTCCGCACTCGTGGCCAAGGGGCTGGGCTTGGGGGCGACTGCTAGTCAGGTGCTCGGTCTTTCGGCGCAGTTGGTTCTACTGCTGACGCTCGTGCGCTTCGGAGCGGTTGGCGCGGCCATCGCGGTAACCACGGGCTACGCTATCCAGGCGCTGATCGCGTTGTGCTGGCTGCGGGCTCGGCCGAGCTGGGTAGTCCCGCGGCCGAGAAGCTTCGTAACGGGGGTCCGGTCTCTTGTGCGGACGCCAGGCAGCGGTAAGAATACGCCTACCAACAACGGTTCAACGGGCCAGGCTGATGCGCATGAATAGCCTTGGTTACGGCCTTGTCATCATTCACTTTCGAGATCAGGCTAGCGTCTCACGGCTATTACGAAGCACTCAGTCATGGACTAATCCGCCGGAGCGGATTGTGGTTGTAGACAACTCTGGAGACCTTTCGCTGGGTCACTTTGACGATCATCCGCAGTTCGAAGAGGTTGTGCTAGGGGACAATCCAGGATATGGTGCCGCTGCAAATGCAGGCTTGCTGCGATTGGAAGCCGCGGGTCTCGAGCGGGCGCTTGTTTGCACCCAGGACGCGAGCCTTGACACCGATGCAGCTCGCATAATGGTTGCGGTCATGGCCACCGGGGCGCGCGTCGCAGCAGTAGCTCCAGTTCTCGAGTTTTCGTCTGATTCGACCATACTGTTCTCGGCAGGTGGACGACTGGATCAGCGGGGGCGAGCTACCCATCCAGGTCAAGGCCGAAGGCGGCTGGCGGCGTCTCCTCAGGCGCCCTATGACGTGGATTGGGCTGACGGTGCGATCCTCTTGCTCTCGATCAATGCAGTGCGTGAGGTGGGGTTCTTCGATGAGGCATATTTCCTGTACGTTGAAGAAGTCGATCTTCTCTTCCGGTTGCGGAAGCGCGGGTCAAGAGTAGTGGTCGCCCCACAAGCGGTTGGCCGTCAAGAGCCCGGGAACTACGTTCCGTACTTGCGCTTCCGAAACCACGTCTATTTCACCAGGAAGTTCGCCGACGAGCTTCGCCCGTGGCCATGGTTGCGAGTCCTTCTGCAAGACTGGATCGGCTCGTTTTTTGGGCGGTCTCGCTTCGACTTCAAAGGCTCCATTGCTGGGATCCGCGACGGCGCGGCTGGCAGAATGGGACCTCCGAGAGGCTGGGTAGGGAGGAAGAACTGAAGTGGATCCGGTAATCGTCACGGAATTTGCGTTGTCCGAATTACACACAGGTGTTCGCGCACGTGTACGGCATCTGTGCCAGGCCCTCTGCGTCGATGAGAAGGAAGTAGTCTCGATTCACCCCGGTCGCAGGGGGGCGGTGTCGCTGGCTCAGCGCTTGCGGCACTCTGCGGCGCGTTCGGTGCTCCAGCGGCGCCGCGACGAAAGGCTCGTCGTGGTTGGCCTGGGCTCGCCGCCGATGTTCCGCCTGGCGAGTGAGCTCAGTCGTGCCGGCTTCGACGTTTGCCTCGACGTTTGTGACAGCACATGGGGCCAGTTCAGATCCAGGGTTCGTTCGATACGGCCAAAGCAAGCGGTCGTCGGCCTCTGGATGCTGATACAACATATAGGGCTACCGAAGAATCTCACCTTATCCTACATAGACGAAGTGGAGCTTGAAGCGGATCGTCTGCTAAATGGCAGCCGTCTCACCGCCGTGTTCCGGCCACTCGCGCCTGTGGACCTGGCGTTGCTGGGAGAAGTGCGGCGACCGGTGAAGCGGATCTCGCTGGCTGGTGACTTCTCGTCATTCCATAACGCTGCCGGACTCCGACTGCTCGTCGAGGCCTATCGCGCCTCAGAGGCAAATGTGCCGATCACTCTATTTGGTCCTGTGCGGCCGCGGATCGATTTGCCTCACGGCATGAGGTACGTTGGATGGGCGGATGATATTTCCGAGATATATGCTGGGGACACTGCGATCTATGTATCGAACATAAGAGGTACGGGCGTGCCAAACAAGCTTATCGAAGCGGTTGAAGCCAGGCGACCCGTAATTGTACACGAGTCTTCAACGCGGCATATTCCGGAAGGCTATGATTGCTTTATATTTGAAGATCGCGACGATTTGGAGGCGATCCTCATCAAGATATCTGAGGAGGCCCGCGATGAGTAGTGCCTGGGGGTTGCTCGCTCATCTTGGTCCCCCCTCAAGCCGGCGCGCCTCGCATAACGTGCTCGGGCGCGCCGCCTGCTGGCCTCGGCGCACTAGTGCTCTGAAGGTGGGATATGTCACATAGGCTATCGATTACGAGACTGCGATGATCGCGCGTGTAGCAATTGCTGGTGTCGTCATATTTGCCAATTGGTACTTCGTGGCCGGGATGCTTCTTCCGGGTCGACTAGTGATGCTGATTTGCCTCGGCACGGCTCTCACGTTTCTTATTGGGCGCCGCGGCCCATGTCGCGGGCCATCCGGAGCCGGGTTCGTGGCTTTTGCTGGTGTCGCCCTCATTGGCGGAGCAATCGCGACCTTTAGCTCAGGTGACGATGTGGTTGCAGCGTCGAATCTGCAGCGCTTTCTCGTGACATACCCGTTGGCTTTCATACTTGGAGTGGTCATCTCCCGTTCCGAACCGGGACTCCGGCACTTCGTCTCTCTTTGCTTTGCCTGGGTCGGGGTCCCGACCGCTGCCGCCGCCATCATTGAGGTCGTCTTGGGCCGTTCGATCTTGTCCCGAGACGCCGAGTTCGAGTGGCTTGTGCGAGACGGGGGGTCGAGGGCGCTCCTCGGCTCGGAACATGCGCTTGTCCTCGGTGTGCTCCTGGTTGTGTGTTTGCCGTTCGTGGCCGAAGTCGCTTCGGGTTGGCGGAAGGCTGCGGCATTGACCATTGCAGTCGGTGGGATTTTCGCGACGGGTAGCCGGGGCGCGATGATCCTTGCTGCGGTGTTGCTGGTCGTTCTCACCGTTCCATTCGTCATGCGCGTGGTGTCGGTAAAATGGATCATACTGTTCCTAGCCTCGAGATTTCGTCGTTGGGGGTTTGAGGGCTGGTTGCGGGATTAGGTGAAGATGCTCCTGGCTTGGGAGAATAGGGCTTGTCAAGAGTCGCTGTTCTGCAAGATCAAGGAGCACCTTCAA
>Ga0334884_1006095_pt1 | contig 11053 bp, 10 predicted proteins | sample GraSluR1_MG_7_FD_207215 | JGI IMG/M metagenome (GOLD analysis project Ga0334884, IMG submission 207215) | Sludge microbial communities from methane-producing bioreactor in Wageningen University, Netherlands - Granular Sludge_12_05 R1 | ecosystem: Engineered > Bioreactor > Anaerobic >...
TTCCGCGTAATTTCAGGCCCCATAGTTCAATGGATACCTGCCTGACTGCCGTCAGGGCAGGCAGGGAACGCCCGCCTGACCGACATCAGTCGGGCAGGGAGGTTTCCTAAACCTTAAATTCAGGTTCCCTGCCTGACTGAATGCGTCAGCAGGCAGGCAGGGATTCCTGGTGGGGCTTGATTCAGACATTTCAGGCTCTCGGAATCAAACTACTATACAGTTTGTAATCCTGAAAAAAAGATATAATTTTGTTCCGCGTAATTTCAGGCCCCATAGTTCAATGGATACCTGCCTGACTGCCGTCAGGGCAGGCAGGGAACGCCCGCCTGACCGACATCAGTCGGGCAGGGAGGTTTCCTAAACCTTAAATTCAGGTTCCCTGCCTGACTGAATGCGTCAGCAGGCAGGCAGGGATTCCTGGTGGGGCTTGATTCAGACATTTCAGGCTCTCGGAGTCAAACTACTATACAGTTTGTAATCCTGAAAAAAAGATATAATTTTGTTCCGCGTAATTTCAGGCCCCATAGTTCAATGGATAGAACGGAGGTTTCCTAAACCTTAAATTCAGGTTCGATTCCTGGTGGGGCTACTAGGATGTGCATTGCATCACTTTGATCTCAGCTGCATTAAATGAAACCGCATAATTATTTTGTTTATGCTATAGTCAGCATGAAAGATAACCGGATATATGTCGGAATATCTGAAGATGTTGACAGACGAATCAATGAACATAATAAAGGGAGAGTATCACCCACAAAAGCTTATATACCGTGGACTTTGTTTTATTCTGAGTTTACAGGAGCAGCCAAAAAAGCGAGGGAGATGGAAATTTACTATAAAAGTGCTGCCGGAAAAAGAAAGCTAAGGAGAATCCTTAAATTCAGGTTCCCTGCCTGACTGACTGCGTCAGCAGGCAGGCAGGGATTCCTGGTGGGGCTACAGATTAAACCCCTTATTCAGGTGTGAATGAGGGGTTTTAGTTTTTTGTCCTACTTTCTCAGTTTTTGATTTGGTTTCTTCAAATAACTCATTTTAATCATAATTTAACCGGCCATCTTTATTACCGGCCTTTTTCTGTTCAGGACCATATTGATTATTATCCTCTCCGGTCTGGGTTTCTTCTTCATGGAATTGTTTTAATTGGTAATTCCTCCTGTAATATCTGCCCAGTCGTGCCTTTATCTGGAAATACCTGTAGAGTCCTACCAAAATCAGGATCATGCCCAGGATAAGGGCAACATACCCCAACCACTGTATATTCCTGAACCCTTGAAGCTGAAAAAACGCCACCCCGCCCAGAAGCATATAAAGCGACGTCCTTGAATAGGCAAGCAGTGTTCGTTCGTTTGCAAGCTTCGTGCGCTCCAGTGCGAGATAGTCTCTTAGGATTATTTCGTCCTTATGGTCAAATATGTGTGCAAAAAGTCTCAGTCGTCCATTCATTTTATGATAGTATTAAGTGTCAGACAAAGATGGGATATTTGATTATAATGGCCAGAAAAACATTATCAGGGGGACCCCAATTGCAACAATAATTATTTCCAGAGGAAGCCCCATCCGCCAGTAATCGGTAAACCTGTATCCTCCCGGACCCATTACCAGTGTATTTGACTGGTGACCTATAGGGGTGAGAAATGCACTCGACCCGCCTATAGCCACAGCCATAAGCAGAGGGTCTGCGTTATATCCCATCCCGCCAGCTATACTGATGGCAATCGGCGCCATCAGAACCACAGTCGCGGCATTGTTGATTATATCAGAAAGGAACATAGTTACTGTAAGAATTATTGCAAGGATTGCCCATGGTGCAAGACTCTCTCCCATACGTAATACCACTCCGGCAATTCGTGCGGCTCCACCTGATGTTTCCAGTGCTTCACCCACCGGTAACATTGCTCCGAGCAGAATTATTACCGGCCAGTCGACGCTTTTGTACATTTCCTTAACGGGAAGGATCCCTGAAATAACAATTCCTGCTGCAGCCATGGGAAAGGCAATGTGCACGGGAAGAAGTCCCCCGATAATCAATACAATTGAAAATGCAAATATCGAAAGGCTTACAGCAATTTTCTGCTTGTACCCGATTCGCAGTTCCCGGCGTGCCAATGGCAGACAACCCATTGATGCTATCGCTACATTAAGCATTTTATCCCTGCCCTGTAACATCAGCACGTCACCTGTCCTGAACACAATATGGTCGAGTCTTTTATGTATTCTTTTTTCTTTACGTGACACTGCTACCAGGTTTACACTGTATTTGCTCCGCATCCTGATTCCCGAAGCCGTTTGTCTCAGAAGCGGTGAATCTGCCATTACAATGGCTTCGGTTATCGAAATGTTCTCCGAGCCTTTGGCATCTTCTCTGAATTTTTTACCCCCTACCAGCTCGAGTCCAGTATCATTGAGAAACGACTTCAATGCCTCAGTATCGCTCTCAACGATAACGATATCATTTTTCAGCAACTCGTCTTCATCTTCCGGGGCGTGAATTCTCCTATTTTTCCGGACAAGTCCCAGAATCTGCACATCTTTATTGGCTATTTTTCTTAGTTCACCCACGCTCATGCCGGCTGCCTTTGAATCCTTTCCAACCTTGACCTCGGTAATATAGTCATCAATTTGAAACGCTTCCTTTTCCGATTTTTGGGCAGCACGCTTCGGGAGCAACCGCCATCCTGCCAATGTAATAAAGATTATCCCGGCAATCGTAATTCCAAGCCCCACCGGGGTAAAGGCAAACATGCCGAATGCCTCGCCCGTCTCATCGGCACGAAGTGTTGATATGATGATATTCGGGGGAGTCCCGATAAGGGTTGTCATACCGCCAAGCAGTGAGGCAAAAGCAATTGGCATAAGCAGGTAAGAGGGTGGGGTGCCGCTTTTTGCTGCAATATGCAGTGCAACCGGCATCAGGATGGCCAGGGCGCCGACGTTGTTCATAAAAGCAGAAGCTGCCGCAACCAAAAACGAAAGAGCCAGTATCTGCAGGGTCATGTTGTTTCCTATCCTGGTGATCCATTTACCAAGAACATCAATAAGTCCGCTATACTCTAGTCCCTTACCAATAATCAGTACTGCCGCTACTGTTATCACTGCAGGGTGACCGAAGCCTGAGAAGGCTTTTTCAGAAGGGACTATTCCGGGTACGACAAGGGCAAACAATGCAAGCAGTGCTGCCAGATCGTGCCTTATCCTGCCCCACGCGAACAGTACCAGCACAAGTCCCAGAACAATAAACACATAATAGTGGTTCATACAGGTCAAACTAATTTAATTCGATTATAGACGGTAAGAAAGTAATTAATTGGTCGATAATAATCTGATACATCCTGTTTATCCGTTCTCTGATCGTATCATGACATGGTATTTTCAAGTCTTCCGGGAGAAAGCTAATATAAATAAATTCATGCCATTTTTCAAATAAAGTGTGGAATTTACTGAATATGTTTTCAACAGCCTTTGAGGTTCGTCTTTCTTTGTTAATTTCTCAAGATGCAATGATAATTTTGGATTAGTATCTGCAATACTTACAATTCCTAAACTCGTTTTAACTGAAATACTACCCAAAACAATTGAAGCAAGATTTTGCAGAGAATTGGCACTTATATCCGGGTCAATAATTCGTTTTCTGGTTTTTTCTCTGTACCCATTTGTAATAATTTCATCCTGTATCACAAAGATCTTTTCAAACAAACATAATGAACATTCTACAAGCGGAGATGAAATATCAGCTTTAGCAAAAATTGGCGCAGAGGAAGGTATTTTTGGAGATAAAGAAGAATAAAAACCAAAATTAGACTTACTACTGAATCAGAATGATTGTGTAAACAACATAAACCAGCAACAACACTGCAGCCTCGCACCTGTCGAGCCTTTTCTTACCCCCCGGTAGCATGGCCAGGAAAAGAAGCAGCGTGCCTGCCGAAACCAGGTAGATATCGGTATTAAATGCAGGATTATAATTCAAGGGCCGGATCATTGAGCTGATACCGAGAATGAAAAATATATTGAAGATATTTGATCCGACAATATTACCCACTGCAATATCATTGTTTTTACGGTAAGCAGCCACTACCGATGTTGCCAGTTCGGGCAAAGAGGTTCCGGCTGCCACTACGGTAAGTCCGATAATTTTTTCACTTACACCCAAAGCAGAGGCCAGGTCAATGGCATTTGTTACCACCATTCTGCCTCCGAATACCAGGCCTGCAAAACCCGAAACAATAAACAGAGTAATTTTTAAAGCTGTCAATTGCCTGCTTTCGGCAACGGTTTCAGTTCTGTCAGATCTCATCTGCCTGTATATATAGTAAAGAAAAAGACCAAAAAAAGCAAGTAAAACAAATGCGTCGGCCCTTGATAGTACCTTATTGCCCCCTGTAACCAAATCGTTGCCCAACACAAATATTACTATCATGGCAAACAATGAAAAGGGAATCTCCTTCCACACGGTGCTCGATTGCACCACAAGCGGTGTGATTAATCCCGTAATGCCCAGAATGGCAAACAGATTGAACATATTACTCCCGATAACATTGGCAAAAACAATATCCTGATGATTCTGCATTGAAGAATACACATTCACCACAAGTTCGGGAGCAGAAGTACCAAATGCAACAACAGTCAATCCGATGGCAAGATCGGATACCCTGTATTTTTTTGCCAGAGCCGAGGCTCCTTTAACCAGCCAGTCAGCACCTTTGATCAGCAGAACAAAACCTGCCAGCAGCAGAAATATATGCATCATTATGAGATAATGAACTGTGTTAAAAAGAATAGCTGCAAAAATATACAAAATACCATCATGGACTATCGCACGAACCTGTATGTAAATTACTGATTTTCAGACTAGCTTAGAATCATTTAAATAACAACCAATAACTTAGCAATAACTTAACAGATTGCGGTAAAGAGGTGCTAAGTTTGAGTAATTTTGCATTGTTAAATTTTCTGTTTCAAATGGAAACCATTTACCTGATCCTCATTCTTATATTATTCCTGCTTGCCATTTCCGACCTTATTGTGGGCGTGAGCAATGATGCTGTAAACTTTTTAAATTCGGCGGTAGGATCAAAGGCTGCTCCGCTTAGAATTGTAATGCTTGTAGCCGCGACGGGAGTCCTTGCGGGAACAGTTTTTTCGGGAGGTATGATGGAAATAGCCAGAAGCGGGATTTTTTATCCCGACAAGTTCACTTTTGCCGATATTATGCTGATTTTTCTTGCGGTGATGATTACCGATGTGGTTTTACTTGACACCTTCAATACCATAGGTTTTCCAACCTCCACCACGGTTTCGCTGGTTTTCGAACTTTTAGGAGCCGCAGTAGCAATTGCAGTGTTTAAGATTGCCGGGGGAGAAGAATATGCGCAGCTTGGGGAATATATCAATTCGGGGAAGGCATTGGCTATTATCTCGGGTATACTGGTATCTGTAATCATTGCTTTTACTGTAGGAGCCTTTATTCAGTTCATAACCAGGTTAATATTTTCATTTAACTATAAAAATAAACTTAAATACCTTGGAGGACTTTTTGGAGGGCTCGCCATTACCACCATCATATATTTTATTCTGATAAAAGGAGCAAAGGATGCGGCATTTATGACACCCCCCAACTACCAATGGGTGAAAGAAAACAGCATGCAGATAATTATTTTCTGTTTTACCGGCATTACTTCTTTGCTTTACCTGATCAATATTTTCTTCAGAATCAATATTCTGAAAGTTGTGGTACTGGTTGGGACATTTGCCCTGGCTATGGCATTTGCCGGTAACGACCTGGTCAATTTTGTTGGTGTTCCGCTGGCCGGATATGAATCTTTTTTAACCTTTATTAAAAGCCCGGGCGCCGATCCAGATACCTTCACAATGGAAGCGCTCAACGGTGCGGTAAAAGCGCCTCTTATATTTCTTCTTCTGTCGGGTGCTGTCATGGTCATTACTCTTTACAAATCGCGAAAAGCCCGCACAGTAATCATGACCGAAGTTAATCTCAGCCGTCAGGATGAAGGTGAAGAAAGGTTTGGTTCCTCAGTTTTATCCAGGGGTATTGTAAGCTTTTCGCTTGGAATTAACAGATTTGTTTCAGGTATTCTTTCAGAAAGTTCAAAAGAATGGATCTCGAAAAGGTTTACTCCACTGCCCCGAATGAAAAAAGAGAAAAACCAGCCTTCATTTGATCTTCTCAGGGCCTCGGTGAATCTGGTGGTATCAAGTGCCCTTATTGCACTTGGAACCTCATTGAAACTTCCGCTTTCGACTACATATGTTACCTTTATGGTAGCCATGGGCACAAGCCTTTCGGATGGTGCCTGGGACAGAGAAAGTGCCGTTTACAGGGTTACCGGTGTTTTTTCTGTGATTGGAGGCTGGTTTTTCACTGCAATATCTGCATTTACAATATCTTTTATACTGGCATCACTGTTCTTCTATGGAGGGACAATTGCCATTTTTGTAATGATTTCTGTGTCTGTTTTCATGGCTTACCGAACCCATAGAATACACCTGAAAAAGGAAGAAACAGAAAAAGTCTCAAAGGCGGAAGAAGAGGCAGTAAATCCGGATAATGTAAAAGAGTTCTGTGTCAAAAATGCACAGGAGGTTTTTACAAAAGCAACCACATATTACAATCAGATAATTGCGGGAACCGAAAATACTGACATAAGCGTATTAAGAGATATTAAAAGGAATATAACGCTTATGCAAAAGGAAGCCAGAATGCACAGAAAAATTGTTTCGCAGGTACTTAGAGGAACCGTGGAGCAAGAAGCCGGACAAGCCTATTTTGCCATCAGAACGCAGGATAACCTTCTGGAAATTATCAGTTGCCTCGGTATTATTGCAGGTGCTTCATTCAATCATCTGGCCAACCACCACAAGCCATTTAACGAAATGCAGCTTGCTGAGCTTAAGGCAATAAATCAAAAACTTGCCCTTCTGCTGAATGGCATAACCCAAATTGTTGCACCGGTTGATAAAGCGATTTCGGTTGATCCGGAGTCATTAAAAATTACAACCGAAGCTGAAATTGAGATGAGCAGCAAAAACGAAGTAAGAAGAATACGTGAAGAAATGACTGGTAACCGAAGCAGTATATTATTTATGAGCATGTTACAGGAGACCAGAAACATGGTGTACTTTTCAACTCAGGTCATGCAGAGCCTGATTAAGTAAATGCAACCCGATTTCTTTTAAGCGCAATGTGATTCACAGCACCTTGACAGCTTTCACGCCTCCGCGACTATTTTTGATACCAGGCAATCAAGCATCCTGAAAGAATAAAGTGATGATACATTAACGAAGGCCGGTTTAGTATGGAGGAACGAAGGTGCTTGTAATGTTTTTTTTTGTTATTTAGACTCCCGGATTGAAATGTACTCCTCACCAATCTAAAACCTGTATCTATGGAATCAAATTTTCTGACCGAAGTTTTTCTTCCCATTTCCCTGGGCATCATCATGCTGGGCATGGGTCTGGCACTTACGCCAGCCGATTTCAAGCGGGTGGCGCTCTATCCGAAGGCAGCCGCGATCGGGATCCTGAATCAGATTGTTGTCCTGCCCGTTATTGGTTTTCTTCTGCTGCTGATTTTTCCCATGAGCACCCCTGAGCTCGCGGTCGGCATCATGGTTCTTGCCGCCTGTCCCGGTGGACCGACATCAAACCTTATCTCGCACATTTCCAGGGGAGACACAGCATTATCGATTTCCCTCACAGCCATCTCGAGCATCATTGTCGTTTTCTCCATCCCGCTGATTGTCAATTTATCCCTCCGTTATTTCATGCAACAGGGGGAATATGTCCCACTCCCCGTTTTCAACACGATGCTTTCCGTGATCATCATCACCCTGGTTCCCGTGGCCATTGGCATGATCATCCATGCCAGGGCGCCCAGGTTCGCAGCGTTGATGAACAAACCGGTGAAGATCATGTCGGGCATCCTGCTCATTGTGGTCATCCTCGCCGCCGTCCTCAACGACAAGGAGATCCTGGTCAGCTCGTTTAAACAGGCCGGTCCGGTAGCCCTGGCGCTTAACCTGATCATGATGTTCATCGGGTTCTTTTCCGCCCGACTGTTCCGGTTACGCATGGCTCAGCGAATCACCATATCCATTGAATCGGGCATACAAAACGGCACCCTGGGCATCGCCATATGCGCAACTTTGCTGCACAATCCGACCATGACCATCAGCCCGGCCATCTACAGCCTGATCATGTTCATGACTGCGGGTGTCGTTATCGCCTGGATGAATCTTGGATATAAAAGCTGACTTCTTCAAACATTTCGGTACTGGTTTGTCAGACATTGATACTTTCAAAAATTCACTCATTCAGCCTTCCATTGACATCATCTTGTGCAGGTTCTCTTTTTTTAGTTTGTTACCGATTCGAATCATCTGAATCATTACTGCCAGTATCCATAATGAAACAAAGGGGCTGATTTCAAAGGATGGAGGGATGGGTGCAGTGATGCCATTTATTATGGTAGCAGCTCCGAAAAGACCTATGCCCAAAATTGAAAAGACTCTCCCAAATCCGGGACTTTTCCACATATATATTGCTAAAAGAATCCAGGCCGTGAAGAAGAACATATCAAATGCAAGGTCGATTCCCTGGTCAATCTGCCTTAAACTCCAATATATTCTTAAAATAATGTTCTGTTGAATCTCATCATCAAATCTTAAGAAGTAAGACCCCATTTTAACCATAACAGTACCCTGCACAGTACATTGTAACACCATAATAGCACATGCTAAAACTCCAAAAATTGTGGCTGACTTAATCCATAACCAGTTCTTTTCTGTTTCCAAATAGGTTTTAAGGCCCAGAAATGATATTATCATAAAGAGCATTGCAAAACCGATAAGCAGGTGCCCATATATGCTAATTTGATAGTAAGGATTTTGCCCATGGTATTCTAAAAATTGCCTGGCTGTTTGCATATCGAGCGATTGCCAAAAGAGTTGTTCAGTACCAACTGCTATACCAAAAAACAAGAGAAGGCTAATGATGCCACACCACCCTCCGGTTCTCATTGTAAGCCACAAAGCATTTGATTTCATATCCGTTTGTTTTAAGGTTAATAAGACCCTTCAGTTACCCTTAATAATTTATACAAGTTCAACTTTACCGTCATAATCAAAAAGTCAACCATTAGACGAAGAGAGTTCCTTTGAAGTTGCAGAAAGAAGCTGCTGTTTGTCCGCGTGGCGCTGAAAGACAGGAGCATAACACAACTGGCCAGGATAAATATCCACGCCCGTCTCATATAACCAGTTTCGTTTGAATACAGGGCCATAGATTACGAGATAAATATGGATAATCATCAATTATATTCAATCTTACAAGTTTTTGTAGCATGGATAAAGGCATCTCATTTAACAATTTATTATTCAGTATGAAAGAAGTCTCAAATTCAGAAAATTGTTCTTTCTCCTCAATCCATTCAGATTTGTGCATGTTTTCAGGACAAACATCTTGACATTTTAAGCAGCCGAACAGGCACTGGTGAAATGAAGGGTCTAAAAAATCCGGGAAACTGCCTGCCCTCTCATTATGAAATGAAATACATTTTTCGGCATGTAACAAAAATCTGCTTTCATCAATTGCCCCGGTTGGACAAGCTGAAATGCAGGCTCTACAGTATTTGCATCTTTCCATAAGACAAACGGATCTCCATGTTTCATCAAGACACGATAGATTTGAATAGAAAGCAATAAATCTGAAAAAACTACCTTTGCCGGGTATGTAGCATATGTTATTCCTTCCATATTCCGCAAGGCCACAACGTACAGCCAGTAACTTTAAGGGGAGTATTGTTCGTTCAATATTGAAACCTTTGGGTGTGAGAATTTTTTTCAGATCTCTTTCAATTACAGTATCAATTGAAATATCATATGTTGGTGGAATATTTACAGATAGATCTTTCCCCTGAAACCGGAATGTAAGAAGTACTGTCGGCTGTGGCACTGCAAACAGTATTACTGACTTGTAATCTTTGAGTTTATCCGATGGAGAGTATTTAAAAGATGTCAGTCTTTCAGAGTAGAAATCTTCATTAAAACCATCTTTTTTCTTTCTAAACTCCAGTTCATTTTCAAGTTCGTCCAGATGTGATGAGGAGACAATTTTACACTCATATCCAGCCCTGGATGCAAATAAAATAATACTATTAATAATTTCCGCAGAGCACATTATTGATGCATCTTATGATTCAATTTATTGATGGAGAAATGACTTGAACAAAATATTATTGGATTTTATGCTGTCTGCCTGCCCGCGTTTTTTTCTTTTCATAGTACCTTTTAATCTTAATAGTATTGCCACATGTTTTCATGTTGCACCATAAACGGCTGTTATTCTTGCTATTATCTAAATACAGCCAACCACATTGGGGACATTCTTTAATACGATTTCTTAAATCCGAAATCAATAAATCAAATGCTGATTTAATTATTGGAAACAACGTCCATAAAAGACCAGATGGCTGATTGTCCCAGATCATCTTTATTTCAAGACTATCAGTAATTTCAAGGCTCAGATGTCGTAATACAAGAGAAAGTTCTTTGTTAAAAAGCAGGATATCCTTATCTTCAGGAGTCTCTTTTTGTGAGAGTTTCCGGAATATCCTGTATAGTAATTCTCTGGTCTTAAGTATTTTTTTAAGATCATGTTTGGCTTTCTCCTGGTTTTTAAGAATATAGTTTTCTAATCCTCCTTTATAATTTTTTTCAAATATTTGTGTTCTGCTGCCCCATAAAATCAAATCCTCCGGAGTAACAATAAATTCAAATAAGGGATCTTCAAAACGGTTTCTGACTGAATTTACAAAATTCAAACAGAGTGATCCGCCATCCAGCTCCAACGTTTCTATGGTACGCACAAATGGCCGCATGTGACAAAATTATATATTTTAATTAACACTTGCAAATATATTTATGTTGGTGTTAATTATTTTTTATTTATTTTTATAATACTGTCCGATTAAAAGCATGAGATTTTTCGCTTCGCTCAGAATGACAATTAATTACTGAGTGTTATTGAAAGGAGGGGG
>Ga0334884_1006099_pt1 | contig 11049 bp, 6 predicted proteins | sample GraSluR1_MG_7_FD_207215 | JGI IMG/M metagenome (GOLD analysis project Ga0334884, IMG submission 207215) | Sludge microbial communities from methane-producing bioreactor in Wageningen University, Netherlands - Granular Sludge_12_05 R1 | ecosystem: Engineered > Bioreactor > Anaerobic > Unclassified...
GGTCGTGCTATTGTGAGGAATCCGAAAGTATTCTTGTTCGACGAGCCACTCTCCAATCTTGATGCAAAGCTTCGTGTGCAAATGCGTGCAGAAATTTCTAAATTACATACCCAGTTGCAATCAACCATGATCTATGTCACACACGATCAGGTTGAAGCGATGACCATGGGTGATCGTATTGTGGTGATGCTTGATGGAGAAATTCAGCAGGTTGCACCTCCCCTTGAACTCTACAAGCACCCTGTGAACAAATTTGTGGCCGAGTTTATTGGAAGCCCCCCGATGAATATGCTTAACGGCAAACTCATCGGTGAAAATGGCAATCTTCGTTTCACCGACGCTTCAGATTCAGTTAACCTGACGATTCCACAAAATAAAGTAGCCAATCTCGATCAGTACGTCGGTAAAAGTGTTACTTTAGGAATTCGCCCGGAAGACCTGCTTGAAAACGAAAATCAGGTTATGAAAGAGGGTGTCAGTATTCAAGCTCCAATTGAAGTGGTAGAGCCGATGGGTTCTGAAATCAACCTCTACATTCTCATCAACAAGAAATCACTCATTGCACGTATCAAAGCGGACAGTCAGCCCAAAGTAAATGCACTCCACATTCTGGATGTAAATACGCAGAACATCCATCTGTTTGACAACGAAACCGAGGCAACCATTTTCTAGGGGCATGAATAGCGATTGAGCCAATGCGCATAAACTTTATTTATAATTAATTTTCTGGCGTGCCCTTCGAATCAAAGGTGCACGCCAATTTTATGACTTATACTATCCGGGATTGACTTTATATACTTTTGTAAAATCCAACTATTGTTATGGGGATTTAAATACATGCTTCAACTTGACCAGTACGAAAATGATTTTAAAACGCATTATGGGGCAGCACCAGAAATCATCGTCCAGGCTCCCGGGCGTGTCAACATTATTGGAGAGCATACTGACTATAATCATGGCTATGTGCTTCCCATGGCACTTGAACGACGAACACTGATTTATGCCCGCCCACGCACTGACAACCTGATTCAGGCATTCGCCACCAACATTCAAGATTCAGCTTCCGCAAATCTGAATTCACTACAGCGTGACCCCGAACATGGCTGGCTGGACTACATCACAGGAGTTGCAGACCAATTAGTAAAGTCAGGTATTCCATGTGATACGGGAGCGGACATTATGGTTGTGGGCGACATCCCGGTTGCCTGCGGGCTGAGCAGTTCAGCAGCCCTTGAAATGGCAGCTTTGTGTCTGTTTGAAGCACTTGAAGGCTTTACGCTGGATGGCCCTGAAGCAGCGCGGCTTGGCCAACGTGTTGAAAACCAATACTTGGGACTCAGCAGTGGCATCATGGATCAATTCATCTCACGATGTGGTCGTGAAGATCACGCGCTGTTTCTCGATTGTCGCACCCATGAATACCGGCTGGTACCGGTAACCTTTCCTGATGCTATTTTTGTCATCGCAAACACCGCTTGTTCTCGAGGACTCACCGCATCCAAATACAATGAACGTGTTGCCGAGTGCAATTCTGCAGTCGCTGCATTCATGCACCACCTGGGAAAAGAGGGTACGCATCTGCGGGATTATACACTAGATGAACTGGAGAAATGCGCTGACATGATGTCAGATATTGTTTACCGTCGTGCACGGCATATAATCACAGAAAACGTTCGAACCGTGGCAGCTTGCGCCGCACTGGAACAAGGAAATGCACCAAAACTAGGTGAGTTAATGAATGCATCCGGGAACAGTCTGAAACAGGATTACGAAGTCACAAGCATGGAACTGGACGCAATGACAGAAGAAGCACGGGCGATTCCGGGTTGTTATGGTGCCCGTATGACTGGAGCTGGATTTGGTGGTTGTACGATTAATCTTGTCAGGAAAGATTCAGTTCCCACTTTTAGTGAGAAGCTGATGCAAGCCTATAAAACCAGAACAGGTCTGCAGGGCGAAATAATCATATCAAAACCGGGGTCAGGTGCTTCACGCATTCGTTGAGAAGCTCAAATAAAAAATACATCAACATAAATTCTTTCTTATATTCAGAATTCAGAATCAACTTACACCCCACACAAATATAAAACCCTGCTCCAGAACATGAAGCAGGGTGATGACCTTATACCACTTATTTAATTTTATACAGTTCAGTCGCTGCCAAATGACCACGTTTTCAGAACATTGCCTTCGCTGTCCACAAGACGAATCCAGTCAATCTCAATGCGTCCCCTGGCGGTACTGGGGTCAACACGAATAGATGTCAGCGGCGCGTTTGCTACAAAAGCGACATCATATTCATGCCACTCATCATCATGCTGCATATCAAATTCAAGACGTTGATGCGGCCCAAAATTTGGAGCATTTTCCGTGCCCCAGAAAAACATTCCTTCACCATCACTGTTGGAACGCGCTCGGTATCGAAAATGCAACGCACCTTCGGCAGCAGGAACGGTTGCCTGGTGAATAAAAGGGTCACCTCCTGTGCTGTTAATAATCAGCGTCCCGGTGCCAAATGCCATCCGGGTATCTCCAGAAGGCAGCCAACCATCAAAGCGGGTATGGTACTCTGGATCATAATTTGGATTTGGCCTGGGAACGTTTGCGCCAGACTCTTCAAGATGTCGGTCCATCATTGCTTCCAGCTCTCTGGCTTTTTCTGGATATTCATCTACGAGGTTGTTTAATTCACCGATATCGTATTTGAGATTATAAAGCTCAATGCGATTCGGGAAGTACTCATCTTGTTGGTAGAAGCGAATTAGCTTCCAATCCCCCTGCCGCACCGAAGTCGACATCTGAACGGGAACCGCAGGCGGGTTATGGGGGAAATGAATATAAATCGCTTCTCGTGTTAATTCTTTACCCAACAAAGCTGGTACAATGGAAATACCGTCAAACAAAGTATCAGGGTGCGGCTCCAAACCAAGCATGTCGAGTATCGTTGGATAATAGTCAATAGTGCAAATAGGTTCATGGGAAATAGCTTCATCCTCAACAACGCCCGGCCAATAAACCATGGCTGGTACCCGCACACCACCTTCATAGACGGAACCCTTACCTGAACGCAAGGGTGAATTATTGGTTGGTGTACGACCTTCTGGCGCCCAGGCTCCCAGGTTGGTACCATCGCGTGCAGTGCGATCATACATGTTTCCACCGTTGTCCGATGTGAAGATAATGATGGTGTTGTCCATCAGTCCTTCAGCCTCCAGTTTGTCCAGTACACCGCCAAAGCTTTCATCCAGACTCTTCATCATGGCGCCCATCACCGCATTGTCCTGGGCGCCTCGCGGGTCCTTCTTCTGCTCGAAGTATTCCTGGTATTTGATTTTCCCCTGGTACGGTGCATGCACAGCATACTGCCAGAAATTGAGGAAGAACGGCCCATCTTTTGATTCCTCAATAAACTTCACTGCTTCCTCTGTCAGACGGTCCGTAATGTATTCTCCCTCCGGACCATCTGGCAACATGCTGATATGATATGGCGAAAAATAACTGGGGGGTCCTGGCCACAGCCCACCACCTATGTTCACATCAAAGCCCTGATGTTGCGGCCAGTATTTCGGATCATGCCCGAGGTGCCACTTGCCGATGAAGCCAGTGCGGTATCCTGCATCTTTCAATGCATTTCCGATAGTGTACTCTTCCAGTGGCAAATAGCCCTTGCACCGAGGTTGCAATATCTCCTGATGAGGCGGACCGCTTTCTGGCATCAATGGCCCTTCTGGAGCTGGCACATGCCCACTGGCTCCTGTCAGATGTAGACGACCAGGGTACTTACCTGTCATAAGGCTGGCGCGGGTAGGTGAACACAACGGTGATGCCGAATAGGCGTCGGTAAACCTCATGGAAATCTTGGCGAATCGTTCCAGATTCGGTGTCTCATAATACCGGCTCCCATATACGGTGGAATCCATCCAGCCCATGTCATCCACCAAGAAAAATACGATGTTCATTGGTTTTTGTGTAGCGGTATGAGCAATTCCCATTCTGCCAACATTCGACATTACACCTAATGCTCCTGCCCCTGACCACAATGCTGTTGAAATTAAAAAATCACGCCGGTTCATTATGTCCAGTCTCCCTTATTCTGAATCGTCTGTTATATCAAGGCATATGCCACAACTGTATGTTGTGTAAGATTACATACTCCATTTGAAACGGTAGTTAAAACGTCGATTCGGTGCAGTATCACCACTGGTACACAACGACAAGGGGTCATCTAGACTTGCAGGGTTGTCAGCCCATTTGAAATCGAATGTGAGCTCACTTCCATCCAGCCCCAATAGAGCACGTGGAATTGCCAGTTCAAGGGCGTTTCCCTTGTAGGCATAATTCAGACGTGTCTTTTCAACCCAACGCCCTTCTGCGTTATCACCTTCATACGCCATTAAGACCGTCGTGCTGTCATCAACAATCTGCTTATTGATTAAAAAGTCGTATCCATACCATCCAGTATCAGCATTCTGATCAATATTAATAAGAAGAAGCATCCAGTTATTGCCGGTGTGTGGCGTCAGCGTTTCATTGGTAGCGACGTAAAAAAAGATGTTTTCAGCATCAACCGCAACCTTGCAGGTGACAATATCATTGCGACCAGAATCATCGGTGTAGTGATGCCCGCTGTATCCGGGATGGTCTCTGTGAAGGGTATCCCCAATGGTATCACGATACTCAACTGTAATTGCGTTCCATTCTTCAAAATCACCATTGACCGTAATGGTATGGCTCCCCCGGTTTACCGGAATGGGTCGGGCACCTTTATAGCGACGCAGATTCTGTGCCATTTGCATGTAATAATTATCAACATAGATTCCTTTAGCAGGATGGATACCGCGATTGAATTCACTGTTATATTGATCAATGAACATGAAGTCACTTTCGCGTCGGAGAAAATTCACCTTGCGCCGTTCTTCTTCAGGGGGAACAGCAACACTGAGGTCACCATCGGTACGGTGGTACTTGCCCGCCGTCCATTCATTCCAGTCATTGATATATAAGAACTGTGGATCGGCATCAATTGCTTCATCCCATCGCTCTTGAAAATAAATCCCATACCCTTCTGGATTTTCTACTTTTTTGCCAAGCCAGGGAACCTCAGTGGGAACAGGGAGATCAAGTTCATTCAGTTCAGGTTGGCCATGCGCGCGACTCCAGGATTTCCCAACCAGGCTCGAAGGGTGCTGTGCTGGCGTGACAGCAGCCTGCTCGGGTTTGCCCTCCCAAGGTGCTACCAGATCAGCCGGATCCATATTACGGACACGCTCATCACCAAGTTCATATCCGAAACTCCACTTTCCTTCAGTGCCAATGAAACGTTCTCCAGCCCATTCATAATATCCCCACCACATATCTCGTAGCGTGAAGAAATCTTTAATGTCTTGCGCGTAATCGGTAAACGAAGCTTCAGTATAAAATGGATTGTCGTGGTTGGGATGCTCCGGATCACTTACTGCCGATGGATCTAGGAACGGATTGGGATGTGGAAGAGGATGTGTGGATGCCGATACTGCTGGATTGCTGTTATAGAGCAGCAATGGTTTGTCGTCCCAATAAAACCAGAGGTCTTTAAATCGTTCCTCTTTGTAAATACGGCCATAGAGATCATGAACAACTGTAATCACAGGCCCATTAAACGCCCAAAAACAAAACTGGGGTACTTTATTGCCCTCTTCCTTCATCTTCTGCATTTCAGTGAACAGGACTTCCCATTCATCCCAATAACGTACGGCATTGGTTACATCCATGATAAGCACATCTACTCCGGCATCCGCAAGCATGGACATATCTTTTCGGATGACATAGCGGTCCTGCGACAAAAAATACCCCATTTCCGGTTCCGCGAAGTGAAACGCCGCACCTGACGCCGGCCCCCAGGCGGGATGCGCTGCATCCAACCGTGCTTCAGGCGCATTGTTCAGGATTTCAGTTACATCAGCAGTATAGGGCAGCGTTCCTGCTGCCTTGTCCTGCGTATGCCAGGTGATATAGAAAATGCCAACTACCCGGCGTTGATCTTCTTTTGGTGGGCCAACTTCTTCATGGGTTGGCATGGTACGACCAAGCGCATCTGTCCCCACCCAGGTGTCAGAGTAAATATCACGATACGATTGGGCTTCCGCATTGGCTCCCACGACAACGCCAAAAATTGCCAAGATTAAAAAAGCAGATAATGTATTCATGTTTTTTCCTGATTTGAAGATAAACGTGTACTGCAACAGGGAAACAAATGAAATTAATCATTCCGAATTGCATAAAATAATAAAAGTCAGTTTTTCAGAGCACCCATTAAGTATCAATAACATAAACACTTTTGTTTTTGCAATTAAGTTATATAATTGGTCTGCTCAATCACTACAGCAATGTGGCAACCCCCATCACTTCAGAAGTGCGACGTAAAATCGGCACAGGCAGCATATAGGTCATTGGTGGGAATATTTCACCATCAAGCCATCGGTTGACCAATTCTACTGCCATCTCCCCGGCATACGTGAAATCAGGATTACTGGTTGGGAATGCGGGCCGAGCAAGCTGCCCAGGTGTTAAATTGTCAAATCCCACTACACGCAATTCCTCCGGTATTTTGATGTCGTGTGTGTTGGCTGCCATCATTATCCCAACTGCCAAAACATCAGAATAGGCAATAACCGCTGTAGCACGATCTGCTTGTACTTTGATCTTTTCGACAAGATCAAATACTTCAGGAACTGGATTACCCAGTTCATCCAAAGGGGGGCCTGATACATGAATTGTCCAATTATCTATTGGTCGAGGAATGATGTTGACTTTTCTTAGAGCATTTAAATAACCCCTGCGCCGATCTGAAATCGAACGGTGAATAACCTCACGACCTTTGAACAAGGGGTGGGCAAACGCAATATTATAATGCCCTTCTTGCAACAGCATATCGGTCATCTGATATCCCAGCGTGCGATTGTCAAAGAGAATCTGTATGCGTTTATGTTCTGGTAAGGCCATGTCAACCAGTACGATCGGAAAATCCTGAAGTTCATTTATCAGGTAGTCGTCTTCAACTTGATCGTAAAAGCGGGGGCAGGGGTTCAAAATAATGGCATCACATCCATCATCTATCATTCGCATTACCTGTTCACGTTCCTGCTCACAGGTGCCCGTAAAAGTACCTTGATATACCCGGCAATCCAGTTTGGAAGCACGTCGCTGAATGCCCTCCTGGAGATGGGCCATTGGTTCAGAGGTTATTACTGAAGGACAGATAAAACCTATGGTTCTGTGCTGGCTTTTAGGCATGTCGTTACGTAAATCAACCTTGACATAACACCCCTTACCCTGAATCTTCTGCACATACCCCATAATTTCCAATTGCCCCAGCGCATGGGCAATGGTCGTTACAGAAGCTCCATACAATTGCTTTAACTCACGTATGCTTGGTAAGGCTTGACCAGCACCTACCATACCACATTCAATATAATCTTGAAATATTACCCGCGCCATACGACTGCTTAATGATTCTGCCATTAATGAGCTCCTGTTGAATTCATCAAGCATTAAACACAAATAAGGTACAAGATTGCAAGCCCAGTGTTTATTTTAGAACATTTCAACAAACAGCCAGAATCAGCGTCAGATAAATATGGAAGCAAACGGGCTTTACAAATCCATTATTATTTCTGATAAAATCAGCATTAGAAAATTTATTGACTACACAAAGCCTATCTTTAACACTCAAATCAGTTTATACTTTACGCATTATGTGTACAGCCAAGAGAAGTCGTACCGAAAATCGTCGCTGGTGTGCCTTATGTCATAGTTGAAATCAATCAATCTGTTTCATTACTTTGAACTGCTGGTGGCCTGGAGCTCCCTGCAAACTGTACCAAATATAGTGAGCGTTTCTAGAGTGCAACAGATATCATTGATTTGGATCAGAAAATATATAGAGAGGAACAGCTTTGAAGCATCTACTTTCCACAGAAAAAATACAGCCTCCCATTACACGCCGTGCATTTTTGGAAACAACGACGATTGCTGGTGCCGGGGTTATGCTGAAGACTGCCGCCGGGGGTATCTCCAATGTTGAAGTGCAACGCAAGCCGAATATTGTGTATATCTTTTCAGACCAACAACGCGCAAAGGCTACGGGCTATGATGGAAATCCAGATGTAATAACACCCAATCTCGACAAGCTTGCCGGGGAGTCAATTAATTTTCGAAACACCATATCGGTCTGTCCGGTTTGCACTCCTTACCGTGCATCCTTAATGACAGGACGGTATCCCACCACCACCGGTATGTTCTTAAATGATCTTCACTTGCCCACAAATGAACTCTGCATACCGGAAATCTTCAGGAATGCCGGGTATGATACGGCCTACATCGGCAAGTGGCACCTGGATGGGTATGGTCGCGATACGTATATCCCACCGGAACGGCGGCAGGGCTGGTCCTACTGGAAAGTGGCTGAATGTGATCACAACAACCACCGATCACATTACTATACAGAAGCATCGAACGAAAGACGTTATTGGGAAGGGTACGATGCTTTTGCGCAAACCAAAGACGCGCAGCAATACATCCTGGATCATTCAGATACTGTGAAACCGTTCCTGCTGATGGTGTCCTATGGTCCACCGCACCCGGCATCACCAGAAGCACCAGAAGCATACAGCGCCCTGTATACACAGGAGCAGATAGCGCTCCCCCCCAATGTCCCGAGGGATAAACAAGCGGAAGCAAGACGACATTTACATCACTATTATGCACATTGCACGGCAATTGACCACTGCGCGGGCCAGTTGATACAGACGATCAAGGACGCAGGCATTGAAGAGGACACCATCTTTGTTTTCACCTCTGACCATGGCGGTATGCTTCTGTCACATGGACTGCCTTATGAATGGAAGCAGGTAGCATGGGACGAGTCGGCCAGGGTTCCATTTTTATTGCGGTATCCAGCCGTTCACGCCAATGACGGACGGGTCATCGAGACGCCGTTGAATACGCCCGACATTTTACCGACATTGCTCGGTCTGGCAAACATCCCGATTCCCGATACGGTTGAAGGTGAAGACTTGTCAACTGTAATCATCGAAGGGACCGAAATACAGAACAGGGCAGTACTCTATATGTCTATTGCGCCTTTCGTAGGGCAGGGCGAGCCCTATCGTGCGCTTCGCACCAGACAGTATACATATGTGCGAAGCTTGGAAGGCCCTTCACATCTGTTTGATGATCTTCAGGACCCATTCCAGATGAACAATCTTATAGGGAAGGCTGAATACGAGACACTCAGCCAGGAACTCGACACGGAACTCCAAAAGCAGCTTGATATAATAGGAGATGATTTCAGGCCACCGCAATCGTACATAGCGAAATGGGGGTATCATGTAGACGAGGAAGGTGCCATTCCCTACAGGCCACCGGTTGAACCACAAGGACCCGGATTAAACGCGATCTGAACACCAAAGTCCAGGGATTACAATACTGCCCGGCAGGAAAACGCAGTCTTTTGTAAAAATACCAGATTCAGCGTGCGTTTACTACCAGTAATTCAGCCCAGGACGTGGTATAACTTGGAGAAAGATGGGCACGTTTCATTTTCCAGGCCTGGCACAATCCCGACGCTGCATAATTCAGGGTGCCCATGCCCCAGCGCTGGTTAACGTTATCCAGGGTCATCATAAGGCGCCGCTCTCTTTCCGTGCTCCGATGGGTAATGAAGCAATCCAACTGGATGAGATTCTCCGGTACCAGACCAAAGAGCACCACACCGACTTTCTTGTATACAAAACCTGGCTTATACAACTGATCGAGTAGCGACGATGCTGCTTCCCACAGTACAGGCGTGTAACTTGATGCCTCAGGAAGACTGGAAGTCTTTGCGTTGGCATACTGCGGTGCATTGTCCAGAAACGGATTCGTAGCAATGTATATCTGAATCGCACCTGCGGCAAGGCGCTCCCCTCGCAATTTTTCTGCTGCACGCCCGACGTAACTGCTCAACGCTTCCCGCAATGAATTCAGCTCGGTGACAGGCTGCCCAAAACTGCGTGAACAGGCAATGGCCTTTTTGGGTGGCGGTACCGTTTCAATGGGAATGCATTTTGTGCCACGCAATTCATATACCGTGCGCATACCACACACCGTCATATTCTGACGCGCCCAGTCCGGTTCAACGTGCATGAGATCACGCGCCGTAAGTATTTTGCGCTGCACCAACTTACGCTTATACTGTGAACCCACCCCCCAGACTTCACCAACATCCAACTTGTCCAGAAGCGCTTCTTTGTCCGGGTGCCCCACCAGGCTCAGCACACCGTTGCTTCCCGGCAATTTTTTAGCAAGGCGGTTCGCCACCTTTGCCAAGGTCTTCGTTTCACCCAGTCCTATGCTCACCGGTATCCCTACAGATTGTAATATGCGGACACGCAGCCTGCACGCGTACGCGCGAAGCGCCTCTTGGGGGACGCCGGTGATTTCCAGAAAAGCTTCATCAATAGAGTAAACCTCTACACGCGGCGCATGTTCCCCAAGCAGGTTCATAACCCGGCTTGACATATCACCATACAGCACATAGTTCGACGAAAACACCGTGACACGATGTTTCCGAATTATTTCTTTCCACTGGTGCAAGGGTGCGCCCATGGGAATGCCCAGGGCCTTGGCTTCATTGGAGCGTGCTACACAGCAGCCATCATTATTCGAAAGCACTACGACCGGTCTGTGCTTGAGCGCAGGACGAAATACCCGCTCACAAGAAACATAGAAGTTGTTGCAGTCTACCAGGGCATAATAACTGCTCATCGGTCTGCCCTCTCCAAGGGAAACGCACCGTTTTGCACTTTATGAAGCACATACGTCACCACGCCCCAGACCTCAAAATCCATCTCCGGGGTAATTTCAACCGGACGGTAACGGGGATTGTCCGGTAACAAACGGCAATGGCCATCCCGCATCTGGAGTCGTTTAACCGTGAAGTTTCCTTCCAAGACAGCGACGATGATGTGACCGTCTACAGCCTGCAATGACTTGTCGACCACCAGAATATCCCCCGAAAAGATGCCTGCG
>Ga0334884_1006102_pt1 | contig 11042 bp, 10 predicted proteins | sample GraSluR1_MG_7_FD_207215 | JGI IMG/M metagenome (GOLD analysis project Ga0334884, IMG submission 207215) | Sludge microbial communities from methane-producing bioreactor in Wageningen University, Netherlands - Granular Sludge_12_05 R1 | ecosystem: Engineered > Bioreactor > Anaerobic >...
ATCATATCAAGACAACTACTAATATGAGGAAATTAATGGCTTTGTGTTCGGCCGGTGCAGCTTCAGGGGCAGTTATCATGTATCATGTTATAGGAATCACTCCAGAAGCTAATACAATAGCTGAAGTTTTTGGTAATAAAAAACCCGCGGACACAATAAATTATGGTAAAACAGAAAGAAAAGAATCATATAACAAGCTAAATTGTAGTAATTCTGATAATATTGATTTTGTGTTATTAGGATGTCCTCATTATGCTATCCAGGAAATTAATTATATAGCAAATATTCTGGAAGATAAAAAAGTGGCAGATGGGGTAAAGCTATTTATATTTACTAATATGCAACATAAAGCTTTGGCCAAAAAAAGTGGTTATTTAGATACAATTGAAAGGGCAGGAGGAAAGTTAATCATTGATAGTTGTCCTTTAAATGTCAAAATACCTTCTTCTAATGTTATTGCTACTGATTCGGCAAAAATATCTCATACTAGCGGTGGAATGAAAGGATGGAAGAATGTTTGTTATGGAAGAACAAAAGAATGCATTGAAGCTGCCATATCAGGCAAATGGAGAGGTGAGTTATGATGAATAAAACAATAAAGGGAAGAAAAGTTTACAGAGGAATAGCAGAGGGAGAAGCATTAGTCTCAGAAGATCCTATAGCTTTTTGTGCAGGTATTGATCCCAATACAGGGGTTATTACTGAAAGAGGGCATAGATTAAATGGTCAAAGTATGAGCGGGAAAATACTCATTTTTCCATCTGGTAAAGGTTCATCAGCTTTTTCTAAAGCAGCCTATGCTCTTTGCTTGGCAGGGAAATCTCCAGTTGCTTGTGTTATTAATAAAATGAATCCCCAAACTGCTTTATCATCTATTGTTATGAGAACTCCAACAGTAACCGATTTAGAAATTGACCCTGTAAAGATAATCAAAACTGGTGATTACGTAAAAGTAGATGGAGATAGGGGAATCGTTGAAATTGAAAAAAGACATTAATACTGTTGGATTGTTTTAAAGATAAAAAATAGTTAGAGTAGATAACCTGCGTCTAAGTGTTAGAGAATGGGACGTTGTCTCTAAACGAAAGGATTTTATCCTGCGGTAGGTTATCGCGTCCGCTGCTACATCGAAATTTCATTTTAATATTTTTTCTTGATGTAGCAGAAAATAAAGTTATGTCAAGGAGAAAAATAAAATGAATATATCATCACGTACTATTACTATAACAGGATTTTTAATAGCATTAAGTATTTTGCTTACCAGGGTTGCCAGCATAAGGCTAGCTATTGGTGGAGTAGAAGGAATAAGAATTGGCTTCGGTGGATTACCAATAATTTTGGGTGGAATTCTTTTTGGGCCATTATACGGAGGGATTATTGGAGCATTTTCAGATATCCTGGGTTATATTATTAATCCTATAGGGGCTTATATGCCTCATTTTACTCTTACTTCTGCCCTAACAGGCATAATCCCGTCACTTATTTTAAAAATTAACCAAAAAAATGAGATAAATGTTTTTAAACTAGGTATTGCTGTTACGGTTGGACAAGTAATAACCTCTCTTATTTTGGTACCCTATTTTATACACACTATTTTTGGAATTCCCTGGGTGGCACTTATGCCCGCAAGAATCATTGCAACACCTATCAATATAGTTATTTATATAAATATAATAAATATACTGATTAAAAGGGATATCTTAAGACCAGCAATAGAATGAGTTATTACTATATAGTTTTATGCTAAAAATATTTAAAGAGTCAAGGTGTAAAATCAGATATATCAATTATATAATACTACATTAGTAACTAAAAATAATTAAAATATCAGGAGGAAATTGTGTTAAAAGAAATTATTGAGCAGGGCTTTGGTAAGAAGGAAGATTTAAGCTGTTCTGAGACTATTCTTTATGGAGCGAATCAGGCCTATGGCCTTGGTTTGTCCAAAAATTGCTTAAAGCTCTCTGCTGCTTTTGGTGGAGGAATGGGAGTAGAAAATGTTTGTGGAGTTGTAACTGCTTCTTTGATGGTTCTTGGTTGTCTTTTTGTTAACGACATTGCACATAAAACTCCAGAACTGAAAGAATTATCAAAAGAGTTATTTAATCGTTACATTAAGGAAATGGGCAGCTTTGACTGTAAACCTTTAAAAGATAAATATCGGACTGAAGAAAAAAAATGTTATGATATCATTCTCAAAAGTGCTGAAATTTTAGATGAAATTGTTACAAGAGAAAAAAATAAAAGAAAATAAAATAGATAAAACAATCAGTCTTTTTAGATAATATAAATAAAAAGTTCAAAAAAAAGTATAAATATCCTTGACATTAATTATTTAGATTGGTAGCATTTTAAATTAATACAAAGATGGAAGTATACCTAGGGTTCCGTTCTCAAAATTGAAGCTGGACCAAGCGGTATAAGGTCTATATTTTTATAGAAATATAGGAAATAGATTACACTTTTGGGATAAAAACCCGGAGGATAGGTTCCATGAATGACTTTCCTCCGGGTTTTTATATATATCTATTGTGAAGGAGAGGTTTAGATTTATAAGATAGCATTTATAAAATTAATTTAATTAAAGGAGTTAAAAATGGATAAAAAGAATTTATTACCAGTTTCAGTCCTGATATTAATATCAGGAGCTATGTTTTCTTCTCATTTTGGAGTAGGGGATCTTATTTTTCCACCCATTCTGGGGAGGGGAGCAGGTACAAGTTGGTTTACTGCTGCTTTAGGTTACATGATTGTTAATAGTGTTGGTGTCTGGTTGGCCTATTTGGCATGCGCCCATCAGAATAAATCATTAACCGGGATAGCGTCTACGGTATTGGGTGATTTCTTTGGAAAGATTTATACAGCTATTCCAATCCTTATAACTATCTTCTTTATTTTACCACGCGTTTCTTCTGCTACTCATGAGATGGCGGTTTTGCCCCTGCTACCTTCAGTGCCTTTGTGGCTGACCCTGGCAGTATTTTTCTTAATATGTTTTTATGTTGCTTATACAAGAGCAACAGTTATGGATAAATTAGGGAAACTATTAGCTCCAGTATTAATATTGTTTGTAGTTATCTTAGTAATAAAAGGAATTGCAAGTCCGCTTGCTGCTCCACAAGCTCCTGAATTACCAAATGTCTTAAGTACCGGGATGCTGGAGGCTTACAATACAATGAATGCAATAGCTGCCCTCTTATTTGGCGGCTGGGTTTTGCATGAATTAAGCATAAGGAACATAAAAGCAAGAGAAGATCAGAGTTTAAATTTGAATGTTATCGGATTTTCTGCAGCTGTCCTGTTGGGGATTACTTCTACAGCCCTTGTTTATTTAGGTGCCTCTTCAGGTGCGTTCTACCCAGAAGCCCCAATCGGAGTTCTTTCTACTGAGATTTCCAGAGGTCTTTTAGGGCAAATTGGTTTAGTTAGTTTTGCCATTATAATGGCGCTGAGTTGTCTTACTACTGCAGCAGCAATTATTTCTATGGCTGGAGACATGTTCTTAGAGATGACCAAGGGTAAACTTAATTACCGGACAATAGTTACACTGGCTACCCTTGCAGGGTTTATTCTAGGCCTGGTGGGATTGAGCAGAATAATAAACTATACTGTTCCCTGGTTAGTTTTAGTATATCCTTCTATTGTTGTAATTATTTTGAGCGGTTTATATGCGAAGTTTGAGAAATTCAAAAAAACAGTTGCAACTGGTATTATTGTGGCCTTATTTTTTGGATTAGGTGATATGCTTTCCTTTTATGGTATGACTAATAATTTTATTTCTAATATTGCATCTAAAATGCCACTTGGAGGACAGGGAATAGGCTGGATTATTCCAACAATAATTATTATGATAATAGCGCGGATAATTTTTAAACCAAAAGAAGAAAACGTTACTTCCTGATTTGTATTAAAAACAACTCGATAAAAATAATATTGAAAAATTTAAGCTGAACAAATACCCTTTTTTACGTAACCATGAAAACCCCTTTCCAAAAAGGGGTTTTCATGGTTACGTAAGGCGGATTCAAAGAACATGAAAAAGACTAATAAAAGTAATATTAAATTTTTTACCTGAACTTTAAAGTAATAAGTTATATTACTTAGAAATGTAATAGTTAAAAAATTTGCAAAAAAGAGCATAACAAAAGTTAACAGGAAAAAGTTAAACCTGTTTTAGGGGTTCTTAAAACCACCCGCTTTGCGGGTGAGATGTTTATTTGACATAAGAAGGGTATTTGTTTTATTATTTCGGTTAATCTTATTAATTCTTTAAAAATGATACTACAAACATCTGGATAAGATAATAAAAAAAGACCAAAGGATGATCTAATATGAAACTAACTCAAAATTTGACAATTATTGGTGTAGGCAAAATGGGCGAAACGCTTATAAGCAGCTTGCTAAAAAACAAGGTTGTAGATGCAGAGCAAATATTTGGTACAACCTCACGTGAAGATAGTGCAGAAAAGATAAGAGAAAAACTTGCAATTAAGGTAAGTACCGACAACCAGGAAGCAGTGATAAAAGGTGATATTGTTATTTTGGCGGTTAAGCCGCAAATGATAAGCAAAGTATTGCCTCAGATTTTACCACAATTAGAAAAAAATAAGATTATCATTTCTATTGCTGCGGCTACCAGTACAGGCAATATCGAAGAACAAATTAACAAACCTATACCGGTTATTCGAGCTATGCCTAATACTGCTTCTTTGGTCAATGAGGGAATGACTGTATTATGCCCCGGCAAATATGTAAAAGAAGAACACTTAAAGTTAGCCTTAAAAATTTTTAAATCTATTGGAGAGGTTGAAATTATCAATAGAGAAGAACTTATGGATGTAGTTACTGCTCTTTCGGGCAGCGGACCAGCATATAGTTACATGATGATAGAATCTCTTACTGATGGAGGAGTCAGAATGGGTTTGCCCAGAGAATTAGCCCGCAAGTTAGCTGCTCAGTCAGTGTTAGGTGGAGCCAAGATGATTTTAAAAACCGGTCTACATCCTGCGTTGTTAAAAGATGAGGTCACTACGCCGGCAGGAGTTACTATAGATGGATTAATGGAATTAGAGGATGGTGGTTTCCGTGTGGCTCTAATTAAGGCGATTGACAGGGCTACACAAAAGTCCAGACAGATTTCAAAATAATTGATTTCTCAATTAAAGAACTTATAATGTAAATATAGTGAATCAATAAAATAATAAAATTTTAAGGAGGTATTTAATAATGCAGATTGCCAATCGCATGGAGCGACTGGGTACTGAAACAGCCTTTGAAGTATTGGCAGAAGTTAACAAGTTAAAAGCCAAGGGGAAAGATATAATCAGCTTTGCCATTGGAGAGCCTGATTTTGACACCCCATCAAATATTATAGAAGCTGGCTCAAGGGCACTTCATGAAGGTTATACCCATTATGGTCCTTCCGCAGGACTTATGCCTTTCCGGGAGAGTATTGCCCGATATATTTCTCAAACTCGCCGAATCGATGTTAGTCCCGAGGAAGTAGTGGTAACACCGGGCGCAAAACCAATTATTTTTTTTAGTATATTGTCCTGCATAAATGAAGGAGATGAAGTTATTTATCCCAATCCGGGTTTCCCGATTTATGAATCTGTTATTAACTTTGTGGGCGGTAAAGCAGTCCCTTTGCCTTTGCTGGAGGAAAAAGATTTCCGATTTGATGTCGATATGCTGAAAAATAAGATTACAGATAAGACAAAATTGATTATAATAAATTCTCCTCAGAACCCAACTGGTGGAATTTTAACAAAGTCTGATTTAGAAATAATAGCAGATTTAGCAAAAGAAAGAAATATCTGGGTTTTTTCAGATGAGATTTACTGTAATATGGTCTATGATGGTGAATTCCAGAGCATTACTTCCATACCGGGAATGAAAGAAAGAACCATATTATTAGATGGTTTTTCTAAAACATATGCAATGACTGGCTGGCGTTTGGGTTTTGGAGTAATGAATACTGAACTGGCTGCACATTTTACCCGATTAGAAACTAATTCAGTTTCCTGTACTGCTACCTTTATACAGATGGCAGGCATTGAGGCTCTGGAAGGACCCCAGGAAGAATCTCAAAAGATGATTAAAGAATTTCATTCCAGGAGAGATATAATAGTTGAGGCCTTAAATAATATCAGTGGAATTTCCTGTAAAAATCCTGGTGGCGCTTTCTATGTATTTCCCAATGTTACAGAAGCTTGTCGTAATTTGAACCTGAAAGACTCCAAAGAACTTCAACAATACCTATTGTACGAAGCTGGTGTGGCAGTCTTGGCAAGAACCTGCTTTGGTAAAAAAAATGAGGAAGAGGGTCAGGAATATATTAGACTTTCTTATGCCACATCCAGGGAGAATATTCTGGAAGGAATAAAAAGAATCAAAGAAGCCGTAGTAAAATAATATTGGCTTAAAAACATCGTAGTAATTTTGGTCATTATTAAATTTCCAAAATTACTACGATAAAGCTTAATACCTGCTTTTACTAATAATTTTTTTTCATCGCTATATCATAACTATTGGTTAAGAAAGTTAAGAAAATATTTTTATGAAACAGGTAATTAGCCCACCATTTATTGTATGTCCCGGCTGTGGTAAAAAAAGTTTTGGAATTAGTAAAATATTTCCTGGTTATTATCTTCGAAAATGTAAAAAATGTTTTTATCCAAATGCACAGCGTAATGAGTCGGAAGTGTATTACATCTTGCCTCATATTTCAAAAAAAATTATTTACATTGATCAGTTTGCTCTCAGTTATATGGTGCGGGCAATTCATCCTGATATGAAGGCCACCGGTAATAGTTATGCAGATAACTTTTGGGTAAATATGTACCAGAAGCTAGACAGACTTATAAAGATGCAAATAATTATCTGCCCACAATCAAGTTTTCACCTCCAGGAATCAGTGGTCTCGAATTTTTTTGAACATCTGGAAAAGATGTATCATTTATTATCCAGAGGTGCAAAATTTGCCAATCAAGATAATATAAGAAAGATTCAAATTGAAAATTCTGTCAGAAATTGGATTCGAGATTTAACAAGAAAAGATAGGATTGACCCCCCGGAATCTGTTATTGATAGAGAGGTTAACGTCTGGCTTCCCCGGGAAATTAAATACAATCCTTCACAATACTCAAAATCTTTCGAAAGAAAACTAAGAGAGTCAAGAGAAAGAATTCACCAGCAATGGCTCAAGGAATTTCTTATATGGAAAAAATATTCAGCCACTAAATTCGAACAGTGGAGAGAAGATTTTTATTTATCTTTGAAGAAAGAGATTCTAAGAGTTTATCCTGATTACTTAAAACACCTTATTATCTTACCTGCACAAAATGTTCATAATATTAAACTTTGTAAATTCTTATTAGAATCAATAAATTTCCTGAATTTGATTCATTCAGTATTTGATGAAGAGGGCATTAATTACAATGACTTTTGGTTTAAAGCCTGGGAATATCTTCAGTCAGATTCATTCCGACAGATACCTTTTATTAAATTATATGCTCTTTTTTATGCTTCTTTTGCACGCAAAGCCGGTTCAGGTCAGAAGAAACCCCCTGACCGGGGAATGACCAATGATTTGAATGTACTTTCATTATTATTACCTTATTGTGATGCTATGTTTATTGATAATCAGTGTCGCGGCTGCCTGGAAGAAAAGGATGTACTGGAAAATATTGATTTTTCTGCCCGGGTTTTTTCTCCAAGTAACAAAGAAAAATTTTTAGCATATTTAGAGCACTTGGAAACAGATTTTCCAAAAAAATATGTGACAAAAGTGGAAGAATTATATGGGATGGAGTGGATTAATACTACTACCAAGCTTTATCTAGCCATAAAAAGATGAAGAGTAGCTAGATGACATTTTTCACCTGAAGTCCAAAGCTGGAAATACTATTGCTTAAGAAAAATTATGGCTAACGGTATAAATACATAATCGAAAGAAAAAGAGTTATAAAGTTAAACCCCTTTTAGAGGTTCTGAAAGCCACCCGCTATGCGGGTGCAATATTTACCAGGATTTACCACTTATTGTAATCCTTTATCAAACAATACGCAGAATAAACTTGCCTTTTTGAAAACTGATACCCAGCTTATTATCAACTATTAAATTTTAAGCCCTTTTTTCAATAGTTTTATTATATAAAACTGATTTCGAAAAAATGAATATAGAACACTTGACAATATCTAATAATATTTATAAAATTTTATATAAAGAAAAAAAGTTTTATATAAAGAAACTTTTATATGAAAAGAGATTTAAATTGATAGATAAATATAAAGTCTCCACAATTCAAAAAGGTATAAATATATTGAATCTCTTTAAGGTTAATCAAAAGCTGTCCTTTACTGATATTCAAAAAAAATTATCCTATAATAAATCAACATTATTTCGAATTCTCTATACCCTTGAACAAAATAAATATCTAGCCAGAGACAAACATGGAAGATATGAGTTAGGCTTAGATATCTATATTTTAGGTAACCAGATATCCAAGGTAAACAAGCTAGAGAAAGCCTCTGATTCCTCTCTTAAAAAATTAGCTGAAACTACTCACTTAACTGCACACTTAGGTATTTTAGACGGTCTGGATGTTGTCATTATAGGAAAATACAATCCATCAAATAGTTCTATAAATATGGTTTCCCGAATTGGCTCTTCAGTACCAGCACACTGTACCGGGCAAGGGAAAGTTTTATTGGCTTTCTCGGTCCAGGAGAAGGTTGAAAAAATTATTGATTCACAAGGATTACGTCGATATACCCCAAATACTATTGCTACCTTCAATGAATTACTAAAGGAATTAGAAAAAATCCGAGAACGTGGTTATGCTATAGATAATGCCGAACATGAAAAACACATCCATTGTATTGCTTTTCCTATTTTGAATGAATCTGATGAGTTGGTAGCTGCTATCAGTATTACCGGCTTAGAGATGAATTTTGCAGAAGAAGAAGCAATGGAAAGATATATTCATCTTTTACAAAATACCAGAGATAACATTAGAAAGAAAATGAATTATATTACATAACTAAGAAAGGAAAAAAATGTTTAAATTAAAAGGCGTTGTTCCCCCCATGATTACCCCATTTACCAAGAAAGGTGATGTGGATTTTGAAAGTTTAAGAAAGTTAGTTACGTTTTTAAAGGAACAAGTTAATGGATTATATATTTGTGGGTCTTATGGTAGTGGTCCTTTAATGTCAGTAGAAGAAAGGAAAAAGGTAACTGAAGTTATTGTAGAAGTTGTTAATGGTAAAATTCCTATTATCGCACATACTGGTACTACCAATACTGGTGACACTGTTGAATTAACTCGTCATGCTGAAAGAGTAGGCTGCGATGCAGCAGCAGCGGTTGGTCCTTACTATTTTCATCATAATGAAGATAGTCTGTTGGAATTTTATGGCTCTATGCTAAAAGCAGTTAGCCCGGGCTATCCCATTTATGTCTACCACAATATTAAATTCTCGGGTTATGAGATATCACTGGGCACAATGAAAAAGTTAAAAGAAATGGGTATACACGGAATCAAGGACGCTACTTTTGATATTATCACTTTTGCTAACTATATGAGAGAACTGGCTGATGATAATTTTGATATTGCCTTAGGGACAGAAGCCATGTGGCTTTCTGCCAGGGCCCTAGGTGCAGAGGCGTTTATTCCCGGTTTGGGTAATGCTTTGCCGGAAATATGCCAGAAAATGTATCAAGAAGGAATTGAAAACAATTTTGAAGAATGCCGCAAGACACAATTTGTAGTCAATGAATTGCGAGATATTATGTATCTGGCAAAATCAACCCAGCTGGCAGTATATGCTATGTTAGAGATCCGGGGAATTATTAAAGCCTACCCCCGATCCCCCTTTGTTCCGGCTAAAGAAAGTGAAAAGGATGCTATTAGAGAAAGATTGAATAAAATAGGAGTCCTTTGATGAAATATTTCGCTGTAATAGACTGCGGGACGACTAATTCGCGGGTCTATTTATTGAATAAAAATAAACAGATGATTGCCAGGGGGAATAGAAAAGTTGGCGTTCGGGATACGGCATTGAGTGGTAGTCGGGAAGCCTTACAGATAGGTTTAAAAGAGCTTGTCGAAGAAACAATTTTTTCTGCAGGTCTTTCCATAAAAGATATTAGCTTTGCCATTACCTCAGGCATGATTACTTCTGAAATTGGTCTTTTAGAGATTCCACATCTTTGGGCGCCGGCAAGTATTGATGACCTGGCTTCTAATATTAAGATAGTTCAAGATCCCAAAATATTTCCTTTAGATATTCCCCTTTATTTTATCAGGGGAATTAAAAACTATTTTCCAGAAAACACCACCTATAAAGATATCCGTAAAATTGATTTTATGAGGGGTGAAGAAACACAGGTCGCCGGATTGCTTAATACTTATCCAGATCTTGAACTCCCAGTCATTATTATTATCTTAAGTTCCCATACTAAATATATTTATATTAACAAAGATAAGTATATTGCTGGATCTTTAACCAACCTAAGTGGCCAGGTATACGAGGCTCTTAGAAAAGAGACCTCAATTGGTAAGTCGATAACACCAGTTGAAAATTGTTCTGCTCCTGATTACTTTAATTTTGAAATAGTTGATTCAGCTTATCAGGCTGTCAAGCATTGTGGTTTTTTGAGAGCCCTTATTATGCCTCGTTTTATGGAGGTTTTGCTGAATAGTCCCTGGTATGAAAGAGAACTTTTTGTTAATGCAGCCATCTCTGCCGAAGATCTTAAAGTGATTGAAGATTTCCCTATGATGGGCTTCTCATTAGAGAGACCTAATTTTTTACTAATAGGTAACCAAAAACGCTGTCGTTTGTTAGAATATCTTTTGAACCGATATATAAATACTAAGAAAAGAATTAATCTTTTTTACGATAAGGATAAAATAGATCAGTTAAGCATCAATGGAGCAATGGCAATTGCTAAAAGAAGTGGATACCTGGACTGATAAGGTTACTAAAAATCTAATAAGAATACAGGAGATAAGAATACAGGAGATAAAAATGCAT
>Ga0334884_1006105_pt1 | contig 11041 bp, 6 predicted proteins | sample GraSluR1_MG_7_FD_207215 | JGI IMG/M metagenome (GOLD analysis project Ga0334884, IMG submission 207215) | Sludge microbial communities from methane-producing bioreactor in Wageningen University, Netherlands - Granular Sludge_12_05 R1 | ecosystem: Engineered > Bioreactor > Anaerobic > Unclassified...
AGTATTGAGCAGATTTTTGTTGCAAATAATCTGATCGTATACCCCAATCCGTTGAATCATAACACGCTAAATCTCCATTTTGATTCGAAAGGAATAGATTATGTAATCTATCAAATATTCGATTTAAGGGGTACTTTAATGGTAAATTATCGTTACAGCTTGGCTGAGAATGGGTTAATCCCAAAAACTATTAGCATACCATCTAGTTTACTTACCGGAATGTATTTCGTAAAGGTTTTCTCAAGTAGAGGAGTTTTAGCAACCCGTTTGGTAATCTCAAGGTAATTTCACCTTAAAATATGGATTTTGAGAAAATCATATACATTTTTGAAAACAGAGTGCACACGTTTGAGGACTGATTACCCTAAATTTGGGGAAGTAATACTAACAAAGCTTTAATTTCATGGATATTGCAAATAGATTTAAAGAGAATCCAATTCTAAGACCTTCTGATATAAGCCCTAGCATTGAGGGTATGAATATTGAGTGCCTATTGAATCCTGGGGTATTTCAATTCAAAGATAAAATCTGGCTGTTATGCCGAGTTGCAGAACGCACAAGGCAAGATCAGGAATCAATCAAAGTACCTGTTTTTAGTGATAAGGGGGAAATCGAAATTCTTACTTTCAGTAAAGATGACCCAAAGCTAAAGGCAGACGATCCAAGGGTAATAGAGTACGATGGTAAAAACTATTTAACCACCCTTTCGCACTTACGTCTTCTATGTAGTGAGGATGGTAAAAGCTTTTTTGAGGATTCATCATTTGCACCCATTAATGGATGCGGTTCATTAGAATCATTTGGCATAGAGGATTGTAGGGTGACAAAAATGGCTGATGGATACCATCTAACCTATACAATGGTTTCGGAAGTGGCGGTTGGTGTGGGATACATGTTTACAAAGGACTGGGTAAATTTTGATCGTAGAGGAATGATTTTCCCTCCACACAATAAGGACTGCGCCATTTTTGACAAGAAAATCAACGGTAAGTATTATGCCTTACATAGGCCCAGTAGCCCCGAGCTGGGAGGTAACTATATCTGGCTGGCTCAATCGCCCGATTTATACCATTGGGGAAATCATAAGTGTGTTGCGGTTACACGACCAGGTATGTGGGATAGCGCTAGAATTGGTGCTGGAGCAGCTCCAATTGAAACAGCCGAGGGATGGCTAGAAATATATCATGGCGCCAACAACGATAATCGTTATTGCCTTGGAGCCTTGCTACTTGATAAGAATGATCCTTCGAGAGTTATTGCGCGTAGCCACGAACCCATCATGGAACCCATTATGGATTATGAGAAAACGGGCTTCTTTGGAAACGTAATCTTCACAAATGGTCACATTGTAAATGGCGATACCATTACAATTTATTATGGTGCAAGCGATGAGGTGATCTGTGGAGCAGAGCTATCAGTAAAAACCATAGTTGAATCGCTGATTAGCTAGTATAATATAGTGTAGTTACTTCTTTTTGATAACAATACATCAATGAAAAACAAACTTACTGCTGAATTTCACTATTTCATGTCAATGCCCAGGGATATGCGCCTGGTGTTAATAACCAACATGATATATGCTTTTGTATTGCCAGTGATTGACATATTTGTTGGGGCCTACATTATGCGTAGTTCAAATAACCCTTCAATGGTTGCGGTTTATCAGCTTTGTGTTTACACTGGAATTCCCTTTACGTTTATGATTAATGGGTTTTTACTTAATAAAATCAACATATCCCATCTATATAGTTTTGGGATGCTTCTAAGCGGAGTTTCAATGATTTTTATGATGACCCTTAACCGCATGAGCATGGTGGGAGTTTCAATTGCAGGTTTTATTATGGGGGCTTCATTCGGTTTCTTCTGGGCAAATCGCGATTTCTTAACCCTAGATACCACCAACGATAAGAATCGTAATTACTATTACGGTGTTGAAACATTCTTCTACACCCTAACATTTATTGTTGTGCCAGCAGCGGTGGGTTGGTTCATAATTCGCAGCGAAAACCTTGGCTGGTTTGGTGGGAATATTGTTGGAGCATACCAAGTTGTAACGGGAGTAGTTTTGGCGTTAACCATTCTTGCAAGCATTGTAATTCACCAAGAAAAGTTTAGGAATCCCAAGCACAAAAAATTTCTTTACTGGAAATTTGACCGCCTATGGAACAAGATGCTTGGTTTGGCCTCCCTAAAAGGGATGGTACAAGGGTATCTAGTTACAGCACCAGCAATTCTAATCATGCGATTGGTTGGCGATGAGGGATCGCTTGGCACCATTCAGAGCATTAGCGGAATTATTACCGCAATTATGCTTTACGTTTTAGGCCGCACCACCAAGCCCAAGCATAGAATATACATATTCGCAGCGGGTATGACCATATTCTTTGTCGGCGCATTAACAAACCAGCTACTCTTCTCGGCATTGGGGGTTATTGTTTTTGTGCTTTGTAAGGTTTTGTTCATGCCCCTGCACGATATTGCATATTTCCCAATTCAGATGAGGGTTATTGATGTTTTATCGGTGAAGGAGAACCGCAGTGAGTTTGCGTATATTTTCAACCACGAGTTTGGTTTATACCTTGGTCGTTTCTTCGGCTTGGTTCTTTTTATTGCTCTCGCTTTCTATGTGTCGGAAGAGGTTGCTCTTAGATACTCTTTAGTAATAGTTGCCCTTATTCAGTTGGCATCCATTCCGTTGGCAAAGAATATTATTAGGCATGTAAATAGTACAATTGAGGAGGTGCGAAAGGATAACCCAGGGTTAGATGCACCAAAACTCGCAGTTTAATTCATCTTAGAAGGTATTTATCATGAAACAAAACCAATGAAAATGAAGAGTAAAACTTTCGGTTCAATTATACTGCTCACCATGATGTTTTTTTCCTGTGATCATCATAGAGAAATAGAACAAATTCATATTAGCAGGGTGCAAACCATGCCAAACCTCCCCGAACCCTTTAAAATGCTCTACTGGAAAGAGGTAGCCGTCAGTTTCGATGAGTATGTCTTCAATCATGAGCTCAAAGGTGAATACCTGCCCTTTATCTGGTTGGATGATAGCCTCCGAAACATCCCTCAGCAAACCTTTGGGCTGTTCACCGCTATTGGTGATGTTAGGCAGGGGAAGAATGTCAACGGTGGCGAGTTTCACGAAGCCATTAATAGCCTTGGTGCAATTTTGGGTGCAGGATTAGTGGGCATAGATAAAACCAGCCAGAATGGGTTCGACTACGTGAAAATGAGTCAGAATTATTTTAATTCAGGGAACAGCTGGAATATTTTCATGAACAATACCTCCCCAAAAGTTGGAGGTTTAGGAGGAGGTTATGCCCGAGACTGGTGGTACGATGTTTTCCCAAACTTACTTTTTTATGCCCTAGCAGATGTATTCTCTGATGTTGAAGGAAATGATAGCTTGATGTTAGTGGTAGCTGAACAATTTTTTAAAGCTGATTCAACGCTTAACAGAAACTACAACTACTCCTTTTTCGATTACTCAAAAATGGAGGGAACGCAAAGTCACATTCCATATCAGCAGGACGCAGCAGCAGGTCATGCATGGGTATTGCTATCAGCTTACCAAAAGTTTGGCGATGAAAGGTATTTGCACGGAGCAAAATCGGCAATAGATGCATTACTATCGCAAAATGAGAGCCGTTTTTACGAGGTTTTAATGCCCTTTGGGGCATACGTTGCAGCACGCCTCAACGCACAGCATGGTACAAACTTCGATTTCCATCTTATCCTCGACTGGACCTTTGATGGCTGCAACGCTCAGGATGGTCGTTTTGGCTGGGGAATTATTAACGAGCGATGGGGTGAGTTTGATGTTCATGGTTTGCAGGGCAGCTGGGCGCACGATGGGGGATACGCCTTTCTAATGAACACCTTTGATATGGCATGGCCATTGGTTCCAATGGTTAGGTATGCGCCCGAATATGCCGAAACAATTGGCAAATGGATGCTTAATGCTGCCAACGCTGCCCGCTTGTTTTACCCCAACGAAATTCCCGATACTCACCAAACAATCCCAGAAAAAAAACAGATCACTCGCAATGTGATTGCCTACGAAGGGTTAAAAAAGGTGGACAGGTATGATATACCATCTCTCAAAGGCGTTTCGCCGGTTGCCCTTGGCGATGGCCCGCTCTGGATTGAGGGGAATCCAGCTGTTTCGCAGTTTAGCCTTTACGGTTCAGCTCATGTCGGAATCTTTGGTGCCATTATTAGTAAAACCAACGTGGAGAGAATACTTAAGCTTAACTGCTTGGCTACCGACTTTTTCAGGGATAAGGCCTACCCAACGTATTTGATTTACAATCCATACGATCAAACAATGGATGTTGAATATTTTTATAATGGTAAGCCCATCTATCTATACGACATGATTAGCAAAGTGGTTTTAGCCGAAAATGTAACTGACGTAACGATATTGAATGTACCAGGGCGAAAAGCTAGGCTAATTGTCGAAATACCCGAAGGGGCTAAGCTTGAAAGACAAGACAGGAAGGTTTATGCTAATGGCATTGTAGTGTCATTTAAATAGTTGATGCTTGTGAAATGATTCTTTTTAATCAATGTTTAGTTAAGCAGGTAAAAAAAAATAAAGATTAATGAAAACATTTATGAGTTATAACATTAGAATTCTTGCAGTATTAATGTTTCTGCCCTTGTTCATTAATGGACAATCCCATTCAGAAAGGGTTAAAGGAAAAGTTGTTGACGGTCAAGGTGTTGGGTTGCCTAGTGTTACCATTGTTATTGCAGGTACAACTCATGGAACCTCAACAGATATTGATGGTGATTATGAGATTAGCATTCCATCAGATATAAAAGATCCTATTCTTGTATTTAGCTACGTAGGCTATGAAATCCAAACTATTACTATTGGCGACAAAACGGTTATCAACGTTATACTAAAAGAGGAATCGCTACTTTTGGATGAGTTGGTTGTAGTTGGTTATGGCGTTCAGCGTAAGGTTGACCTAACGGGGTCGGTATCAAGAGTAGATGCTAGTGATATAAAAGCCATTCCAGTTGCAGGAATTGACCAAGCTTTGCAAGGGCGTGCTTCTGGAGTTAACATAACTCACAATACAGGAATGCCTGGTGAGGGAGTTAGCGTTAGGATAAGAGGTGTTGGCTCGATAAATAGCAGTAACGATCCACTTTACATTGTTGATGGTGTCCCCACAGTTGATGCCCTAAGCGTTTTATCGCCCAATGACATTGAATCCATCAGCATTCTAAAAGATGCAGCCTCAGCAGCAATTTATGGTGCAAGAGCTAACAATGGTGTTATCCTAATTACAACCCGAAAGGGTTCAAAAGGGAGGGCAAGGGTTGAACTTAGCTCGCAGGTTGGTTTTCAGCAGCATGGACCACTTACCCCCATGACAAATCGCGATCAGTACATAGAAATGTACAACGAGGCAGCCAACAACGATAACGCTTTTATTGATAATCCAATTTTACTTCGTCCATTAATAAGCACCGAGTTGGCAGCAACCCTGCCAGATGTTAATCATTTGGAAGCAATTTTTCGAAGAGGTTTTATCCATAACCAAACTATATCGGTAAGCGGAGGTTCCGATGAACTCACCTACTTAATCTCAGGCAACTTCTTTGGGCAGGACGGGATTATTATAGGATCGCATTACGACAGGTACTCTGGTCGGGTGAGCTTGAATAGCAAGGTAAACAGATTTGTTCGTCTTGGAACTAACATAAACATTTCAACAAGCGATAACGATATTATTGGAAGTAGCGGTGATGGCTATGGTGGAAATGGCGGAAGCGTAGTTCGGTACGCCTTATTCCGTACTCCCCCAATACCCATTTACAATGAGAATGGAGAATACGTTGATTTACCCGAGAACCAACAATTTTTTGGCGATGGATACAGCCCTGTGGGTTTAGCCAATAAGATGAATAACAATATTCAGCAAAACCGATTATTTGGCGATGTTAATGCTCAAATTCAACTACTACCTCAACTACATTTTACCTCAACCCTAGGTATGGATAAATCCGATTTTAATCAGCGCCGATTCAACGAGAACTGGGGAACCAACCTAAGGATAAACAATCCCAATTCATTGCAGATATCATCAGGATTCTTCCAATCCCTCACCGCTAGTAATGTATTATCGTACAATAAAGATTTTGCTGAAAAGCATAGCTTATCAGCAATGATTGGAACCGAAGCCATTAGGAACAACGGGTATTCAAATAATGCAAGTCAAAGAAACTTTCCCGATCAGGATGATAAGCTTGTGTTCCTTGGAAACGGGCTTGGTAGCATTGTTGTTTCAGAAGGTAATTGGGCAAATGCATTGCTATCGGTATTCGGTAGGGTTAACTACATTTACAATCGTAAATATTTGGTTTCATTCACTTTAAGAAGGGACGGTTCATCTCGATTCAGCCCAGAGAATCGATGGGGTACCTTCTACAGCGTATCCGGAGCCTGGCGCATCGATCAGGAGAACTTTTTGAAGGACAACGATTTCTTTAGTATGCTTAAGCTAAGGGCGGGCTATGGGGCGATTGGAAACCAAGAAGTTGGGAATTACGCCTATTCCGATCAAATTTCACCCAACTTTAATTACCCTTTTGGCGGGGTAATGGCCAATGGATATGCAATCTCGTTGTTGGGAAATAAGAATTTAAAATGGGAAACTAGCACCCAACTTGATATTGGGTTGGATGTATCTGTACTACAGAATCGTCTTTCGCTCGAAATCGATTTCTACCGAAAAGTTACTGCTAATATGCTTGTGAAAGAACCAATTCCACCCTCGGCTGGGTATGCAAGCCCAGCTTGGGTAAACAATGGCGAGATTTTAAATCAAGGCATTGAGGTTGAATTAGGTTACCGGGACAAATTTGGAGAAGTGGGATTTGAGTTTAACGGTAATTTCTCATATCTCCATAATGAAGTATTAAGCCTTTCAGGCCCTATAGTAGGAGGACGCATTGACAATGGGGTATATGCAACCCGAACCGAGGTGGGATATCCTGTAGGCTCATTCTTCCTTTACGAGATGGATGGAATTTTTCAGAATAACATAAACATAATAACCAGCGCATATCAGGGACCAAATATTCGCCCAGGCGATATTCGTTACCTCGATCAGAATAAGGATGGTTACATCAATGAGCTCGATCGCGTTCATGTTGGCAGTGCAATACCCAAGTTTTCAACAGGATTTCAAATGGCAGCAAGTTATAAAAACTTCGATTTCTCTCTTTTCTGGCAGGGCGATTTTGGTCACAAAATCTATTACCAAGTGGCCACCGATATCGAAGGGTTCTATCGCCCTTTCAATGTTACCTCGCGGTATTATGATGAACGATGGACTGGTGAAGGTACCAGTAATACCCAGCCCCGTGCATCGTGGAGTGCTAAAGCGAATAACACAAGACCATCAACGCGATTCTTGGAAAACGGATCGTACCTGCGTTTGAAAAACTTACAGCTTGGATACTCATTACCTAACAAATGGATCAACCGTATGTCAATGGAGAATGCGAGGGTTTTTTTCCTAGCACACAACCTGCTCACCTTTACAAAATACCCGGGTCTTGATCCCGAAATGACAACAAGCGATAACTCTAAGGGAGAGGGTGATGCAGCCGCTGGTATCGATTGGGGAACATACCCTCTTGCAGTATCCTACAATTTTGGGATACAGATATTTTTCTAAATAATGAACAGTATTAGTGAACCAGAAATAATTATTGAAGCAATGAAGCGAATATTCCGAATACTTATAGCATCCACAATCGTTTTTATGGGATGCACCAACTTCTTGGATGAAGAAATGCAGGGGATATACACAAGTACCACATTCTTCAACACCAATGAACATGCTCAGCTTGCGCTAACTGCTGCCTACCAGCCCATTAGTTTCACTAGCATAAGAAACCCTCTTTGGGTTTTTGGCGATGTTGCATCGGACGATGCAATTAAGGGAGGCATCCCAGGCGATCAGAGCGAGATTGAGTTCATCGAGCAGTTTACTTACACCCGCGACAATGGCTTTTTGGAATATATTTGGCAGCGTTACTATGAGGGCATTTCTCGCTCAAATGATGTTATTAACCGTTTGGGGCCAAACGTAAGCTCTGCCATTAAGGAATCTGTTGTGGCCGAGGCCAAGTTTTTGAGGGCTTACTACTACTTTCATTTGGTAAACATTTTTGGGGAGATTCCCCTTAAGACAAAACCTGCGCTTACTGCTGACGATTTGCATGTACCTGTATCTTCAGTTGCAAAAATTTATGAGCAAATTGAAGCAGATTTATTACAAGCTGCCGAAAAATTACCCGAGACAACTACCCAATATGGAAGAGCTACAAAGGGTGCTGCATTGGGTTTGCTCGCCAAAGTTTACCTTTTTCAGGAGAAACATACAGAATGTTTACAGGTTATCAATGATTTTGAGCTTTTAGGTCGATACTCATTAATGCCAGTATACAACCATAATTTTAAAGTAGCCACACAGAATAACTCGGAATCCGTATTTGAGATTCAGCATCTATCAGGGCAAGATCCCTTTTTGGGCAATGTGCTCAATCAGTGGTTTGCTCCTCAACCCGAAAACGGGTACTTTTTCAACGTACCCACGCAGGATTTTGTTAACGCATTTGAAAAAAATCAGGATGAGGTTTACGATCCAAGGCTCGATTACACCCTAGGGCGCGAAGGTACTACATGGATAAATGGCAACGAATTTAATCCTGCATGGTCACCCACAGGTTACATCCAAAAAAAGCATTTACAACCACTCTCAGAAATTCCTGCAGGGATAAAGGGGAATGGAGACCTTAATTATGTATTCATGAGATATGCCGAAATTTTGCTGATTAAAGCTGAGGCTCTAAACGAATCTGGTCAAAGCACTTTAGCTTTGGATCCCCTTAATGAAGTGAGAAGGCGGGCTAGGGAAAGTTTTTTACACGATGAATCGCTTGAGGGTTACGGCACTATTCCCGATGGGTTGTTAGCCGATATAGGAACAACCGATCAGCAAGTATTACGAGATATTATTCGCAACGAACGACGTGTAGAGCTTGGCTTTGAATTTCACCGATTCTACGATCTGATGCGCTACGGAAAAGCTTATGCAGAGCAAAAACTTTCAAACACCAATTTTAACTATGAACAGCACCGATTCTTTCCAATACCTCAAAACGAGGTTGATATTAATAACCAAATAATTAACTAATTTTTCTAACCTAAATCAAAATCGCATGAAAAAGTTTAAATGGTTACAAGTTTTAATGATTACTCTGATTGCAGGTAGTTTAATAACATTAAACTCCTGTAAGGATGATGATGATGACGTGAAAGTTGATAAGACCGAATTGGCTACAAAAATTCAAGTAGCCGAGGGACTTATCGAGAGCACCGAAGAAGGTACTGCTGAAGGTCAGTATATGCCTGGTTCAAAAGCTGATCTTCAAACGGTAATTGATGTTGCAAAAGTTGTTTATGAAGATGCTAATGCAACGCAAACAGAAGTTGACAACACGGTTATTGCTTTACAAGCCGCAATTGATGTGTACAACTCAAGAGTTGTTGAAGCAATTGCTCCAGAAGCACTCGTTGGTCACTGGACCTTTGACGATGCTACTGGCACTACGCTGACTGATTTCTCTGGAAACAGTTTCCATGGAACCCTAATGAGTGGTGCTGATACATGGGGCGGAGGACTTCCAGCATGGACGACCGACCGATACGGAAATGAAGGCAAAGCCCTATCCTTTGATCAGGGAGCTTATGTAAAAATCCCCAACAACCCTGCATTGTGTCCTCAAAACATCTCAATCGCCCTTTGGGTGAATGCTGCCGAAATCCTTGAGAATAACAGGTTTATTGGAATGCACTCCTGGAATGGCTACAAATTCCAATTACAGTCAGTGAATAAGGCATTCTTTACCATTGCCACTTCCGATGGTATTTACGATAGAGATACCGATCCTCCTTTGGAGATAAACACTTGGTATCATGTAACTGTTACTTTTGGTGTTGGTAATATGGTATTCTACGTAAATGGAACAGAAACTCAGGTGTGGGATAATACTCCAGGTACTGCTGTTTCTCGGCCAAATGATTTAGTGTTCGGTAGAGACTCTGACGAATACGCTGCTGATGACTCTAACTACGGCGAGGATCTTATTATTCCTCTTGCTTGGGGTGGATTCTTCCATGGCAAAATGGATGAAGTTAGAATGTACAACACCGTGCTTACTGCTGCTCAAGTGCAATCAATTTACAATCTTGAAAAACCAGAATAGTGGGTTATACTAAATAGAGCGCTGGAGGGGTAAGGCTCAGTATTTCTCTAATATGAAGGGAAACTGAGCCTTTTCTTTTTAAAGCAATTATCTAATATTCTGAACATGCTAAGATTTGTAATACTTATAACTTTTTTTTACAGTCTCTTGTAAATCAGCAAAAAAATCTTTAAGCGATACGGTTTGTTGGGATAAGTTCAGATGAGTTGGAGAGTGTATTCAGCCGCATCTCTTACTCAGTTAAGTCCTTCTCAAAGGGACAAACCATTGCCCAGCGAGGAGAGGAGATGAAGAACCTATGCATTGTAATTGAGGGTGTGGTAAAAGGCGAGATGGTTGATTTTACCGGAAAAATTTTAAAGATTGAAGAGATACAAGCCTCTCAACCATTGGCCCATGCAGTGATGTTCGGCAATATTAATCGATTTCCTGTTGATGTTGTAGCTCTCACAGATTGCAAGATCCTTTTTATCTCCAGAGCCGATGTTCTGCGTTTGATGCAATCCAACGAAATATTCTTGACCAATTTTCTAAAAGCTGTTTCGAACCGTGCCCATTTTCTCACCAATAAACTTTGGTTTCTGTCGTTCAAAACCATTAAGGAAAAAGTGGCGCATTACCTGTTATCGATTGCAAAAAGCGAGACCAGAACAACCATTATACTTCCAAAATCGCATCAGGAGTTGGCGGAGTTTTTTGGCGTTACACGCCCATCGCTGGCTAGAGTTTTTGCTGA
>Ga0334884_1006110_pt1 | contig 11032 bp, 10 predicted proteins | sample GraSluR1_MG_7_FD_207215 | JGI IMG/M metagenome (GOLD analysis project Ga0334884, IMG submission 207215) | Sludge microbial communities from methane-producing bioreactor in Wageningen University, Netherlands - Granular Sludge_12_05 R1 | ecosystem: Engineered > Bioreactor > Anaerobic >...
CCAAGACCAGGCTTCAGAAACATGGAGTTGCCCAAGCGGAGATAATAGTGGGCCATCACGGTTCCCAAAAAACCCACGTCTGTCGAGGTCTGCGTCTCTTCGCTATCGCCCACCTTGGTGGTTTGCGCGTCCTGCCCCAAGAAGAGGTTGAGGTTGAGGGCGACGCTGACATTCTTGGCCACGAAGTAGCGCGGCGTCACACCGCCGATGTAGGCCACGCGAAGCTCCGAAGCCCAAGCGTCGCCATCCTCATCGAGGTTCTGCTTGGAGTAGCCGAGGAGCAGCATGTTGTCGACGGAGATCTCAAAGACCCCCGCGTCGATGGCCTCGTAGCCCCAAGTACCGGATCGCACCGAAGACTGGGCCATGGCCGCACCAGGCAACAGGAGCATCAACAACACCACCAACCACGTCTTTTGCATGTTCACACCTTTGATCAGAGAGCAATGACGAAACAGGCCAAGCAACCCAGTCGTTCTGAGCCACGAGCAGCCAGCATGCCACAGCCAAGCCCATTGGAGAAGAACTCCGCCGCTGGAGGCGCCATGCCTGATTCAGGCGCTGAGTTGGAACCGCGCCCTAGCACCGTCTACTCGACGCGCCGGCTTCGCTCCATTAAAGTCAAGCAGCGTTTGCCACCCGTCATCCATGCCCCTTGTGGCACATCTACTGGGTGAAATCCCACATGTCGCCCCGTCATATCGCCATTCAGCCCCTCTTTTTGCTCTTTGCCCTGATCCTCGCCGTGCCGCCTGCGCGCGGGCAAAGCGATGCGCCAGACGCGGCTGAGCTTGACCCGCCCCCCGCGCCACAAACCATGGTCTTGCCGCCCGTCGTGGTCGTCGCCGACGGCCATGAAAGCCAGGCCTTCACCAGCGCCCGGGCGGTCACCGTCATCGACGCCGAGACGCTGGCCCTGCGTGCGCCGCGGACCACCCCAGAAGCTTTGAGTCACGCCCCAGGGATCTTCGTGCAGAAGACCAACCACGGCGCCGGCACACCCATCATCCGCGGCCTCTTGGGACCGCAGAATCTCATCCTCATCGACGGCGTGCGCTTCAACAACGCCGTCCACCGCACCGGGCCCAATCAGTATCTCAACCTCGTCGATCCTTTCTTCATCGAGCGCATCGAGGTCTTGCGCGGGCCGGGTTCGGTGCGCTACGGCTCGGACGCCATGGGCGGGGTCATCGCCATCACGCCGGCAGCCCTGCGTGAGCACAGCCAAGCTGGGCAGGAGTTCAGCGCCGAAGCGCTGCTGCGCAGCGCCTCGGCCGACCTGGAGCGCAGCGGCCACGTCAAGCTCGGCTACGAAGCCGACGCTTTCGCGGCGCGGGCTGGGGCCACTTTGCGCAGCTTCGCCGACCTCGACGGCGGGCGCGGCGTTGGCCTCCAGCCCTACTCGAGCTACCAGAGCCTCTCGGCCGCAGCACGCCTGGGCTACGCCATCGCTGGCGGCCCCCTGGACCAGTGGCGCGCTGAGGCCACCACCCTCTTCACCCGCATGGACGACGCCGGCCGCGCCGACCAGCTCGCCAGCCGCCACACCCTCCATTTCTACGACAACCAGAGCCACCTGAGCTGGGTGCGCCTAGGCGGCCCTCTGCCCAGTGACAGCGAAGTCTCCCTCACGGTGTCACACCAGTATTTCTGGGAAGAGAAGCGCTCCCAACGGCGCGACGCCAGCCACCAAAACCTGGTCAGCGCGACCCGCGACGAGGTGGGCGTACACAGCCTCGGGCTGGTGCTCGCGGGGCACAGCCAGCCGTGGACGCCGCTGCGCCTGCACGGTGGCGTGGACTTCTACCACGACTGGGTAGGCGCCCAGCGCTGGCAGCGCCAGGAGAGTCCGCCCTGGCGCGCGCTTGTTGAGACGCCCTACCCCGACGGCTCGACCTTCGCCAGCACCGGCGCGCATGTAAACGCCACCGTCGCGCTGCTCGACCCTGCCTCGATCCACCACCTCGAAGTCCAGGGCGGGCTGCGCTTGCAGCACATCGGCGGCGGCGCCCCAGCCAACGGCGCGCTGCGGGCCAACACCTGGGACCACCTCGGCTGGGTGGGCATGGCCTCCCTCGACTATGCCTACGCTGACCGCTTCAACACCGCCCTCTCCTTCTCCCAGGGCTTTCGCGCCCCCAACCTCAACGAAGCCGTCGGCTTGGGCGACGACGGCAAGATCTTCCACATCCCCAACCCCGAGCTGGGCCCCGAGCGCTCCGATACCTTCGAGCTGCTCAGCCGCCTCCGCCTCGGCCCCCTGGCCCTGGAAGCCTCGGGCTATGTCACCCTGCTCCAAGACTTCATCCGCCGCGAACCCGCCACCTGGCAGGGCCTGGAAGAAGTCGCGGGGAAACCCGTCGAGCGCAACACCAACGCCGACGCCGCCCAAGTCTGGGGCGCTGAAGGACAGGCGCTGCTCGAAGTGGGCCTAGGCCTGCACCTGAGCGGCTCCCTGACCTACACTTGGGGCGAGAGCGAGAGCGATGGCACGCGCACCCCCCTGACCCGAATCCCCCCAATCTTTGGGGCGGTGAGCCTGGGCTATCGCACGCCAGCCCAGTGGCCATGGCGCGCCCGCTGCGAGACCTCCCTCCACTTCGCAGGCCCACAACGGCGCCTCTCGCCGGACGACCTGCGCGATCCGCGCATTCCCCTGGGTGGCACGCCGGGCTGGGCCGTGTGGAACTTGCAGGCCTCCGTCGCACCGTTGCCCTACCTCCAGGTGGCTCTCCAGGTCGAAAACCTATTGAACGCCCGCTTCAAGACCCACGGCAGCGGCCTCTACGGCCCCGGCACCAACGCCGTCCTCAGCGTGAGCGGGCGCTATTAGCCCGGGCCCTTCGTCTCCTCCCCCAAGGCGGCCATGGCCACGCAAAGCCGCGTGGGGCCGCGCGCCCCCCGAGGCCACGCGCGGCGCAGGTGTCAAAGGCACAAAAAAAAAGCGCCACCCTGAGGTGACGCCATCAGCACCAGCGCGGCCCTCGACCCATGGTCGAGGAGCGCAGCTTTCGGCTTACATGTTTTCCATGGCTTTGCCGACTTTCTCGTTGTCCATGCACTTCATGATGCCGGGCATCATTTTTTCCATGGCGGCTTCGATGCGCTTGCCGTATTTCTCTTCGGCGGCTTTCTGGTCGGCTTCGGGTTTGTCTTTCAGCTTCTTCTCGAGCTCTTTCATCTCTTTGCTGTTGGACTTGGCCCACTTGTCGAGCTCGTCGCCCATCTTGTCACAGTCGTCTTTGTTCTTGTCGACGATGCTGGCCATCTCTTCCATGTAGGACACGAGCTTCTCTTCGTCGCTCTTGCAGCCGCTGAGACCAATCAAAAGGAAGGCGGCGAGAAGGGCGAACAAAATCTTGAAATTACGGCTCATTTACAGGCTCCTTGCGTGGGTGGTACGTAGGTACCGTCGTTTGCGTGCAAATTTCGGCACGACTTTAGGGACAAAAAAGACACCGAACGGCTACACCGCGTTTCGGCCCTCGAATCGACCCGACGTCGATGAAAAATGTCCATACCCTAGTTGCAGAGAAAAAATCAACCCTGTTCGGATTGGAAAAGATTCCAAGGCGACACGTGATTTCTTGAAACACGCTGGATTTTCTTCGCAACAGTTTAAATATCCACAACATTTTCGCTCGCAACAGCAGAAGACGCCCCCTCATCTCTGCGTCTTTTTTTTCTCCCAGCGCCAGCGAAGGGGGGGCTTTTTCAGCTCTCATCGCCAAAACCGTCGCTCCCCCGCCCCGGGTCGCCACTGACTTCTTGCCCCTGGCCCGACTGGGCTAGCCATGCCGCGAATGACCCTGGCAGGCAAAGTTTCGCCCTTCGTTCCCGCAACAGACACCTTGGCGGCACGCCTTGGCTCGCGGGGCCTTTCTCTGGCCCAGCAAACGCTTTCCCGGAAAGCGACGTACTCCATCTTGTCTTAGCTGCGCCACACCACGTGGCCAGCACTTTCAAAAAACTCCCTTGGTTCCTGAACCAAGCGCGTAGAGGCTCTACCCATGAAAAAGCTCTCCTTCATCATTCCTGCTGTAACCACAATCGTTTTGCTCGCCCACGCCCCGCTCATGGCCAGTGAAGGCACCTACACTCTTGGCACCTTCGAAGCCCGCACCAACATCAGCTTCGTCGGCGAAGCCGATCTCGAAACCATCCACGGCTTCACCAACAAGATCAGTGGCGTGCTTCGCCTCGGCGACAAGGCCGCCCAGGGCGAGACCGTCCTCAGCGTCGACGTAGCCAACCTCGACACGGGCATCCCCCTGCGCGATGAGCACCTGCGCGACGACAAATGGCTGAACGCTGCCAAATATCCCAAGATCGAGCTCAAACTCAGCAAGATCACCGCCCGCAGCGGCGGCAAAATCTGGGACTACGAGGGGAGCATCACCATCCGCGGCGTCACCAAGCCTCTCAAAGGGGAAGCGCGCTTGCGCTTCGTCGACGCCGCCCAAGCCGAGCGCTTCCAGCTCGGCGCCGGCAAGTGGGTCAACGTCAAGTCCGACTTCGAGGTCAACCTCGCCGATTTCGGGCTCATCATCCCCGAAGGCCTGGGGATGAAGGTCAGCAGCACCTGGAAAGTCTCCGTCGATATCTGGGGCACCACCGCGCCTTGATTGACGGCGGCACTTCCACCCGGAGGACTGGCCCATGAAAGGATCCCGCTCAACCCTCACCCTGACCCTCAAAATCCTCTTCGCCCTCGCCCTCGCGACGGGCATCGCAGCCTTTCCCGTCGCCGCGCTCCTCGCTCGTCAGGCCGTCACGGTGCAGCAGGTCCGCCTCTGGGATGACAACCTCATCGCCTTCAACCAGTGGTCCTTTGGCGAAGACGAATGGGACGACAGCGTGGTCGCCATCTACGGCAGCCCCGAGGGCGAGCCTCTGGCCCTGCTCTTCGTCGACCCGGCGCAGATCATCCAACCCGCAGAGGACCCCTCGCTCCGTCTCTTGCCCAAGCGCACGGGCGAGCACTTCGTCCAGGTTCAGACGGTCTACTACTTCGCCACCATCACGACGGGCGTCGCCCTCATCGCCGCGGCCCTCACCCTCTTCTTGCTCTGGCTCGTCCTGCGCCGGCGGCGAGCCAGCGTCACCGCCTGACGACGGCTCCCCGACAGCCTCACCCTGGGTCGACGTTGCGACCAAACCACACGTGGGCATAGCCACCGCCCATGCCAATGCCGATGGCCTTCCACGGCGTGGACCACGACCCTTGGTTGAGGATCACCGCGTTGTGCCCAGAAGAGTTCTTCCACAAATTGAGCGCGCTCTGCGCCTGGGACACGCCAGAGGCCGAAATCTCATAGCCGTCCCCCGTGTACACCGTCAGCTCACGGGGCTTGTTCCACATACACGACGCCTGCGCATGGTCCGGCGTATAGCAGCAGCCCTGCCACGGGCCGTGGTTCGACCAACTATGTAGGTTGCAGGTCCCCACGAGCACCTCGCTGCGGTACGCAATGAGATCCTCCACATGGGTCTGGGCGACGATGGTCAGTGAACGCGACAGTGGAATGCTCGGCAGCCCGTTGTCGGCGCGATAAGCCATGATGAGGTCATAGAGCGCCGCCGCCTCACCCGTGGGGGGGGAAGGGCACCTCAATCACCTCGGGCGCGACGTCCTGCGTCACCTCTGGCGCCACATCCTGGCTCACCTCCGCCACGCCATCGGCCGGGCTGTCTGGGGCCACGTCCGCAGGGGCGTCCTCTCCGAGGTCGGTCACCGCATCGGGCGCCAAATCCGGCGCCACATCGGCAGGCCCGACCTCAGCGCCATCGGGCACCAGGTCCACCGGCGCGTCCCGGGCGAGGTCCGCCTCCGACGGCAAGTCGCCCGTCGCATCGTCACTCACCTCGGCAGCCGTCTCATCCTGGTCGAGGGCCACCGGTACGTCTGGAACCGTACCATCGGCAGCGCTCTGATCGCTGCCGTCGGGCGGCGGCAAGGTCGCCTCATTCTCGCCACAGGCGACACCCACGCTGACCAAGAGGAGCACTAGCACCCACCACCAGCCACGACGGTCTTCTCCTCCAGCGCACCCCTTCACGCCTCGCATGGTGCCTCCTATTGCGGATCGGCCTCGTTGCCAAACCACACATGGGCGTAACCGCCCCCGATACCCACGCCGATCGCCCGCCAGGGCTCGGTCCATCCGCCTTGGTTGATGATGACGTTGTCGTGTCCCGGTGAGCCCTGCCACGAGCTGAGGGCCTCTGCGGCGCTGAAGGCACCCGAGACGGAAATCTCATAGCCGTTGCCGGGGTACACCGTCAGCTCACGGGGCTTGTTCCACATGCACGCCGCCTGGGCGTGGTCCGCAGTGTAGCAGCAGCCCTGCCAAGCGCCGCTGTTGGACCAACTGTGGAGGTTGCAGCCGCCCACCAGGAGGGTGGCAGCATTGGCGATGTGGTCCTGGACGTGGGCGCGCGCCACCGTCGTCAGCGAGGGCGACAGCGCGATGGCCGGCAGGCCGCGCTCGGCGCGGTAGGCGTTGATCAAGCGGTAGAGCTCGGCCTCCTCGGCGTTCAAGACGAAGCCGCCGTTGCTCCCATCAACGCCCCCGTCCGCCTCGACCCAGGTCTCGGGGGCGTCGCTCGTGTCAAAGCTCTGGCCCTCCAGCGGCAGGAGCTCACACCCTGGCGTCAGCAGCAAGACGCCGAGCACCCAGGGTACAGTCCGGCGCCCGAGCAAGCACCTGAGGGGGGTTCGGAGATGCATCTGTGTCGCTCCTGCTGAGGTCAGTGGCGCCTGAGTACGCCGCGCCGGTGGCCTCGGGCCCGCTGTCCTCCCGAGGGTGGAAGCAGAGAAGTCACCCTACACAGCACGATGACCACTATAATGGCGCGTCCCAGGCGGGTAAAGGCCGAGTCGGCGCAGGCTTCAGAAGGAGGCGGCGAAGAGGACGCCAGCCTGGGCGGCGGCACCGAGGAGGATGCCCTTGGGATTGGCGAGCATGGCCGAGGAGACGGTCATCGCCCCCAGGTCATGTGCCCACCGCACCCACCTGGAGAAAGGCAATCAGGGTCGCCATGACGCCTCACCCCTTGGGGGCTAGGCAAAGGTGATGAGAGGCTCGCCCTCGCGCACGGCCACACCCGACTTGGCAGAGATACTGGCGATCTTGGCCGCCGCGCTTGCCTTGATGTCCGTGTTCATCTTCATCGCCTCGATCACCAACAGGGTCTGCCCGGCTTTGACCTCGTCACCCACGGCACAGCAGACTTCGACGATCGTGCCAGCGACAGGCGACAGGAGCTCATTGCCACCGCCGCGGGCCACGGGGGCCGCAGGCTGCGCCGCCGCACGCGCCGGCACCACCGGCTCAGGCGCAGGCGCCGCCGGGCGCAAGGTCCGCACGTCGGGCAGGGCGCTACTCCCAAGGAAGGCCTCCCCTGGGTCCAAGACCTCCACATCCACTTCGTAACTCTCACCGCGAACGCTAATCCTGAGCTTCACAATCTTCCCCTCTTGCAAACGTGCGCCCTGATGGAACCCATCGCCACTGCGGCGCACTTCCCAGCGACACCGTCTTCAGCCTCGTCGCAACACCACGTGTGAGCCCTGCACCTCTGCCCGGCCACGCGCCGCCCAGGGCGAATCACCGCGCGCTGTGGGAAGGCGATGGATGGCACGGATGGCAAAGCGTCTCTGCACCACCGCTGCCACCGCGGCGGTGATGGCCACCAGGGTGACATCATCCAGCGCCGTCTCCGTGGCCGGCAAGGCTGGCGCTGGCTCCGCGTCCACCGACTTGGCCTTGCCCTTGCCCCAAGCCTCCAGGGCAGCGTCACAGCGACGCAATCCACCGATGGTCAAGGTCAAGAGGCCCAGCACCACAAAGACCACCCCCACCCCTATCGCCATGATGACCAGCGCTTCTACGAACATGAGCTTCTCCCTTCAGACGACGCATGCCAGCGAATCACCCGCCATGACGCGACCCGCGCCGCGCCATGACCCGCGCCCCAGGTTCAGAGAGGAATCAAGCCGTGCTTCTTCTGCGGGCGCAGCTCGCGCTTGGTGCGCAAAAACTCTATCGCCGTCGCCACATAGGCGCGGGTCTCTGCTGGCTCGATCACCGCGTCGACCAAACCGGCTTTGGCAGCCTCATAGGGGTTCGCGAACTTGTCATCGTACTCCCGGGTCTTCTCGGCCAAGGTGACCTTGGGGTGCTCCGACTTCTTGATGTCCTCACGGTAGAGGACGTTCACCGCGCCGGCCGCTCCCATGACGGCGATCTCCCCCGTGGGCCATGCCGCCACACAGTCCGCGCCCAGGTCTTTGGCACACATGGCCAAATAGGCGCCCCCGTAGGCCTTGCGGATGACCACGGTGATCTTGGGCGAGGTCGTGGCAGCATAGGCGAAGAGCATCTTCGCACCGTGGCGGATGATACCCCCCATCTCTTGGCGCACCCCCGGCAAAAAGCCAGGTACATCGACGAGAGAGACGATGGGGATGTTGAAGGCATTACAGAAGCGAATGAAGCGCGCCCCTTTGTCCGAAGAGTCGATGTCCAACACCCCCGCGCGCACCGCGGGCTGGTTGGCCACGATGCCCACGGTGCGCCCGACCACGCGACCAAAGCCGACGATGATGTTCTCGGCGAAGTGGGCCTGTACTTCCAAAAAATCCCCGCAGTCGACCAGGCGCACGATGACCTCGTGCATGTCATAGGCCACCCGCGGATCGGCCGGCACGATGTCGTTCAGGGAGACATCGGGCACGACGAAGGCGTTCTCGCAGTTGGGGACGTAGGGCGGCTCTTCGGTGTTGTTGCTGGGCAAGAAGGCCAACAAACGCTTGGTCATCTCGACGGCGTGGGCATCGTCTTCGGCGACGAAATGCACGACCCCCGAATACGTCGCGTGACACGAGACGCCACCCAGATCTTCGGCAGTGATCTCTTCGCCCGTGACCTCCTTGATGACCTTGGGGCCCGTCACATACATCTGGCCTTCGTTGCGCACCTGAATGATGAAATCCGTCAGGGCCGGTGAGTAGGCAGCACCACCGGCACAGGGGCCAGCCACGATACTGATCTGCGGCACCACCCCAGAGAGGAGGACGTTGCGGTAGAAGATACCGCCATAACCCGAGAGGGCCTCGACGCCCTCCTGGATCCTGGCGCCAGCGCCATCGTTGATGAAGACGAAAGGCGAACCCGTCTTCAGCGCTTGGTCCATGATGTGCCAGATCTTGCGCGCCGTCGCGCTGCCAACGGAGCCCCCCGAGACGGTGAAATCCTGGCTGGCCACGTGGACCGCGCGGCCCTCCACCAGTCCAAAGCCCGTCACCACCCCTTCGCTAGGGAACTCCTTGCCTGCCATGCCAAAATTGCTGCAGTGGTGCCCCATGAAGAGGTTGCTCTCTTGGAAGGTCTCGCTGTCGACCAAGAGCGCCAGCCGCTCGCGCGCCGTGAGCTTGCCATCGGCATGCTGCTTGGCGATGCGCGCCTCGCCGCCACCGGCGATGTGGCGCGCCCGGCGAGCCCGCAAGTCATCGATCTTGTCCTGCATCCCAGGCTTCTTCTCGCCATCCGTCTCGCTTGCCATCCTTCAGCTCCTCTCGTGCCACTGGCCTCGAGGCCATCAGCACCTCTAGCGTCACCCATGAAGGTCGTCGCGGCATCCCCAACCACAGCGCGACAACGCCTCAGAGCCGGCCGCATGATGATGCGTCGTCAATCACCGCAGGTTGCGCAGAACGAAGCCACAGCACCCAGCGCCTAAGCCCCCTTCCAGTCGCGATCCAGCAAAAGGAGGCGCACACCCGAGCACCGCGCGTGCCCCCCCTAATGTTCCACTCGTCCCCCCTTGTCAACCGTTTTGCGCTTGAATTATGGCGCATTTCTCCCTGAGCGCCCTCTCCTCGCCCCGAGCACGTCACTTGCGCTGGATTTCGATTTCGGCAACTCTGGACCCATCGCAAACGATGTGCCGCCACGTCACCGCTGACGGCACACCGCGCTCCCTGCCCAGGAACGTGATGGCCCCATCCAAACTCCCTCAGGCCGGTGACCTCCTCGGCCGATTCACTTTGGTCAAGCACCTCGGACAGGGCGGCACGGGCACGGTCTTCGAGGCCATCGAGCAGGGCTCACAACGGCGCGCCGCGGTAAAAATCATCCTCCCCGACGTCGTCGAGCGCATCCCGAGCATGGGGCCACGCTTCCTGCGTGAGGTCAACATCGCGCGCCGCATCGTTCACCCCAACGCCGTGCGCCTCTTCGACCACGGCGAGAGCCCTGAACACTGGCTGTGGATGGCCATGGAGCTGGTCAACGGCGAGGAGCTGACCAAGGTCATCAAACGCGATGGCGCCCTCACTCCCCTGCGAGCCCAGCGCCTGATGCTACAATGCCTCGACGCCATCGCCGCAGCGCACCGGCTGAAGATCGTCCACCGCGACCTCAAGCCCAGCAACATCATGTGCGTCTACGACGCCGATGGCGCCGAGCACGTCAAGGTCTTCGACTTTGGCATCGGCAAGGCCCTCGGCGACGACGAAGACCAAAAACTCCAAGACGTCACCGGCGCCTTTGGCGACTCTCAGGCCACGCCACACTATTCGCCGGCAGAAGTCCTCAAAGGGAAAGGTGTCGGTCCCTTCTCCGATGTCTACTCCTTGGGCTTGATCCTTTTCGAGATGCTCACGGGCCAGCAAGCCATGGCCGCTGACACCATCTTCGAAGTCTATGCCAAACAGGCCCTCAAAGCGGTGCCGTTGCCGCCGTGGTTGATCGATACCCCCCTGGGGAAAATCATCCTCCAAGCCACGGCCAAAGCCCCACAGGAACGCTTCCCCGACGCCATCGCGTTTCATGAGGCCCTGGCCGCCCTCGACCTCAGCAAAGACCCCGGACCCGGCCGCGAAAGCGCGGCAGCACCTGCCCCCAAGCGCGACATCGACACCAACGCCCCCACCCGCTCTCTCCCCAAGAACAAGGCCCCATCCACCCCCTCCAAGCCCATCTCTTCACCCTTGGCCAACCCGCTGGCGGCACCCTTGACCCCCTCT
>Ga0334884_1006111_pt1 | contig 11030 bp, 9 predicted proteins | sample GraSluR1_MG_7_FD_207215 | JGI IMG/M metagenome (GOLD analysis project Ga0334884, IMG submission 207215) | Sludge microbial communities from methane-producing bioreactor in Wageningen University, Netherlands - Granular Sludge_12_05 R1 | ecosystem: Engineered > Bioreactor > Anaerobic > Unclassified...
AGGGGGACGCCTGGGTCTACCGCGCCACCCGCCGGGCTCCGGGCGATCACGTCCGGGTCATCGTCGATGCCGCCGACCTTCCCGGTCACCTGACGGAAGGTCGGGCCGAAAAATCCGTTTAGGAGCCTGTGTGAATACCGCGTCGGTCGCCTCGCCGGGTCTCTTGCACCCCCGCTGTGTTGCAAAAAGTCTCATTTGCCTCCAGCAAACCACGACTTTTTGCGCCTTGCGAGGTGCACAAGATCCCTCGGCGATGCTCGGTCCGGATACTCACACAGACTCCTAGGAGTCCCCATGTCTGGATTCTCGGTGTGCATGGTCACCGCACCTTCCATGCTCGAAGCCCGCGACCTGGGCCGAAGCCTGTTGAAGGAGCGCCTGGTGGCGTGCGTCAACCTGGTTCCCGCCGTGAGTTCGATGTACTGGTGGGAGGGGCAGATCGAGGAGGCGGAAGAGGTCCTGATGATCCTCAAGACCCGTGCCCACCTGCTCGACGGGCTGATCGGGCGGATCCGCGAGCTGCATTCCTACAGCGTTCCCGAGGTGCTGTCCTGGCCCCTGGGACCGGGCAACCCCGAGTATCTGGACTGGTTGGCCTCCGAGGCCACCGGACCAGGGATTTCCTGAACCGCGGTTGACTTCCCGGAAACCTGTCGTGATGAAACGAGGGATAGGTTCTGCGAACGGCCCGTCTTGGAGGCTCCCTCATGGATGCGATTGATCCCCGTCTGCACCTCGGCCAGGTCGGTCCGGTCCTGGCTCGCACTCCACGCGAGGTTGCGACTCGCACCCAGGAGAAGCCGCCGGCGGCTCCCACCGAGAGCTTTCTTCCCGGTGAGGTGGACGAAGCAGGGGCCATCGGCCGCGCGGGACCACCGAGACGGACCGCCTCCGGCGGGCCGGCGCCCTTCGAGTTCGGTTCGGATGCCGAGTCGCTGCGCAACATGCGCCTCATGGCCGAGGAACTGCGCCAGACCCGCAAGGACCTCAAGGCCGAGCGCAAGGACCTGCGTCAGGAGAACGGTTCGATCGCAGACAAGGCCCGGGTTCACGGCGGGCTTCAGGATGTGGGCTCGGCCCTCGAACGGATCGAGCTGGCCCACCGCGACTCCAGGTGGGAGCAGGTGGCATCGGCCGTGGAGGGCGAGGTCTCTCCGGTCTATCGCTCCTACTTCCTCCATGGCCGCACCCCGATCAACGAGATGAAGGAGGTCCTGCGCACGGCCCAGGACCTGGCCGATCCGGAATCCGGGCTGCGCCTGAAGGGCAACGACATCCAGCCCCTGGTCCGCGACGAGATCTGGAAGACCAAGATGGAGCGCCTGGAGGAGGTTGCGCGTCAGCCCGTCCGGGATGGTCAGCCCGTGGAGATCGACGCTGAATACTATGAACTGGCCAGCCCGGACTTCGTCGAGAAGCTGGCTCGGGCGTCGCGGGGCGGAGCGGACGTCAAGGTCCTGATGGACCCCGGGACGGTCTCGCGGATGAGCGGCACCCCGGACGCCACCTCGCTGGCCTCCCGGCTCAACACCGTCCGCCGCCTCGAGGAAGGCTCCGGCGGCCGTGCCGGGGTTCAATTCTTCGCCAACCGCGAGGTCCTGGGGGGGCGGGACGAGATCATGCACCGCAAGCTCCTCCGGGTCGGAGACGGGGTGGTCTTCGGCGGGATGAACGCCAACCAGGGCTCCGGCGAGAACGTGGATTTCGGGATGGAGATCCAGGGCCCCGGAGCTGCCCGCTTCGTGGAGACCTTCCGCCGCGATGTGGAACTCTCCCGAGGTCGGTCCGTCGAAGCCATCTACGGCTCGCAGATCGAGGACCTGCGCCAGACCGAGGGCGTGGTCCTGCAGACCCGGGGGGTCCTGGACCTGCTGGAATCCAGGATCCCGGGAGGCCCCCGCACCGGAGAATCGTGGGACAAGAGGGTCGACCGGGTGTTGGAGAGCGCCTCCTACCAGGGGCTTCGGGTCTCCGACCTGGTGGAACTTCCCAACGCCACGCCCGGCCAGGCTCCCACCGCCGAGGAGGAGAGGGCCTGGCTGCTGGCGGGGCGGGGAGAGGCCGTGCTGACCGAGAAGGGACGCCACCTGCTGGCGGATGGCGTGGAGGCCACCGTCAACCGGATGAACTCGACTGCCAACCAGGAGACCCTGCAGGCCATCCGCCCGCCCAGCGCGCAGAAGGTGGGCAACGAGACCATGGCCGTCGGGGACACCGCGGTCGAGCGGCAGGCGATGGTCCTGCACGCCATCGATTCGGCAGAGAAGTACATCAAGGTCTCGGCCTTCGTCCTGAACGAGGATCTGGCGCGCCTGCTGGTCGAGAAGAAGGAGGCCATGGAAGCCCAGGGCAAGCCCTTTGAGGTCCAGGTCGTCATGGACCCGGGGGTCTATCCCTACGGGGGGTCTCCGAATGAGGCCGCCCACCGCCTGCTCGAGGATCGGGGGGTCGAGGTCCGCTGGGCCGCCCTGGATCGCAGCACTCCCGACCACGACCGCAAGGTTCACGCCAAGCTCCTGTTGACCGACCAGATGATGGTCGCTGGAAGCACCAACTTCTCCCACAAGGGACTGCGGGACAACTGGGAGCTTTCGGATGTCACCTTCTTCCAGGACGAAGCCAGTCGCGCCGACCAGCAGAGGGTGGAGGCGGACTTCCAGCACCTTTGGGGGCGGGAATCCCTGGCCATCGACACGCGAGGACTGGCCGAGTCCAAGCACGGGGTCGGGCAGGATCCCGAGTCGGTCTATCTTCGGGATGAAGAACGCACCCGCAGCCTGCGCGGCTTCCTGCGCGGGATCGGGAACCTGGAGAAGGAGATCGGCCGCCAGGTCCAGGACCTCCGGGCCTCCGACCCGGTCCTGGCCTACACGGTGGACCAGAGGGTTCGCGAGGGGCAGTCGGAGGGCTACGCGACGTTGAATGCGGTCGGCGAGGATCGTCTGGCCCGGATTCGCTACGAGTCCTCCGCCTGGCAGACCCTCCAGCAGATGCTCACGACCTGAAATCCGCTCGACTCCGGGAAGGGATCCTGCCCCGGATCTGGAACGCTCCCCCCGCCTGTTGGGAGCGACGCTTCCCGGTTGAAGACAGGCTCTTGAAGAGGATTCCCGGTCCCTGATGATGATCCCGGCAACCCCGGTGCGACGGCGCATTCTGGACTGGAGCCTGGCCAGTTGGGTCAAGGTCTCTTTCCTGTCCAGCCTGGCCACGGTGCTGATGCTGGCACTGCAGGTGCCTCTGTTCCCTTGTGCCCCCTTCCTGACCTACGACCTGTCGGATGTGCCCGCGGTCGTCGCGGGTTTTGCCATGGGACCCTGGCAGGGGATGGCGGTGGTGGTTCTCAAGAACCTGCTCTTCCTGCTCCAACGCCCCCAGGCCACCGAGCTGGTCGGAATCCCGATGAACATCGCGGCGGGGCTGACCCTGGTCGGCGTGTCGGCGGCCTTCTACTGGCACCGCAAGTCGCGCTTCAGCGCGCTTCTGGGCCTGATGCTGGGCACCGTGGCCATGGCGGCTGTCATGATTCCGGTGAATCTGCTGGTCTATCCCTTCTTCGCGTGGGTCTTCGGCCTTCAATCCGAGTTGGACCTGACGACCTTCGTCCTGGGGACGGTGACCCCGTTCAATCTTCTCAAGGGAGCCCTCACGGCGGCCCTGACCTTGCCCGTCTACAAGCGCTTCTCGTCCTTCCTCAAGCGCTGGTAGTCTGCCGGTGACCGGGCCTCGGCCCGTCTGTGCACCTGCATCTGGTATCCGGGAATCCGCGGCGGACCTCGGAAGGGGCCGGCCCTCCGAACGAGAAGAGGCCGACTCCCCGGTCTTCTGAAGCCTCCGCCGGGGTCGGAGCCCCGCTTGCCGGAGATCACCCGCTTCTTCCAGGACGTCACCTTCAGGGACCTCTTTGACGTGTCCCTGGTCTCGCTCTGTCTGTACTACCTGCTGCTGGCCTTGCGCGGAACCCGCGCCATCCAGATCCTCCAAGGCTTGACGGTCCTGCTCATCCTGCTGGCCATCGCCTACCTGGCCCGCCTGCAGACGCTGACCTACCTGCTGAACGGTGTCCTGGTCTCGACGGCGGTGGCCCTGCCCGTCGTGTTCCAGCCCGAGTTGCGGCGGACGCTGATGCGCTTGGGTCAACAAGGGTTGCTGACGCCCGGTTCGCTGCGCAACCTGGGCAAGGAGGAGCTCGGCCGCCTGGTCGACGAGGTCTCGTTCGCCGCCTCGAACCTCTCGCTGGCTCGTTTCGGCGCCCTGGTGGTGCTCGAACAGGAGACCGGCCTGGAAGAGATCACCGAGACCGGCCAGCCGATCCGCGGGATGATATCCGCCAAGCTGTTGCAGACCATCTTCCACCCCAAGACTCCGCTTCACGACGGGGCGGTGGTGATCCGGGGCGCTCAACTGGTGGCGGCAGCATGCTACCTGCCCTTGACCGAGCAGGTGGTGGACGCCCGCTTCGGGACCCGTCATCGAGCGGCGCTGGGAATCACCGAGCAGACCGATGCCGTGGTCGTGGTGGTCTCGGAGGAGACCGGCGAGATCCGGATCGCCCATGAGGGACACTTCTCACGACCCATGACCGAGGAGGCCGACGTCCGCAAGACGCTCAACCAGTACCTGGTGGCCGAGGTCTACCGGAGTCGCACCTCGCGGGTCCGCCCGGCCACCAGCCCGGAGGGCGGCTCGTGAGATTCCTGCGACAGAACCTGGGGCTGAAGCTTCTGGCCTTGTTCCTGGCCCTGTGCGCCTGGAGCATCGTCCGGCTGACCGCGGCCCCGACGGGCGAGACACCGGCTCAGCGGGTCTTCTTCAAGCCCCTCCAGGTCACTCCACCGGAGGATCCGGATCTGGTCTACAAGGTGGGCCACCAGGAGGTGGTCATCACCCTGCGCGGCCGCCGGACCGTCCTGGAGAAGATCGAACCCGGCCAGATTTCGGTGGACGTCGACCTCTCCAAGCGGGTGGCCGGGGACTACATGGCCAAGGTGGACGTGCTGGCCCCCGGTGGGGCAGAAATCTCGGATGTCCATCCGACGCACGTCTGGGTCCAGATCACCCGCAGCGAGGCCGCCTTCAAACCGGTGCGGGTGCAACTTCTGGGGCGCCCCGCCGAGGGAACCCATGTCGGGACTCCGGCCGCCGAGCCTCGGAGCGTCCGGATTACCGGTCCCCCGGGCAACGTCGATGAAGTCCAGGCCGTCGTCGCACCGGTCAACCTGGCTGGCCTGGATCGGACCTTCAGCACCCGGGCCCGGGCCTTGGAGGCGGTCGATGCCAACGGCCGGGCCATCGAGAGCGTCGAAATCCAGTCGGAGGGCGTCGACATCACGGTGCCGATCGAGGTCGTGCACGAAGCCCGGGTCCAGACCGACCGGGTCACCGTCCGGAGAGCCCCGGGCTGGACCTACGTGATCTCCGCGGACCCTCCCAAGGTGACCCTGGAAGGGCCGGCCGGTTCCGAGATGCCGGATGTCGTGCACACCGAGCCGTGGATCGTCCAGCACGCCACCCGGTCCCAGAGCCGGGAACTGCGCCTCGTGCTTCCCGAGGGCCTTCGGGTCGCCGGGGAGGCTCGGGTGCTGGTCTCGGTCCTTCCGACCCGGACCAGCTCGCCGGCACCCTGAAGGGGCTGGGGAGCTGGCGACGAATGCGCGCGGCCATTCAGCCGACAGTGGAGTCTTCCATGTCCTCACTCTTTGGAACCGACGGAGTGCGCGGGGTCGCCAACCGCGACCTGACCCCCGAGCTGGCCTTCCGGATCGGGCGGGCCCACGGCCATCTCCTGAGCCGCGATGGACGCCGTCCTCGCGTCGCCATCGGGCGCGACACCCGGGTCAGCGGTCAGATGCTGGAGGCGGCCTGTGTGGCGGGTCTGTGCTCGTCCGGGGCAGATGTGATCCTGCTGGGCATCATGCCCACCCCGGGGGTCGCCTGGCTGGTCGGACGACTCCAGGCCGACGGCGGCGCGGTGATCTCGGCCAGCCACAACCCGGTGCAGGACAACGGGATCAAGCTTCTCAACGGACTGGGTTTCAAGCTCTCCGATGAGGAGGAGGAGGCCCTGGAAGCGTTCATCGCGCAGGCAGACGAGCTTCCCCGCCCCGTCGGAGCCGACCTGGGTCGGGTGGAGTCCCGCTCGGAAGAGGCCGAGAACCTCTATGTGGAACACCTGGTCCGCAGCGCTCCCTCGCGCCTGGATGGCCTCGAGGTCGTCCTGGACTGCGCTCACGGCGCGGCCTGGCGGGTGGCTCCGCGGGTCTTTGAGGCGTTGGGGGCCCGAGCGACGGTCCTGTCGGCCCGTCCCGACGGAATCAACATCAATCGGGACTGCGGATCCACCCACCCCGAGGAGCTGCTCATGACCGTCCGCCAGACCCGGGCCCGCCTGGGCCTGGCCTTCGATGGCGATGCCGATCGCTGTCTGGCATCCGACGAGGAAGGGAACCTGGTGGACGGGGACCCCATGCTGCTGCTCTTCGCGCGCTGGCTGCGCCAGCACGGTCGTCTGCCCGGCGACATCCTGGTCACCACGGTGATGGCCAACTTCGGGCTGGAAGAGGCCTTGCGCCGGGAAGGGATCGGGATGGTCCGCACCCCGGTGGGTGACCGCTACGTGCTGGCCGAGATGCGACGCCGCGGAGGCACCTTGGGCGGGGAGCAATCGGGTCACATCATCTTCCTGGATCACGCCACCACCGGCGACGGAGTCCTGACCGGGGTGATCCTGGCTTCGATCGTCCACCAGACGGCCGAGCCGCTCTCCCGCATGGCCCGAGCCATGACCCGCATGCCGCAGGTCCTGGTCAACGTCCCGGTGCGCGACAAGTCGCTGTGGGACAAGGACCCCCAGATCGCCCAGGCCGTGGCTCAAGGCCAGGAGCGGCTCCGCGAACGCGGGCGCATCCTGGTCCGCCCTTCGGGCACCGAGAACCTGGTGCGGATCATGTTGGAAGGTCCCGATCGCGAAGAGCTCGATCGCCTGGTGGGCGAGATCCGGCAGGTCATGGAAGAGCGCCTGGCCGCTCCCTGAGCGATCTGCCGTCCTGGCCCCACCCCAGACCGGGAGCCTCCGTCCGAGGGCACCCCGGTTCGCCACCCTGAGGAGGCAGCCCGTTGAATCCCGAATCCACCTCCGAGGTCCTCTCGGCGCTTCGAGACGCCCAGAAGCGCCTCACCGACCTCGCCCGGCCCTTCAAGGACGCCGAGCGCCTCCTCAAGGACCTTTCCGAGCCTCGGACCCGACAAGACCTGAAGAAGGTCGGTGTGCTCCTGTCCCGACTGCGCGCCCTGCCACCCGTCCAGACCGAGTTGGCGGCCGAGCTGGCTCCCCTGGTCGAGACCCTGGAGGCGTTCGTCCGGGAGCAGGAGCGCAGCCGCCCGCTGTACTTCGGACGCAGCCTGCGCGAGGCGGCCGAGGCCCAGGGCGTCGCGTTTTCGGCGCTGACCTCCGAGCCGCCCGAGTACCGTCTGGACCCCTTCACGGTCGGCGCAGACTTCCGCAAGGGCAGCGCCGAACTGCGCTACGCCCGATTGGCGGTCTGCGAGGTCGACCTGGACCCCGAGGCCTTGTTGAAGGCCCGCTTGAAGATGCTCGAGGCTCTGCAGACCAAGGATTTCTGCCCCGAGCTCTTCTTCGATCGCCTGCTGACGGCCTACCGGAGGGTCCTGGGGGGCCGGGCGATGGGGGAGCGGATCAACCTGGTGGACCTGCTCCCCGAGGTGGCCTTCCTGGGCCAATCCGAGCGCTTCCGCAAGGACCCCTCCCGCGACCACTATCAGCCCTACGGCCGGGTCCGGCTGGCCTGGGATCTGGCCCGCCTGCGGCGCAGCGGGTCCTTGTCCCGGAAAGGGTTGCGCCTGGGCCTGGGCAGTGCCACCATGGCCACGACCCGGAACAAGGAGGCCGTGCTCTTCCTGGAGGACGAGACGGGCCGCGGGCAGTACTATCTGAGCCTGTGGTTTGCTCCCGACCCGGCATCCCAAGGAGCCTGAAGACTTGAAGGACAAGACCGACACCCTGGACGCCGCGCTGGCCGGGCACATCCTGGCCCGCATGGGCGAGGCGGGGCAACCCCCCGAGCATGGGATCCGCCACGTCAACGTGGGCAACGAGCACTTCCTGGATATCCTGCGCGTCGAGTATCTCGACCGCCTGCTGACCCAGTCCAGGGGATCGGCCTTCAAGCTGGTCCAAGGCTATTACGGAGGGGGAAAGACCCACTTCCTGTACTGTGTCCGCGATCTGGCCTGGGAGAAGGGTTTCCTGACGGCCCTGGTCAGTCTCTCTCCCCAGGAATGCCCCTACGAGGACCCCTATCTGGTCTACCGGGCCGTCGCCGGCCAGGTGGCCGCGGCTCCCGAAGGGGCGGGGCTGGAGCCGACGCGCGGCCTGCCCGACGTCCTGCGCGACCTGGCCGAGGAGACCCTGGCCCCGCTGGCACCGGCCGAGCGGGATCGCTGGCTCCGCCGCAGCGCCATGCGCTTCCCGGTGGACAGTCACAGCTACCGCCGCGCCGCCGCGGAGTTCCTGCGCTGCGTGGTGGAGGAGGATCGCGAAGGCGAGGTGGTCCTGGAAGCCTGGCTGCGCGGGGATGCCGTTCCCCGCAGTGAGCTTCGTCGTTTCGGAATCTTCGAGACCATCGAGCGGGCCAACGCCTTCCAGGCCCTGCGCAGCCTGTGCCAGGTCCTGGTGGGCTACGGATTCCCCGGGCTGGTCCTGATGTTCGACGAGGCCGATCGCAACCTGTCGATCTCCAGTCGTCGCATCCAGGCCTTGGGAGACAACCTCCGCCAGGTGATCGACCTGTGCGGTGCTTCACAGTTGCCAGGGGTCCTTTTCCTGTACGCCGTGCCTCCCGAGTTCCTCCGCCTGGTGGTTCCCGAGTATCCGGCCTTGGACCAGCGCCTGCGCAGCCCGGTGCCCATGTCCCGGCACAGTCCCCAGGCGGCCCTGATCGACCTCGAGCAGATGGCCCTGGGGGCCGAGAGTCTGTTGGAGGGGATCGGCACGAGACTCCTGGCGGTCTTCAAAGCGGCCTATGACTGGGAGCCCACCGTGGCCATCCAGCAGGGCAACCTGCAGGCCCTGGCCCGGGCCTCGGCGCGCTTCAGCCTGGAGATCGGCCATCGCCGGCAGTTCGTCAAGACCTGGGTGGCCTTTCTTCATCAACAGAGGTTGCGGGGCGAGTCCTGGCTCTCGGACGAGGCTGCCGAGGCCCTGCTCTCCCAGGGCTTCGTCTCGAGTTCGCTGGACGAGCAGGGCTTCTCCGATGTCTGATCGGGTCTTGCGCGCATGAGCGCTCCGTGGCAGCCCGGCGAGGAGGTCTTCCATCCGGCCTATGGCCGAGGGCGGGTGATCCGCCTGATCCGGGGAGGCCGCTACCTGCTGGTCCTCTTTGAAGGTCGTCGGGTCCTCTCCCAGGTCTCCGCTCATGAACTGGCCGGGCCTTCCCGCCCGATACTGGTCCCGGCGCGCGCTGCGAAGGGATGGGTGCCCCGTCGGGACTCGCCTCCGCCTCCCCGGATTTCGGTGGAGGCCCTGCTGCCCCGGGGCGTGTCCGGAGAGCATCAAGCCATGCAGGTCCTGGAGGCCTTGCGGGTGGGCGTGGCACCCCGGCACATGGTGGAGCTGTACACGGTGGGCCGAGAGCGGGAGATGGCCCTGGTGGACGCGGATCTGGACCAGGTCCCTGGAGGGGGGGCAGCCCGGGTCTTCCTGGGCGACTACGGTGCCGGCAAGACCCACATGCTGGAGTGCATCGAGGAACGGGCCCTGCGCCGGAACCTGCTGGTGGCTCGGGTGACCCTGGACGGGGGAGAGGTGGCTGCCAGCCATCCGCGCCGGGTCTATCGGGCCCTGGTGCAGAACCTGGCCTACCCGGACCGAATCGACCGGCCAGGCCTGGAGCCGCTGCTGGAGGCGGCCTGCGAGAAGAACCTGGACCGCTGGCTGCGGCGCGGGTCGCCGCGCCATCACCACTACCTCTCACCGGCGCTGGCCTACTTCCGGGAGCTGCGCGATCCCCAGAAGGACCGGCCCCTGCGGGAGCCTCTGCTGGACTGGCTGGAAGGCCATCCGACGGTCTCCAACACCGAACTGGACCCGGCCTTGCGCCAGGCGACCGGCCTGCGAGGTCAGCGCCTGTACGCGTTGCAGGACCACCGCACCCTGGCCCACCTGTACGCCTACCTCCTGGGAGGGGTCTCGGTCCTGGCTCGCGATCTGGGGTACGCCGGGCTGGCCGTCCTCTTCGACGAAGCGGAGTTCTACAGCCTGCTCTCCGGGCAGGGGCGCGAGTTCGCCAACCTGCTCTTCGGATACTACGCCGCAGCGGCCCTGGGACCCGAGAAGGTCGCCTTTGACGTCCACTCGGCGGCCCGGGGAGGACACCTGATCCACCGGTCCTTTCCCCCGATCTTCGATCCGGTGCAGGGAATCTACTGCGTCTTCGCCATGACCGAGGACCCCGTCGGGTTGCAGGCGTTGCAGGCCATCCTGGGGGAAGAGCACTTCACCCGCCTGACGCCCTTGGACCTGGCGCACTTCCAGGAACTGTGTCGCCGGGTGCTGGAACTCTATCGCCGGACCTATCCGGCCTTCACCGCGGCCGACCAGGTCGAGCGCCCCATGGGCGAGGTCGTCTTCCAGGGCGTCGAGCGGGGGGTCTTCGAGAACCCTCGTCAGGTGTTGAAGTTCGTGGTCGAACTTCTGGACTACTCGCGTCTTTGCCGGGACGGGATCCCCGAGTACGTGCGTGAGCTGCGAGGGCACCTGACGGCGTGAGCGACCTGCGGGCCTGCCTGCCGCGGACCTGGTATGCCTTCCTGGCCCGGCATCCGCGTCCCCGCCCCATCCAGGTCCTGGCTGCCCGGCCGATCCTGGAGGGGAAGGCGGTCATGCTGGCTTCGGCCACTGCCTCCGGCAAGACCGAGGCCTATGCGGCGCCCCTGGTGGAGCGCTGGCTGGAGGACCTGCGCGCCGGGGCGATCCGCATCCTGGTCGTCAGCCCCACCCGGGCATTGGTCAA